>Ga0265798_10002082_pt1 | contig 29984 bp, 23 predicted proteins | sample P3T30metagenome_FD_192430 | JGI IMG/M metagenome (GOLD analysis project Ga0265798, IMG submission 192430) | Plant litter microbial communities from East Loma Ridge, Irvine, California - P3 T30 | ecosystem: Environmental > Terrestrial > Plant litter > Unclassified | place: USA: California...
GCGACAGCGACGGCTTCTGGCCCCTCAGCTATCACGGGGGCAGCGTCTGGACCCACGACACCGCCATCGCGGTCTCGGGTCTGGCCCGCGCGGGGTTCGCCGCGGAGGCGCAGCAGCTGGCCGACGGACTGCTCGCCGCGGCGCCGGCGTTCGACTACCGGATGCCCGAGCTGCACTCGGGCGACTCCGCCCGTGACGTGCCCGCGCCGGTGCCGTACCCGGCGTCGTGCCGGCCGCAGGCGTGGTCGGCGGCGGCCGCGGTGGCGGTGTGGGCGGCGACGCACGGGGTCGTGGCGCCGGGCTCGTGAGGCTCGCGGGCCCCTCTCGACCCCTGAACGGGGGTCGGAGTCGCCCCGGGTCGTGCACGTGGTGCAGTTAGGCTCATCGGACGCCAACACCGGGCGGCCCACCGAACGCCGCCCACGGGAGCCCCTCACATGACCGACATCTTCGACTTCGGCCCGGACGAGCAGAACAAGCGCAGTGACGACGGCGAGACCCGCCGTGGCCGCAAGAAGCGCATGTCCCGCCCCGCAAAGACTCTGATCATCCTCGCCTCGACCCTCGTGGGCGTCCTCGTGATCGTCGGCGTCGTCGCAGGCCTCTACGCGATGAATCTCGCGCGCACCTTCGACAACGGGAAGACCACCCTTCCCGAGGCTTTCCCCGAGGAGTCGACGCGCCCGGCGGCATCCGACACGGGCGCCATGAACATCCTGCTGATGGGCTCCGACTCACGCGGGGACGAGACGAACCTCGACGATGCTTCGTCGAGCGACCAGCGCACCGACACGATGATGCTCATGCACGTCGACGCCGACCGCAAGAACGTCTACGTGATGTCGATCATGCGCGACCTCTGGGTGCCGATCCCCGGAAACGGCGACAATAAGATCAACGCCGCCTTCGCCTACGGCGGCTCCCCCTTGACGGTGCAGACGATCGAGCAGCTGACCGGGGCGCGCATCGACCACGTCGCCATCATCGACTTCGAGGGGTTCGCCGGCATGACCGATGCAGTCGGCGGGGTCGACGTCGTCAGCGACAAGGCGTTCACGGCACGCGGCACGCAGATCCAGGTGGGGTCGAACCACCTCGAGGGCGAAGACGCCCTGAACTTCGTGCGCGAGCGGTACTCCTTCGCCGACGGCGACTACACCCGCGTCGAGAACCAGCAGCGATTCGTCCAGGCTCTCGCTGACAAGCTGATCTCACGAGACACGTTGACGAACCCAGCCGCCATCACAGACTTCGTCGGCTCCGTCTCCGACTACTTGACCGTGGACGACACGCTCGACGCGGGCGCGATCGCCTCTCTCGGTGTCAGTCTGCGCGACGTCAGAAACGAGAACATCAAGTTCTTCACCATCCCCACTTCGGGCACGGGCATGATCGGCGATCAGTCGGTGGTCCTGCAGGCCGAGGGCCAGATGCCCGGGCTGCGCGACGCTCTCGCGAAAGACACGATGGGCGACTACCTGTCGACTCTCCAGAACTGAGATGGGGCCTGCTCCTCAGCCTCATCGGACCTCTTGTCGCTTGAGAGGAGCTGCGTACTCGTCGGTATCGATGCCGTTAAACGACGGATGATCATTACTATGATCTTCTGGGGGCGTCCGATGCGCCTGTCATGACCCGGTGACACGCCGTGGGGCCTCCGCCTATCGGCCTGTATCCTGGGCACGGAATCGATGACTGCCCGAGGGGGACAGGACTCTTGACGACTGGTGCCTCAGAATCGACGCTGCGCCACGGGTTGCTCGGTGACGCACCGGCACCCTGGGCTCGCAACTACGCTCGGCGCCTGACGCTGACCGACACACTCGTCGTCTTCATCGCCGTCGCGGTGGGCGAGTTGACCTGGTACGGCATGAACATGGGGTCGCTCACCGACCGCTTGTCCTGGGGTGAGATCGCGACGCGTCACACGGTCGTCAGTGTGGTGCTGCTCGGGGGCTGGCTTCTCGTTCTAACGGCCTACGGCACGCGTGACTCGCGCATCATCGGACAGGGCCCTCTCGAGTACAAGCGCGTCTTGGAATCCTCACTGATGCTGTTCGGCGTGTTCGCGATCGTCGCGATCGTCCTCCGGCTCGATCTCGGGCGTAGCTTCGTCTTGACGTCGTTCCCCGTGGCGGCCGTCGGACTCGTCCTGTCGCGATGGGGCTGGCGCCAGTGGCTCGTCGCGCACCGCCGGGTCGGCCAGTACTCGGCGCGGGCGCTCCTGGTCGGGTCGCGACACTCCGTCGAGCACCTCGCGAACCACCTGTCGGGCCAGCCGTCTGCCGGCTACCGCCCGGTCTTGGCCTGCTTGCCACACGGAACATCGGGCAGCACGATCGGAACGGCGTCCGTTCCGGTCGCTGGCGGGCTGAACGACGTCACCGCGGTCCTCGCCCGTCATCACGTCGACTGCGTCATCGTCACGAGCAGCGACGAGCTGTCGCCTCTCGCCGTCCGTCAGCTGGGCTGGTCGCTCGAAGAGTCGGGCACTCAGCTCATCGTGGCCCCGGCCCTGACCGACATCGCCGGTCCGCGCATGCACACGCGCCCTGTCGCCGGTCTCCCCCTGATCCACGTCGAGTCCCCCGTCTTCGCCGGGCGAAAAGCTTGGACGAAGACGGCCATCGACCGAGCGGCCGCGGGGCTCGGCATCCTGCTGCTCTCACCCGTGCTGCTGGCCATCACCATCGCCGTGGCCACGACATCGAGCGGTCCGATCATCTTCCGCCAGCAGCGCGTGGGTCTCGGTGGCGAGACGTTCACCATGTTCAAGTTCCGCTCCATGCGGGTCGACGCCGAGGCGCAACTGGCGCACCTGCAGGCCGAACAGCGCGATGCGGGCAACCAGGTGCTCTTCAAGATGAAGAACGACCCCCGCGTGACCCGTGTCGGAGCGTTCCTCCGCCGCTACAGCCTCGACGAGCTGCCGCAGCTTTTCAACGTGCTGAACGGCACGATGTCGCTGGTCGGCCCGCGCCCTCCGCTCGATGCCGAGACCAAGGCATACGAGAAGCACAACTTCCGCCGCTTCCTGGTCCGCCCCGGTATCACGGGGCTGTGGCAGGTCAGCGGCCGGAGCGACCTGTCGTGGGAGGACTCGGTCCGCCTCGACCTCTACTACGTCGAGAACTGGTCCGTCTTGAACGATCTCATCCTGCTCGGCCGTACGGCTCGAGCCGTCTTCCGAGGAAGCGGTGCCTATTAGGCTGTTCCGGCCGTCGTGAAACCTCGCTCAAGCGCTCCGGCCGTGTCTGCAGCGGTTCGCTGAGACCGCGAAGACACTCGCAGGCGCATTCCAGACCCACCGACGCTCGCTCTCCCGCCCGGGGCGAGCAACAACACAAGGATTCACGTGTCAAAGAGCACCGTCTCAGTCGTCATTCCGACCATCGGACGCGACCAAGTGGCCAAGGCCGTCGGGTCCGTGTTGAACCAGTCGCAACCCGTCCTCGAGATCATCGTGGTCGCAGACACCGCAGACGACTTCACGCTGCCCGAGGACGCTCGAATCAGAGTTCTCAGAGTCGGTCCCCGAGCAGGCGGCAATACAGCGCGCTTTGCGGGCGTCCAGGCTTCGAGAGGCGATCTCATCGCACTCCTCGACGATGACGACGAATGGATTCCGACGAAGATCGAGGACCAGCTGGCAGCCATCGGCGAACAGCCTGATGCGGCATGGATCGCGACGTCGCGGGTGCTGATGCGTCGGCCGGGAGGCGAGACACTCGTGCAGCCGAGCCGCCCCATGAGTCCTGGCGATGACCTCTTGCATTACATGTTCCGCAAGACGTCCCCGCGAGCCGGTCACGGGTTCATTCAGGCGTCGACGTTGATGTTCCCTCGCTCGATGGCGCTGGATGTCCCTTTCGACCGGTCGCTCGCCTTCCACCAGGACATCAGTTGGCTTATCGACGCCTACGCCCAGTTCCCCGAGCTGCGCATCGTTCAGGTGTGGGAGCCTCTCACCATCTACAACTCCACGGACGGCTCCGTCTCCAAGAGGATCGATCCTGCCGAGTCGGTCGCGTGGGCTACTGGCCGCTTGGCTCATGATCCCCGCACACTGGGCGACTTCATCCTCACGCAGTCTCTGGGGTTCGCAAGGCGATCCGGCGAGCTGTCCTCCATGCTGTCGACCATCAACGCCGGAGTCCGCGAAGGCCGCCCCGGACTCAGCGCCGTCTTCTACTCCCTCGTCGCGACCCTCAAGACGGTCGTCCGCTCGTGAGGGCTCCGGAAGACGGTGACATGTCTAGACGCACCATCGTGCTCATGTCGCCCGGCGAGACGGCCGAGAATGACAACCCATTCGTGGATCTGCTGATCCGTCATCTCCCGGCTGACATCACCGTCAGAAGCTTCAGCTGGAAGTCCGCTTTCTTCTCTAGATACGACATCCTTCACATCCACTGGCCAGAGCACATACTCAGCGCCGGGTCGCCGATGAAGCGCCGCATCAAGTCGGCTCTCTTCCTCGGGCTCATGGTGCGCAACAGACTCATGGCCTCCAACCTCCGAACCGTGCACAACCTCCGCCCGCACGAAGAGGCTGCGCGCTTGACGAGGCTGGCCCTGAAGAGCTGGGAGAGATCGTGCCGCGCGAACGTCTTCCTCTCCCGCGCCGGCGAGTCCGCAGGATCTAGGCCCGCACCAGGGGCCCTCGCCGAGGTCGTCCCCCACGGCGACTATCGCCCGCTGGTGGATCGCCTTTGCAGACCACCGAAGGACCGCGTCGAGGGGCGCCTGTTGGCGTTCGGTTATCTGCGGCCGTACAAAGGCCTGGAGCAGCTCATCGCTGCTTTCCACGATGTACCCGTCGAGCAGGGTCTCACCCTTCGGATCACAGGGGCGCCCATGCCGAAGTCCTACGGAGACGAACTGCGGATCCTCGCCGCAGGAGACGAGCGCATCTCGATGGCGTTGGGACGTCAGACCGATGAGGATCTCGTCGACGAGATCATGACGGCGAGCGCGATCGTCCTCCCCTATAAGCAGGTGTACAACTCCGGAGCAGCTCTACTCGCGTTGACCCTGAGCCGCCCCCTGATCGTGACCGATTCGCCGACCATGAAAGAACTCGGCGACGAAGTCGGCGACGTGTGGGTCACGCGTCTGCCTCGCTGGGACGCGAAGTCCCTCTCAGACGCTCAAGGCATCCGAATTCCCGCGGAAGCATCCCCGGACCTCCGCGGTCGTGAGTGGTCGTCGCTCTCGGAGCAGTATGCGGTCCTCTATCGGGGGCTTCGTCAGTCTCGTAACCTGTTCGGCCGACGCCGAGTAGACGACCGAGGGCATCGACCGAAGACCGACATCACGTGAACCGATCGCACTCTCCCCGGACGAGATCAGTCATCACCGAGAACATGAAAGTCAAGTAATAATGCGCGTACTAATCCTCTGGGCCGACGAACACTCTGCGAACCTCGGCGTTCGAGCTCTGGCTCAAGGGACGGCGGTGATGGCACGCGCGGCTTGGGGCGACGACATCGAGATCGATTACCAGGATCTCGCCGCGAACTCCGATGGGTTCAGCGTCTCGATGGAACTCATCAAGAAGGACATCCGACAGCTCAACGGGCCCATCCGGTCCTGGCTGCGCAAGTACGACCGGATCATCGACACGGGCGCAGGCGACAGCTTCACGGACATCTACGGTGCACTGCGAATCAGACGGATCCTCTACACGCAGATCAGTGCAAGGCGACTCGGCATCCCCATCTCGATGGGCCCTCAGACGATCGGTCCGTTCTCGCTGCGATCGAGCAAGTTGCTGGCTCGACTCTCCATGCGCCGCATGGCGGTGGTCGCTGCGCGAGACACGTCCAGCGCGGCTTACGCCCGCCGACTGGGCCGCAAAGCGGTCGTCAGGGCGACGGACGTGGTCTTCGCCCTGCCTCAGCCGAAGGTGGATCGCCAGGCCGACGTCATCATCAACGTCTCGGGCCTCCTCTGGCACGACAACTCGCACGTCGATGCGGAACAGTATCGCGCCGCCGTCCGCAGGCTCATCGACCAGATGCTCGAACGAGGCCGTGACGTGACACTCCTGGCCCACGTGATCGACAACCCCAGCCGAGACAACGACCTGATCCCGACCCGCGAGCTGGCGGCCGAGTACCGCGACAGGGTCGAGACGGTCATCCCCTCAAGCCTCGACGAGGTTCGAGAGGTCGTCGCATCTGCGAATGTCGTCATCGGGTCACGCATGCATGCTTGTCTCAATGCGCTCTCTGTGGGAACCCCCGCCATCCCGTGGGCGTACAGCCGCAAATTCGCACCGCTCATGGACGACATCGGCTGGCGGCACAGCATCGACCTCCGAGACTCCGACGATCCCGTCGCTGCAACCATGTCGATTCTCGACGGGTCCTCAGACAGCACGCTGAGAAGTGAGGTCGCCCGCTTGCGAGACGAGACGGACATCAGAACGCGCGACTTCGTCGACGCGCTTGCTCGAGCATGACGACTCCGGCCGGGCCCATCGGCCGGCGATACGGCGTCGTCGTCGTCAACTACAACTCGACTTCGCTCCTCGCGACGAATCTCGTACGGAGTCGTTTCGCACCTGGGTCGGACGTCATCGTCGTGGACAACTCGGACGACGCCGACGAGAAGACGCGCCTGATCGCGCTCGCGCGTGACCATGACTGGCAGGTCCTCGACGCCGGCGGCAACATCGGTTTCGGAGCCGGCGTGAATCTCGGGGTCGCTCGTGCCGAGAGCAGGGGGTGCGACACCGTGCTCCTCCTCAATCCAGACGCATCCATCGAAGACGACCAGTTCGCCCGCCTCGCAGCAGCCCAGGCCGAGCATCCGGACGCCATGGTCTCGCCTACCGTCGACAGAGACGACGGGACCGTGTGGTTCAGCGGCGCTGTCATTGATTCCCGCCGGGGCGTCGCATCGCACAGACTCGACCGGTTCGAGAATTCCGACTGGCTGTCGGGGGCCTGCCTCTCCGTCCCTCTGCCCGCATGGCATGAGCTGCATGGCATGGACGATGACTACTTCCTCTACTGGGAGGACGTCGACTTCACGAGTCGATGGCGCCAGATGGGTCACGATCTTCTCGTCATCCCCGATGCCCATGCCACCCACAGCGTCGGCGGTACGCAGACTTCCTCCCGCGGAAAGTCCTTGACCTTCATTTACTACAACTGCCGCAATCGGCTGCTATTCGCTAGCAAGAACCTGCCCCGCAAGACGGCGCTCGTCTGGGCCCTGACGGCACCGGGTTATTGCCTTCGCATGCTGCGTCTCGCCCGCGTCCGCCGCTCGCCTGACAGGTCCAAGATCATCGGCGCCGTCCTCGCGGGGACGGCATCTGGCATTCGACTGTCGTACAGCCCGTTCAGGTCAAGGAAGAAACGATGAAGATGTCCCGTCTGGAAGATGTCGTCCGTGGAGTCGTCGAGAATGACAACTGCACAGGATGCGGCGGCTGCTCCCTCATCAGCGACCGCATCGACATGAGCCTCGACTCGTCGGGGTTCTCGCGACCTCAGGTCGCAGCTGCCACCGACGCGACCGCTGACAGCTCAGAGGCGCGGGTGTTCTCGCGCGTGTGCCCAGGAGTGCGCCTTGCAGCCCCGCGGGCCGAAACCGGTCGGGAGCATCCGACGTTCGGACGCTACGTCTCAGCGTGGCGCGCGCACGCTCTTGATCCTGACATCCGTCGGCTCGGCAGCAGCGGCGGCGTTTTGACGGCCCTCTCCGCGTGGCTGATCGAGTCGGGGCGCACGGAGTCGGTGGTGGGAAGCCGGGCTGGCGAGCAGTCGCCGAATCGCACCGTACCGGTACGCATCATGAGCCGTGACGAGGCGCTGTCGTCGGCGGGCTCGCGCTACGGACCCGTATCGAACCTGACCGAGTACTCCCCCGACGCGGCCGTCAATGCCTTGGTGGGCAAACCGTGCGAGGTGTCGGCTGCCGCTCAGTATCACGACCACCTCAAGACGCCTGCCGCCGACCGGCCGATCGCACTGGCGTTCTTCTGCGCAGGAACCCCCTCCCAGGCCGCGACGGACACACTGGTCGCCGACATGGGCGCGGACCTCGAAGATGTGGTCTCGCTGCGCTACCGCGGCGACGGTTGGCCCGGTGAGTTCAAGGTCACGCTCGGCGACGGAACCTCACGGGCGATGTCCTACGAGGATTCCTGGGGTAAACACCTCGGCAGGGATCTTCAGTGGCGTTGCAAGCTCTGCCCCGACGGCACCGGCGCCCACGCTGATATCGCCGTCGGAGATTTCTGGGATGCCGACGACGACGGGTTCCCTGTCTTCGAGGAACAGGAGGGCATCTCCGTCGCGATCGCACGAAACAAGCGAGGACACCAGCTCCTCCTCGAGGCGGCCCGCGCCGGAGTCGTGGTCCTCGACGAACTGGAACTCGACCTCGACGAGGTCGCCGACGTCCAACCCCTGCAGGTGAAGCGTCGCAAGCTTCTGCTGGGTCGACTCGTCGGCCGGCTCGCCGCCGGGAAACGCATCCCGACCTACAGCGGATACCACCTGGTGAGAAATGCCGCCCGTGAGTGGAAAGCGACCTATCGCGAAGCTCGGGGCACCAGGCACAGGACCATGAACGACACGACTCCGAAGCGGACCCCGTGATGCGCTCGTCCGGCACCTCCACTCCGGGCCTGGGCGCGTCTGCCTCGAGGGGCGCGGCGACGACCATGGCCGGTCAGTTGCTCCGCATCGGTCTGCAGCTGGCCAGCATCTTCGTTCTCGCGAGGCTCCTGACTCCCTCGGACTACGGGCTGCTCGCCATGGTGACCGCGGTCATCGGCCTGGGCGAGGTCTTTCGAGACTTCGGACTGTCGTCGGCAGCCATACAGGCCAAGTCGATCACTCGGCAGCAAAAGGACAACCTCTTCTGGATCAACACGGGCGTCGGCCTTCTGCTGGCTGCCGTCCTGTTCCTGGCCGCGGGGGGCGTCGCCGCTCTCTACGGTGACCCTCGTGTGCTCGCCGTCGCTCAGGCGCTGTCTCTGACGTTCCTTCTCAACGGCCTCAGCACGCAATTCCGCGCGGACATAAACCGCAGCATGCATTTCGCCCGCCTTGCGATAGTCGACATCGGGGCTCTCCTGGTCGGCTTCGTGGTCGGCGTCGCCATGGCGCTGATGGGCTACGGCTACTGGTCGCTCGTCGGCATGCAACTCAGCCAGGGGCTCGTGGGTCTCATCTTGAGCGTCTCGTTCGCGCGGTGGATCCCTCGCGGCATCCACCGCGACGCGCCCATGAAGGCGTTTCTGAACTTCGGCGTGGGCCTGGTCGGTTCGCAGATCCTCGGATACGCGGCCAAGAACATCCACACGGTCCTGATCGGTGCCAGCCTCGGCGCGGTCTCACTCGGTCTTTACAACCGGGCGTTCCAACTCCTGACCTTCCCCTTGTCGCAGTTGCAGGCACCCGCGAGCCAGGTCGCGCTCCCGGTGCTGTCCAAGCTGCACGACGACCGGCAGCGCTACGACGAGTTCCTCCTGCGGGGCCAGACGATCATGCTGCACGTGGTCGCCATCATTCTGAGCATCAGCACCGCGCAGGCCCTGCCTCTCTTCTTCGTGGCGTTAGGGCCTCAATGGGTCGAAGCCGCCCCGCTCTTCCAGATCCTGGCGGTGGCCGGATTCGCGACGATGGTCAATTACGCCTGTTACTGGGTCTTCTTGTCCAAAGGCCTCACTGGTTCGTTCTTCCGTTTCTCCCTCTTCTCGAGACCGCTGCTGATCGTGATCATTCTGATAGGCGCCACGGGCGGACTGTACGGCATCGCGATCGCCTACTCGGCCGGCAGCCTGCTCATGTGGCCGTTGACGCTCCTCTGGCTTCACCGGGTCTCGGATGCCCCAACTCGCAGCATGTTCGGCAACGGTCTCCGCATCATCGTCGCGTACTCGATTGCCACGGCAGCGTCCTTCGGGGTGGCCAGTCTGCTACCGACGGGTTCCTACCTGCTTCAGATCGTGGTGGGTACTCTCACCGTCTTCGCGAGCGTCGCGGCAGTGGCGTTGATCTGGCCTCGCTTCAGGCGTGACGTCAAAGCAGTCATGGATACGGCCAGGTTCTTCCGCCGCCGAAAGGAGTGATGATCTGTCTCGCTGTGCGTCCGAAACCTCAGGGCGCAGCCTCCTGGGGCCTGCTTGCGCGCGACTGAGCCTCTCGCTGCCGATGTGTGCCAAGGCTTGCTGCGCTGCATAGACGAGCCCTGCCCGACGAGACCGACATCTCAACGACGCCTAACGAACAGGATCAGACGGGTCAGTAGACGAGATCGGCCCCTCAAGGAGGGCCTCCTTGAGCACGGGGCCGAGCAGCGTCGAGAATTCGATCGTCAGATGCGTACCATCTGTGCGGACCGGTGTCGTGCCCACGAAGGCGGGGCAGACACCACGGGACGAGCAGAACCAGGATCGCGTGTCGATGTGTTCGACATTTGACGCTTGAGCTGCGGCCTTCTGTCCATCGTCCAGCGCCGTCCACGGATAGTCCGGTTTCGTCGTGCAGTCTGCCGGTGTGGCACCGGGCACCGCGCAAGCTCGCAGCGACTTTCCGAGGGGAGGAGCCGCCAGGACGACGGTCCGGCCCGACGATGCGTTCGTGCGCGCGATGACCGCCTCCGTCCCCGTCTGGATCACCGATCTCACGCCATCAGGGCTCGTACTGGTCGCCAGGCGATCGATGGTCGTGTCCGCACTGGCGAGAATCGTGAGTTCCGGTCGGATCGCGTCGATCTGGTCAAGTGCCCATGCGCGCCAGGCTGCACACTCGGGATAGCTCGTGCCATCAGAGTGCGTCACCTCCACGTTGATGCTCGGGCATTCCCCGCGGGTGATCTGATGCACTCGCCACCCCTCGGCCTCAAGGCCTGAGCGGACGCCAGGAAGCCATGCCATGGCGAAGGAGTCACCGAAGATGACGACATCCTTCCCTGTGTCGGTTGGGCCGTAGGTGCACGTGCTGATGTTCTCAGCATCGACGTCCAGGCACGCCGTGGCGCGAAGGGTGTCCGACCAGCCCGAGAGCCCGAGCTCGCTGACTGCCGGGCTCAACGCGGGAAAAGCCTGTGCGGCTGCTGCCTCCTCGACCGCTGCGTGCTCGAGACTCGCCGGCGTCTGCGCCGCACCTGAGTCATCGGAGGCGCTCGCCGTCGGCACCGCGAATGACGGGCTCTCAGGGACTACTTGCTGCGTGGTGCCGACACCGACCGCTACGAGACATCCGACCGTCAGTGCCAGGGCTCCCAACCATCCGTATCTCATGCGCTTTGCGAAGCTCTGGCGCCAAGCACGCCACATCCGCTGTTTGAACGATCGCCTGCCGCCCTCGAGCCAGGGCGACTTCATGAGCGGCTCCTCGATGAGGTAGTACGAGGTGATGGACAACACCACGATCAGGCTCACGGTGACGGGGAAGAAAACCCACGGGTTGGTGCCGAGTACAGCCCCACCAATGATGATGACCGGGAAGTGCCACAGATACAACGAATACGAGATGGCGCCCACGAACGCGCTAGGACGACTGGTGAGAGGCCACAGAAGCCTCTGGTCCCCGCCGGTTCCCCCGATGATCACGAGTCCGGCGGCCACCACCGGCAAAGCCGCCCACGGGCCGGGGAAGGGCAGATCGTCGCTGATGAACGAGAACGATGCGATGATCCCCACCAGCCCGAGCCACCCCAAGACAGGACGAACCCAACTGGGCATTCGAATCCACAGGGGCGAAGCTATGGCGAGCAATGCGCCTAGACCAAGCTCCCAGGCCCGGGTGAAGGTAGAGAAATACGCGATCGTCGGGCTTGAGACAGATTCGAACATGGCCCAGGCGAAGGATGCTGCGATGATGAGAGCCATCAGCGCCCCCGTTATCTTCCGCGTGTGACCTCCGCGACGGCGCGCAGCCGTGAGAGCCAGGATGCCGACGATGAGCAACGGCCACACGAAGTAGAACTGCTCCTCGACCGACAATGTCCAGAAGTGCTGCAGAGGCGAAGGTGCTTCGTCGGCCTGGAAGTAATCGGTGCCCGCGAGGGCGAAGTTCCAGTTAGCGCTGAAGAAGAGCGCATACACAGCATCCCAAGCGGTCTGCTTCGAATTCGCGGGCGTAAGAAACGCAAAAGCGGCGGCCATCGTGACGAGCAGAGTGGCGATGGCGGCGGGCAAGATGCGCTTGATCCGCCGACGGTAGAACCCTTTGAAGGAGATCTCTCCCGTCTGTTCGTATTCTCGAATCAAGAGGCCGGTGATGAGGAACCCCGATATGACGAAGAAGACATCGACCCCCACGAATCCGCCCTTAGGCCAGGCCACGAGATGATCAAGGATGACAGCCAGGACAGCGAGCATGCGGAGACCCTGGATGTCTCGTCTGAACCGCGGCGACTGCTGCTCTCGCCGTACAACCAGTCCCTCACGTGTCAGACGATTGTTCTGAACTGCTGCATCTCGAGTCATGCATGCCCCCTATTAACCCTTGGGAGCATACCGCTAGGCATACCCTCTCCATGCCATGCCATGCCATGCCCTGCCCAGCCCAGCGGGGAGGGGTGGCGACCTTACGTCATGCGACGGAGAGCGCAACAGGTAAGACGCACGACTGCTACGGTCACTGGTGAGCAAAAAGCCGGCACCCACCATACTCAGCGTGTTCGACCCGAGGGCGAACGCCCTGAATGCCATCCGGCTCGCCCTGGCGCTCCTGGTCATCGTGTGGCACTCCTTTCCGTTGAGCGGCAGTCAGGTGAGCTCTGCTCCCCTCAAGCAGCTGCTCGGAGAGACCGCCGTAGACAGCTTCTTCGCCATCAGCGGCTTTCTCATCCTGGGCAGCTGGCTGAGGAATCCACAATGGAGCCGGTATATCGCAGCTCGGGTTCTTCGGATATTCCCAGCATTTTGGGCCTGCCTAGTGGTCACGGCCTTCGTTCTCGCACCACTGGCGACGATGATAACGACAGGCCTGAACTATGGCGCCACGTTATCGCTTGAAAACGCAACCTATGTTCTCAAAAACGCGGGCCTTCGGATTTTCCAACCCCTCATCGATGGCACACCGATCGGCGTGCCCTACCCTTTCGCTTGGAACGGTTCACTCTGGACTCTTTGGTGGGAGTTCCTTTGTTATCTGGGAATCCTGGCCCTGGGCGTCATCGGACTTCTGCGCCGGCGCTGGGTCATTCCCGGCTTATTTCTCCTCGCCACGGCATCACTCATCCCCACCGCCTACGGCACCGTTGACAACTTCTACGCGGAGTCTGCGGCGAGGTTTGGAGTGATGTTCTTGGCGGGCGCAACTCTTCGCATATATGCCCACCGCATTCCTCTCGCGTGGCCGATTGTCGCCATTGCGCTGGCCGTCGCGTTAGCCAGCATGCTTCTACCCGACTACCGCATTGTCGGAGCGCTTCCGCTCGCGTACGGAGTCTTCGGCCTTGGCGCGTTGATCAAGACACCAAAACTCCATTTCACGCATGACTTGTCGTACGGGACGTATATCTATGCGTTCCCGGTTCAACAAGTGCTCGCGTCGCTGCGCGTCTACGAATGGAGCTTCGTCGGCTATGTGATCCTCAGCATGGGCTCGACACTGATCCTGGCAGCGGCTAGCTGGTTCCTCATCGAGCGGAGAGCCATGCGCCTCAGACCTCATCGCCCGAGTAGTACGCCTCTTCTGGAGCACAGCCGGGGCTGACAATCGAGTAGACCGGCGATTCCATCCACAGCGGGGCCACTGGCCCACTCCACCACGAGGTACCGAAAGGTGACTGCCGCGATCGTTTCGTCGGTGGCCAGATCATGGAAAGTCCGGCAGCCCAGAGGCCAAAGTCCTAAGACCCGAGGCCCGACGCCTGGCTAAGGTCCATGCCTCGGCAGCCTGATCAAGACCGCCCTGAAGAATGACGGCTGCCTGACCGCGCCCTTTGGCCGGTTGCTCAGGGCACGCCGACGAGCGATTCGCTCACCGCTACCTAACCAGCAGGGAGCGCCTCATTGCGCGCATTGCTCTCACCTATCGGCGCTCGGTCTCGCTCACGAGAGTTGTTGCGAAGCTCGGCTCACGTCAGGAGGAGTTCGACACCCCCTCGTCGATCACCACGAGGCGCTCCTCAGCGGAGCTGGCGAGACCTCTTGCTCGGCGCGAGCTCTTCGTCTTCGCTCCCGTAGTACCCGTACTGGGCTCCACCGAACGCGTCGGGGCCCTTTCGGGGAAGCATCGTCATCACGACGCCGACGACACGACTGTTCGCGTTCTCGAGGTTGCGGACGGCCGCACTGAATTCAGCCTTCTTCACCTTGCCCGTAGCTGCCACGAGGATCGCGCCAGCACTCAGATTGCTGAGGATGGCGGCGTCGGTGACAGGGAGAAGCGGCGGGCTGTCGAGCAAGACGTAGTCAGCGCCCTCGTTGAGGGTTCTGATCAGGTCCGCCATCGCCGCGGATCCCAGCAACTCGCTCGGATTCGGCGGCACCTGCCCGGCCGGAAGGACATAGAGCGACGTGTCGCTCCATCGCTGCAGTACGTCTTGCACAGGGAACCGCCCGATGAGAACGTCCGTCAATCCAGCGCCACCCTCGAGTCCCATGTTCTTGGCGATGCGGGGGAGCCTGAGGTCTGCGTCGACGAGGACGACGCGCGCGCCCGTCTCAGCCAGTGCCAGCGCGAGGTTGGCCGTGGTGGAGCTTTTTCCCTCTCCGGGAACCGACGACGTCACGACGAACGCTCGTCCCCCGTTGTCGACGTTGACGAATCGAAGGTTCGTCCGCAGGGCACGGAAGGCCTCCGCTTCGGGGTGGCGCGGGTCGGTGCGGACGATCAACGGATGCGACGTCCAGTCCTGATCGAAAGTGGTTCCCCCGAGAATCGGTGCCTGCGTCAGCGACTCGATGTCGTGGCGCCCCTGCACTCGCGTGTCCAACACGGAACGGAGGACTGCTGCTCCGAGTCCGACGATGAGACCGAGCGCCGCTCCCAGAGCGATGTTTCGCGCTGCGTTGGGGCTGGACGGCGAACCAGGCGCGGTCGCCGGCTGAATGGTCTGGAGCTCGACGAGGCTGGGGCCACCGTCGACGGGGCGCTCGAAGTCGGTGACGATGACATTCTCCAGGCTGGAGGCCGTGGCATTGGCGATATCCGCAGCTCGCCCCGGCTCAGTATCGACAGCAATGACTTCGATGATCAGGGAGTTGGGAGGCGTCGTGGCCGTGATCCGGCTCGCGAGCTGATCTGCCGACATCGGCAGAGCCAGCTCGTCGACCACCGGTTGGAGAACGGAGGGGCTCAGCGCGATGTCCAGATACGACCTGATGCGTTGTTGCGCGTAGCTCGTTCCCGATACGAGTTCGCCTGCACTCGAAGCTCCGCCGTTCTGCGCCGACACGAAGACACGTGTTCGCGCCTCGTACTGGGGGGTCGCGACGATGACGAGAGCCGCTCCCACACCGACACCGATCAGAAGCCACGCGACGACGTAGATCCAGCCCTTGCGCAACACTCGGACGTAGTCTTCAAGAATCACTCTGCTATTGCCTCTCGTCGTTCGTAGTGGCGACTTCGGAGCCCGCCGCTTCGACGATGGAGCCCATACCGTCGGCCATTCTTCCATACTTCCATCCGCATCCCCGAGGCCTGCTCGGCTTCCTGCCCGCACCGAGCGGTGAAGCACCCGGGCGCTCGAGCCCGGTCTCCGAGCCAGGTCGCACCCGAGCTGCCGCAAGATGCCCGAGTCGCGCGGTGGGTACTGGCACGAACGCAGCTTTGAACTCTTCTGCGACGAAAAATCGGCGTGAACCAGTACCTGGCGCGGGCGGGCTAGGCCCTAGGCTCTGCGGCATGGGGATTCGAAGCATGCGCTGGCCGGGGTTGTGGCGGGATGTCACGCTCAATGGCATCGCCGCATCGCCCTTGATCCCGATCAACCTCCGGTGGCGGTTACTCAAGGCATTCGGCATGAATGTCGAGAGAAGCACGATCTCGCCCCGCGTATGGTTCGGCAGTCCGCGGCTGTCGATCGGTCGCGGCTCCTACATCAACACCGGATGCCTGTTCTCGACCCACGAACCGATCACGATAGGGCAGAACTGCTACTTCGGGATGCGAGTCCTGATCACTACGTCGAGCCATGAGCTGGGGCCATCTGAGCGACGAGCGGGACCGCTGTCGACGGCACCCGTCGTGGTCGGAGACGGCGCTTGGGTCGGAGCGAATGTGACGATTCTGCCCGGCGTGACGATAGGGGCCGGGACCGTTGTAGGTGCTGGCGCAGTCGTCACGAAGGACTGCAAGCCCAATTCGCTTTACCTCGGGGTACCTGCCACCTGGATTCGCGACCTCGGCAACGCGTAGCGCTGTGGGGCGGCAGGCGAAGAGGCCGGCGCTCGAGTCTCGGTCGAGAGCTGCAACTCCTCCGACCGTCGGGTGATGCGCATGGAATTTCGGGTGCCCGCTCAACTGCCCCGGGAGACCGCCGCTCCTGGGTAAGAGCGACGAGCCTTTGGGCGAGGCTTGTCGCCCCGACCCGAGAACCTATCGCTCAGCGCCGGCTGGCTGCCAGCGCATCAGTCTCGACGCGGACCGGCACAGGCGGTGCCGCCAGGTCACCCCTAGCCGCTTGCTGCGCCACGACCGACAGCCCGACGATCAACCACACGGCGAAGCTCACGGCGCCCTCTTGGAACGTGGGGAGTACCAGCTGGCTGACCAGGGAGGCTGCGATCACCGCCGCCCCGATGAAACCGAGGGGGGTCCGGCTGGCGATCGAGCGCACCGCGAGCACGCCCAGGAGACCGACGAACAGGGCGAGGACGACCAGTCCGGACTCGAGGGCGATCAACAGCCAGAAGCTCTCGACCTGATACGAGCCGGGGATGTCTACAGTTCGGGGACCGACGAGCCCGAGTCCAATACCCCATGGATGCTCCGTCAGCATCGTGAGGCCCTCCGCCATGCTGGCCGAATGCCCCCCGATGGATGGATCACCGGCATCGTCGAGGCGGTTCGTGATGTACAGACCTGCGCCCACCACGACCCCGAACATGGCTATCAGAAGGAAGAACACCGACAGCAGGGGCGATTTCTTGAAGATCGCCCGAGCCGCGAGTACGCACAGCACGACGACTGCGCCCAGGATGCCGCTTCGCGATGCCGACAGGTAGATGGCGACCAGGGGAAGTGCAGTCAAGGCTGCGTTCACGACCCATCGTCGGCCCGGTGTCAACCAGATGACGGCCAGCATGGCCGCCATCACGACCGCCATCTCGTTCGGGGCCACGTAGGGGCTGAAGGCCCGGGGCCAATCGTTGCCCGAGCTGAACAGCGAGGTCGGGAATTCATCCGGCGTCGAGACGGGGAGCCTGCCGAGCGTGTAGATCCACTCGACCCCGCGCAACCAGGTCGCGATGGCGATCACCGCGGTCACCTGAGCCGCGATGATCAAGGCCAGAAGGATACGAGGCAGCTGGTGGGCTCTGACGATGGCCGGGATGATGATGAGCAGCAGAAGCGGCTCATAGTCGTTACGCCAGCCGTAGCTCGCAATAAGGAAGTCGTTCGTGTAGATCCCGGCGACGAGGGCGAGGCCCACGCAACTGACGACGAGAGCGATGAGTATGCCTGGCACGCGAGCAAAACCACCCGATACCAGAGCTACGAGAAGCAGGCAGAGCAGGATGAAGTCCTTGGCGGCTCCGTACAGAGTCGGTGCCGACGTCCCTTCGGCCATCTGCGAGACGATTCCATTGAATGGCAGCAGAACGATCAGCGCATAGACACCGGACAGCGGGTAACGAAACATGAGAAACGTCGCCGCAACACCGACGACAGCTACAAGCGCATACTCGATACCGGCCACGTAAGAGATCGCTGCCAGCACGACCGCCACCACGAGAGACGTCGAAGCGCCCACGACGTGCTGCTTGATCCCCCGAGGCAAAGCCCCGGATACTCCGTGTCCCATGGGCTGAGCTTAAGCGTCGTAGGCAGTCACTGTCGACCTGACGGCAAGCGGTCGTGTGCCGCAGCCCTGGAACGACGCTCGTCCGGCTCTGTCCGCATAACGGCCAGCGATGACAGCGACGCCTCGCCCGTGTCGCGCGGTTAGCACGAGCGCGTCATCGGTCCCGGTACAATTTTGATACTTATGACGGCGAATATAGTGACGAGACAGCGAACCGTGGCGATTATCGGGACGCGCGGCTACCCGAGCTACTACGGCGGGTTCGAGACGGCAGTCCGCCATCTCGCCCCGTTCCTCGCCGATCAAGGGTGGGGTGTCACCGTCTACGGCCGGAGGAATGCCACAGCCGATGCCGAGGCCGATCCCCGCGTGCGACGCCGGCTCACCCCTGGCGTCGAGAGCAAATCAGTGAGCACTCTGAGCTACGGCCTCTCGTCCACATTGGACGCAGCCGTGAGGAAGCCCGACGTGGCACTCGTCATGAACGTCGCCAACGGCTTCTTTCTTCCGGCGCTGAAGCTGCGAGGCATCCCGACGCTCGTCAATGTCGACGGGATCGAATGGGATAGGGAGAAATGGGGTGCGACGGCCAAGCGCATGTTCCTGGCGGGCGCCAGGGCCACGGCACGGTACGCGGATGAACTCGTCTTCGACGCCGAAGCTATCGGTGATCGGTGGAGACGAGACTTCGCGGTCTCACGGGGGGTCTTCATCCCCTACGGCGGAGATGCCCCCGGCGACCTCGAAGTCGAGCCGGGCTTGGGGCACCGGTCATACGTCCTGGCTGTCGCCCGCTTCGTGCCGGAGAACACCATCGAGGAGTTCTTGGAGGCGGCCTCGCGGCTGGCGCGCGACACGAAGGTGGTCCTCGTCGGTTCTTCCGGATATGGGGGCGAATTGGACGAAAGGGCTAAGGCCCTGGCAGAAAAGCAGCCGAACTTCCTGTGGCTCGGTCATCTGAGGGACGACCGCCGCCTCAACTCGCTCTGGCAGCATGCGGGCGCTTACTTCCACGGTCATAGCGTGGGAGGCACAAATCCTGCTCTTGTTCAGGCCATGGCATGTGGCGCGCCCACCGTGGCACGAGACACCGTCTACAACCGCGAGGTCCTCGGCGCTGCCGCCGAGTTCGTCGATCCCGAGCCTGCCGCGATCGAGAGTGGCATCCGCCGTGTCTTGACCGACCCGGTGAGACAGAGCGAACTCAGTCTCACTGCGAGTGCTCGCGCAGCAGAGGCCTACTCGTGGCAGGGAGTCAACACCGCCTACGAACGAGCGCTCGTCGATCTGATCGAGAGAAGAACGCCGTGAAGATCCTACTCACTCATCCCGGTGCTGAGTTGTACGGTAGCGACCGCATGGCGGCGTCCGCCGCTGAGGCTCTTGTGCGCGCGGGTCATGAGGTCGTGGCCGCCCTCCCCGTTCGGGGCCCGCTCGAGCAGCTCCTGCTCGACTCGGGTGCCAGGGTCGTCATCCTCGATCTTCCGGTGCTCCGCAAATCTCTCTTGAGACCAGTTCCCTTCATGGGTCTCATAGCAGGCATGCCGGGGACCCTCCATCGCGCGACCCGTCTCATCCGGCGGGAGCGTATCGACGTCGTCTACACCAACACGATCACCCAACCCTGGTGGACCCTCGCCGCCAAGCTCTCCAGACGACCGGCGCTCGTGCATGTGCGGGAGGCCGAGACCGAGATCCCGATCATCGCGCAGCGCGTGCTTCTAGCTCCCCTCGCTCTGGCTGACCTGATCGTCGCGAATTCGAACAGCACGAGACGCCATGTCGAGACGAGGGTCGGGAGTGCGAAGCCTCAGACGAGGGTCGTCCACAACGGGAAGGATTGGGGGCAGTACTTCCGCTCGGCATACACCGCAGGCCCCGGGGTCGCGAACCTCGTGCTGGTGGGGCGGCTGAATGCACGCAAGGGACCCGACATCGCCATCCGCGCAGTCAATCGGCTGGTCGACGACGGGCTCGACGCGAAGCTGACTCTGGTAGGTGCCGTCTACCCTGGCTACGAATGGTTCGAAGACGAACTGCACGCCCTGGCGGCCGAGCTCGGGGTCGAAGATCGCGTCGACTTCGTCGGCTTCCAAAGTGATCCGACGGCATTTCTCGAACGGGCCTCGATCGTCCTCGTGCCCTCACGGGTCGAGCCGTTCGGGACTGTCGCCGCCGAGGGGATGGCCGCTGGTCGTCCGACGGTCGTCGCGGACGTGGACGGCTTGGCGGAGATCGTGGAATCTGACGAGGTGGGTCTGAAGTTCGCCGCTGGCGACGACGAAGAGCTGGCTGAACGTTGCGCTCGATTGCTCCGTGAGCCCTTACTGGCAGCAAGGATGGCTGCAGCAGGAAGAGAGAGCGTTGCACGTCGATTCTCTCTCGAGGCTTATCGGGTCGGCGTGCTCGCAGCCGTCACCCACACCCACGAGCGAAAGCGTCGAGCATGAGCGCAACCACCGGTCCGGCTTCGGAGATCGCGGTCGTCATAGTGACCTACAAGTCCGGAGACGACATCGACGCCTGCCTGGCACGGTTGTCCGACGTCGATGATCTGCACATCATCATCGTCGACAATGACTCCGCTGACGACTCCATCGAGAGACTGCGCGAACTCCATGCCAAGGGTCTCGTGTCCTCCCTGATCCTCAACGAGGAGAATGTCGGATTCGCTAAGGCGGTCAATACGGGCATCGCTGCGGCGGACGGTCGAGATGTCTTCCTCTTGAATCCGGACGCGCAGATCAGTGGTCGAGACATCGAGGCCCTCCGTGGGATAGCACTGAGGGATCCGTCGATCGGCATCGTGGCGCCCGTGGTGACGAGCGGTCCGACTGTCGCGGTCATGGCGGCAGGCCGCCAGCCGACGCTCTGGCCCCTGTTCACGCACTTCTCCGGGCTCGCTCGAGCCTTTCCTGGCGTGAGGTTCTTCCGCGGGCGCCACCTCTTCATGGCCCACCACTCCTCCGCGCAGCAAGATGTCGAGTGGGTGTCGGGGTGCGCCTTGTTCGTTCCCGCTGCAGTGCTCGAGGAGGTCGGCGCACTGTCGGAGCGCTGGTTCATGTACGGCGAGGACATTGAATTCGCACACAGGGTGGCCAAGAGCGGCCGCAGAATCATCGTCACCCCGGAGGTTCGTGCCCAGCACCTCATCGGCTCCTCCGTCAACAAGGCCGGCGGACGTATCTCGACCATGTGGGCCGAGAACACCTACGACTACTACGTCACCGAGTTCGCTCCGAACAGCCTGCAGAGGCTCGCTTGGCGACTCATCTTCACGAGCGGCATGCTCTCGCGAGCACTGTTGTTCGTTCTAAGAGGGCGACGCGACGGTGCCCAGAGGGCTGAGTACATGGCAAGGGCCAATCGATTCACCAAGTTCTCACTGGCCGTCTGGAAGAGAGGCTGAATCGTTGGCTGAGCCTTCGAGCAGAAGCTCCTTCTCTCGCCGAACCGTCTTGGCGAGCCTCCCCCTCGGGGCGCTCGCCGGTGGCGCCGCCGGGGGCCTCTTCGATTCGAAGTCAGACGCGAGCCGTGAACCTGCGCCTACTGGGGAGTCGTCATCGCCAGTCGGGCCGGGCACCTTCGATCTACTCGATGCGACTGCCGAAGGTGCTGTCGGCGATGGTCTCTTCGACAACACGGACGTGCTCAGGTCCATTCTCGACTCCGCGTCTGGGCGCATGCGCGTCTACCTCCCGCCGGGGACCTATCTCATCTCGGACTCACTTCGTCTGCCCGAATCGACCGTCCTCGTCGGCGCGGGCGGGGCTTCGACGACGATAAGACTCTCCGACTCGACCGACCGCCCGTTCGTCCTCGCGAGTCAAGCGGACAACATCTCGCTCTCGGGTCTTCTCTTCGATGGGGGTGAACAGTCCACGACTGCCGTGTCGCTGCAGATCGATGGTTGTCACGATGTGCTCATCGAGACGTGCACCTTCGTGCGCATGAAGAACGCCGTCCATGTGTATTCGTCGCAGGCTCGCAAATCCTCTCGGGTCAGCGTTCGGCGGAATCTCTTCACCGAGATCACGGACTTCGCCATCCGCGTTTCGGAAGGAGCTGAGCATGTCCTCGTCACGGAGAACACGATCCAGGATGTAGCCAAGGCGGAGGCGCCCTCACCGGCCGGAGTGTACGTCCGAGGCAGCTACACGACCGTCTCGGGAAACACCGTCCTGTCGTCCTCAGACACTGGCGTTCTCGTAGCCGGCGCAGAGGCTCAGCACTTCCTGATCAAGGACAACACTCTGCTCACTCGCCAAGTCGGTGTCTTCGTGGGCAGTGGGGCACGGACGGGGGTCGTCGCCGACAACATCATCGCGTCTGAACGCGATTTCGGAATCCACCTCTTCGACCGTGAAGGCCGGCCCGTCGACTGCATCGTGCAGGGAAACATCATTGAGAACTGCGGAAAGACCGGTATCCAGGTCGAAGGCGTCTCCGAGTTCTCGCTCCTCGGCAACTCGATAGCCAACCCCGGACGGCGGCTGGACCAGAAACGCGAGTGGCGCTGCGGGGTCGCCATCGGGTCCACCGCCGGCGGCGCTGCCGCGAGGTTCATAATCAGCGGCAATCTCATCACCAGTGCGCCCGGCGAAGACGCCATGGAACACGCTATTTACCTGGCATCAGCGAACGGCCATGTTGAGGTCATGTCGAACGTTCTCCGCGGCGCACGGGGCGATGCCGTCCTACTCAATGTCGACGTCGACGAGCCTTACTACATAGACACGATCGATTCGATCGTCACCTCCCGACGATTCTCCCGCCAGGTCACCTGATCGTGAATTGTCGCGAGACCGTACTCGTCTTCCCGTCGATCGAGGACTGCGTGACAATTCGGAATACGTACGCCCCAGACGCGGCCCAGGCCCCGTCGCTTCTCTTGCCATCCCACGACACCTTCGCGGGCCCCGCAGAGTAGGGCTTGTCCGCGGCCAAGGTCCGGACCAGGACACCGCCTTGTGTGTAGATCTGGATGGTGAGACGGGATCGGTCGCCCGAGAGGAACGACAGCGTTACGGGGGACTTCACGGTTCCGGCGACAGGATTCACCTGCGGCGTCGAGATGACGTACTTCGGAGAAGGCGACAGAGTGACGCGTGCGAGATTTCCGCTGACACTCAGGGCTGCGACGGCACCCCTGTCGTAGGTGTACGCCGTCGAATTGGGCACGCTGAGGTTGGTGGCCCTGGCCGTCATCGAGTAGACCGCCTGAGTCACGTAGCCGCGACCGACGAATACCGCACCGCGCACGATGCCGTCGTAATGGGCGCTGAGGTCGTCGAGGAGGAACTGCCCGGAGGTGACACCCGAAGAGGACGACTTGTAGACGTGCAGCTGCTTGACCGTGATGGGGAAGTCCACCTTGGCGTCGTTGTTCCCGCCCGTGTGGGTGAAGTTCGGGTTCTTGCCATCGAAGTAGAAGACCATGCGTTCCCACTCTTTGTTGCCGAGGTTTCCGATCTTCGCTTCGAACGACTCCCCCTTCGCATCAACGAACTTCAGGAACACGGGGTTGTTGCTGTTGTCGCCGTAAGCCCAGAGAGACAGAGCGCTCGGCTGTCCCGGCACGGCTACGCCCGTGCTGAGGAGGCTGCCGGTCGCCTTCGCGTTCGCGTAGTTGTAGGTGACTGCGAGCGAGCCCGCACCACCTACTCGACCTGTAGACGTCGCAACGGTGGTCGAACCACCAGAACCCAGCGAGGTGGGCTTGAACTGCGCCGGATTGACCATGTCGTTTAGAACGGACGTCTTACCGTCTGGGCTCGGACTGGCCGTTCCGGCCGGGGCGGTCTCGACGGTCGCAGCTCCGAAGCGCGCTAGAGCCGTGTAGGCCGGCTTGAGACGGCCATCCCTCTGTACGAGCCCGTAGTTGTCGATCGAGTTCGTCGACGCCCCGAATTCACGCAGGTTGAACCACATCACCGACTGGATGCCCTGCGCCGCAGCGTCGATCATGAATCTCGACAAGTAGAGCGCTTGCTCTTCTTCGGTCACCGCGGTGGCGCAGCTCGCGCATGTGGTCCAGCCGACCTCTGTAATCCAGAGAGATCTGCCCGGTAGCTTCCTGTCCATGTAGGACTTGGCCCCGGTCATCCACGTGTCGATGATGCTCGGTTCGGGGGCACCCTTGACGTACATATGAATCGCGACGCCGTCGAACGAGTTGCCAGCACCGTTGCTGATCAATGAGTTCATGTACGACTCAGGGAGGCCGTTTGCAAGACCTCCGACGAGGACGGTCGCATCAGGGCTCGCAGCCTTGATGATCGAGTTGGCCGACTTCAGAAGCGCCGCGTAACCGGCAGCACTCGGCGCCGGCTTCCAGTACTTGTCGATGTTCGGTTCGTTCCAGACCTCCCAGACCTTCACGGTGTCCTTATAGCGATTGACCGTCTGCCGTACGTAATCGTTCCAGTCGTTGATGTCCTTGGGCGGGTAGTAACGCTTATCGGCGGCTGCCGTCCCTGCTGGAGCGCTCGACGCCCAGTCGGCTGTGTAGACGAGCTTTCCGACCACATCGACGTTTCTCGCTTCGGCAACGGCCACGGCTCTGTCGAACTTGAACCACTCGTAATAGCCGTTCCGAGGTTCAATACGATTCCATTCGAATTCCTCGCGTGCGTGGCGGACGTACGCACGCTCCATGAGCCTTGCGTCAGCCTCAGCACTCGCGATTCCGTCGTAGGTCGACAACGAGCTGTTGACTCCAACCAGCGAGGACGTCGCCTTGGCCGCTGTCCTGGTCGCGACCCCCGCCAGGTAAGGCAGACCCACGGTCGTGGGCGATGAGAGCGCTCCATTCGGCGTCGTATCGTGAGACAAGGACGCCGAAACCGTCCCCTCGAAGGCGACGCCCTCGCTGGTCTTGCCGTCCCATGCGAGAGAGACGGTCCCCGTGGACGAACTCGATCGTTCGAACACCCGCTGATGTCCGAACGCGTCCGAGAGCGACAGGCGGAAATCGCCCGGGGTCCCTACGGGGACCGAGATGGTCGTACTCTGCGCGCCCGCTGCGAAGTAGCGCGGGCTGGCCGTGGCCCCTGTCCAACCGTCACCGACGGTGCGCAGGTTGTCGACGCGTATCTTCCCTTTCGCGGCTTCGCTCCCATTGCGGACCACGACGATTCGGTAGAGCGACGCTGCGCCGTCAATACGCTTATTAGCGTCGCCGCCGGTGCTGGCAGCCGGCCCCTTCTGCAGGTCGACAACTGCAGTGCTCCAGTTCGTGTTGTTGAGGTTACCCACCCGGTAGTACAAGACCTCACCGGTCGCATCTTGCAGCCGGACGTAGAGCGTGTTGTATGAACCGTCGCCCTTCACATCGAGCTTCAGCGCGCGATACGCGCCCACCTTGAAGACGGGAGGTGTCTGAGTTCGCCCGATCTCCACGGTGCCAGCCGCGAAATCGTAAGAGAGCGCGAGCGCAGAAGCTCCCTCCGTCGCATCTCCGTCGCTCTGGACACTCGAGGTTCCCAGCGCACGGGTCCACGTCGAGCCGACTGAGTTGAAAGATTCCACGGTTGCCACGGACTCGGCAGCCTGCGCGGGTAGTGGCGCAGCGAATACAGCCAAGAGGCTGGCGGCGACGAGAGCTGTCACCCCGATGCGGATGCCGCCCGGAATAGCTGTGGTGCGTCTCATTCAGGCTCTCCGACCCTCAACAAAGAGCCGTAGAAGAAGATCCCTACAACGGCCTTCCTCTGATTACAGCATGCAGTGAACTATCACGGAAGGGCTGAACCCATGTCGTACGTCTATCGAGCCGTAATTGCGAGGATGCGCGCCGCGTCACATCGTCGTCCACTCAGCTACGGGGTCAGTTCCAGGTCCGACCCCCGTCGATCGAGATCGCGACGGTGTCGCCCTGCATGAGCCACACGATTCCGTTGGCCTCGGATACGGCCAAGTCTCCCGTCGGTACGGGGGATCCCTCTCGGCAGCTGAGCGGGGTGACGACACCATCAGCACCGAGTGAGGTCACCTCGACCCCATCGCAGTCCGACGAGTCCTCCTCGACGGAAGCGAGCAAGAAGCCCCCGTCACTGGCCGCAAGCGCCCGTGCACCGTCGATCCCGGTGCCTGAGTCCCAAGACGAAGCACCATCGGTGGTCTGGTAGACCATGCCGTCAGAGCAGAGCAGGGCGGCCGCCTGCCCAGCGGCGGAGGCGAGCGAGACGGGTGTGTCGCAGGGTGCGGAATACGATCCCGTAGGCGAATGGACGGGCAGATCGGCCTCAGGCTCGAGGTACCACGCGACAGCGAGTCGTTCCGGGTAGCTCACGAAGTCTGCACCTGACGTGTAGGTGGCACTGAAATCGAGTGAGCATTCTTCCCCGCTTTCGCCGATGACGAATGCGACGGCCGACTCGGTGGCCTGCAAGCGCGTCACATCGGTCATGCCCGTCGTGATCGGCGAAGCAGACCAGGTGACACCGGCGTCGACCGACTTCTCGAGCTGGGCCGGCGTCTCGCTCGGACAGTCGCCAGCGGAGATCCGATAAGCCGTCGTCGCGTCGACGACTGACAGATACGTCGTGGCAGCCGGCATCGCCGAGTCGACCGGCGCCGTGCTGGTAGGAGTCGGAGCCGGAGACGCACTCCCGGACGGAGTGACCATCGCCGACGGCCGCGCACCAGTCGTCAAGCCACTGTCACGCGTCAACGCGTATCCGACAAGAGCTACGTCGACGAGTACGAATGCGACAAGGGCGGCGACGGTAAGCGCTTTCGGAGGCGAGAAGCGACGCCGTCGATGCGTTGTCTTGGGCATGGTCTCGCTTTCCTAGGAGCGGGCGACTGGAGCGGTCGCATCGCGGAGAACCCGCACGACGACGTCCGCTGCAGGGTAGAGCTGGTCGCCGGCTCTGTCGAAGATCGCGTCAGAAAGTCGATAGGGATCGATGACGTCGTCGTCGTCCTGATCGGCAGGCTGAAGAACGAGACCGCGGCGCGAGGCGACCTCAGCGACAGCAGCCCGCAGTCGCGCCGCCGTACTCGACTTGGAACGTGCGTTCTCGAGATCTCCATAAGAGAGAGCTGACGCTAGGCGTTCGAATTCTCGAATAGTGAATGTGTTGGCGGCAGAGCGGGGGAACATCGAGACGATCGCCTTGCGGTGTTCCCTCGACATCGCCAATACCAGGTCCGAAGTCCGCACGAGTTCGGACGACAGCTCCTGCGCGACATGAACGCGGGCGTTCCGTCCGCGTCGCGCGGCCAGCTGCTTCGCCTGGTCGGGCATGTCTCGCCCGACGAGCCCCATGGTGCCTGCACTCTTCACCGTCACGATGTCGAGCCCGGCCAGTTCGTCTTCGAGATACTGAGCGGCGAGCGGCGAGCGGCAGATATTGCCGGTGCAGACCACGAGTATCGTGAAATCCGTCGATGCAGACTGCTCCGTCGAGAAAAGGTCCACAGCTGGTATCCACTTCATAATGCCGAGATGATGAACAGTGTGACGGCGCAGGCCTGACGGGCAGCCATCTGGTCGTAATGCACGTAAGGCTCAGGGTCGGGCAGCCTAACGTCGCTTCAACACCCTAGCGCGAGTGCCATCGGCTCTCTGAGCGTCGTCGGCTTTCTAAGTGTCGATGGGCGCCTCTCTGGATTCTCCAGCGTGACTCGACAACACCACCCGCTCGCGCGACCGGCGGCGCTGGAGCCGCGCGCGCCTCCTCGCCATCCGGCTCGAGCGGCGTGCCCAGAGGGCGACCACGCCGGCGATCGACCCGAGCAGAGCGCCCGCGGTGTTCGCGATGACGTCGTCGACGGTCGCGAACCGCGACGGCAGGAAGAAGTGCTGCCCGAGCTCGACGACGACGCTGCCCGAGAAGCCGACCAGCACGCCGAGCCACCACCGGCGGCCGCCGACCAGCAGCACGACGATCAGACCGAACGGCACGAAGAAGGCGATGTTGGCCGCGAACTCGAGGGCGGCGTAGTCGAACGACTCAGGGATGCCGCGGCGGTGCAGCAGCGCCAGGCCGCGCAGGATCAGCGGGCGGGCGCCCTGGTCGACGGGCGACGGCCAGAAGGCCACGAGCGCGACACCGAGGCCGTAGAAGACCAGGGCGACGATCGCGATGGTCCGGCTCGCCCACGAAGCGCGCAGTGTCGCTGGGGTCATGATCACGCCTCTCGTCGGGCGTCGTGAGCTTCGCTGACCCGACGGTGTCTCCTGCCATCGTGACAGACCCCGACCGGGCCCACGATGACCCCCGCCCGACGCACAGTCGGCTCATGGGGTACATGCTAAGATCGGTCCAGTTTTGCAACTGTCATCAGTCGGCTGTACCCGGTTCGTCCGACACCGCTTCCGGGCCGAATTCAGAGGGGGTCACGCATGGGGCGCGGCCGTCAAAAAGCCAAGCACACCAAGGTCGCCAGAGAGCTGAAGTACTTCAGCCCTGACACCAACTACGGTGCACTCGAAAAAGAGCTGGCTACCAAGAGCGACTCCGGCGACGATTACGTCGACAAGTGGGCCGACGACTTCGACGACGAATACGACGCCGATCACGACCAGAACAAGACCGCTTAGGCCTCCTCTGTCATGACGGTCGACGACTCCTCGACACCCGACGCCACGGCTTCGGGTCGCCAGGGTGATCCGGCGAGCACCCGCCCCGCTCTCGAGTGGGAGCAGGTCGTCGTCGACGCCCTCGAGCCCGCGACCCTCGCGCACTGGTGGGCCGAAGCCCTCGGCTGGGTCGTGGTCTCCCCCGTCGGCGACGACGAACCCGAGATCCGCAGCAGCCCCGACTCCCTGCCGGGGCTGCTCTTCGTGCGCGTACCCGAGGGCAAGACCCTCAAGAACCGCCTGCACCTCGACTTCCGACCCGACGACCAAGACGCCGAGGTCACCCGGCTGCTCGAGCTCGGCGCCACCCGCTCCGACGTGGGCCAGACCTCCGACGTGTCGTGGGTCGTGCTCGCCGACCCCGAGGGCAACGAGTTCTGCGTGCTCGGCGCACGCCGCGCCTCCTAGGCCCCTCGCGACCGACGCGCCTCCCCAGGCGCGACGCGGCACGACGCCGCCGACGCCGCACGTCACTCCAAGCACAGCACGACGCCCGCCCCGCGACTGCGGAGCGGGCGTCGTCGCATCACGCGACCGGGCGATCAGCCGGCGTAGGCCCCGACCAGACGCACCGCGCCTCCGTCGACTCCCTTGGCGCCCTGCTCGAAGCCCGTCAGGTCGCGGGTCGCCGTCGCGACCGTGCCGACCCGCCACGTCTCGATGCCGTCGGCCGTCAGCGCCGCCTCGACCTGAGCCGCCTGCGCCGCCGAGACGACGGCGATCATGCCGATGCCGAGGTTCCAGGTGCCCTCGCTCGACTCGAGCGTCGACCCGGCCAGCTCGCTCAGCACGCGGAACACCGGCGCCGGCGACCAGGTCGACCGGTCGACCTCGGTCCACGAGCCGCGCGGCAGCACGCGGGCGAGGTTCGCGGCGATGCCTCCGCCGGTGACGTGGCTGAGCGAGTGCACGGCTCCGGCGAGCGCCGGGTCGTCGAGCACGCGCAGCAGCGGCGACGTGTAGAGCCGGGTGGGCTCGAGCAGCGCCTCGCCGAGGGTGCCCGAGAGCTCGTCGACGGTGTCGGTGTAGCCGAGGTCGCGCGACGCGAGGATGTGCCGGACCAGCGAGAAGCCGTTCGAGTGCAGACCCGACGAGGCGAGGGCCAGCACGACGTCGCCGTCGCCGACCAGGTGCGACCCGAGCTGCCGGTCGGCCTCGACGGCGCCCACCGCGGCGCCGGCGACGTCGTAGTCGTCGGGGCCGAGCAGACCCGGGTGCTCGGCCGTCTCGCCGCCGACGAGGGCGGTGCCCGTCTCGCTGCAGGCGCGGGCGATGCCCTCGACGATGGCGGCGATGCGGGTGGGGACGACGCGGCCGCAGGCGATGTAGTCGGTCATGATCATGGGGCGGGCGCCGACCACGACGATGTCGTCGACGACCATGCCCACGAGGTCCTGCCCGATGGTGTCGTGCTTGTCGAGGGCCTGCGCGATGGCGA
>Ga0265798_10002084_pt1 | contig 29979 bp, 29 predicted proteins | sample P3T30metagenome_FD_192430 | JGI IMG/M metagenome (GOLD analysis project Ga0265798, IMG submission 192430) | Plant litter microbial communities from East Loma Ridge, Irvine, California - P3 T30 | ecosystem: Environmental > Terrestrial > Plant litter > Unclassified | place: USA: California...
GTCGTGATGGGGTGGGGAGGACGATGCGACGAGCGTTTGATGATGTGCGGATATACTGGGGCGATGTGGAGGATGGATGGGGAGGAATAGTATGGTTGGATGGGCATTCTGGATGTTGCAGGGCGCGGATACTTGGACATATTGAAGCAGTACGCTGTAGGCTCATAGTGGCCTTTTACCAAGGAAGAGACGGGATATCAGTGGTCACGTCAGGTGAAGTATACCCATCAGGCCAAGAAACCAGCTCAGGTCCTCGGGAACCTAGGTCGATTACGCACACTGGCGTTTTCTGATCAGTATAAGTTGGATCTTGGAGAAGATGCAGAATGAAGAATGATCAAATACAGTAATCTATGTCATCTGCTTAACTTGGTGGGCCTTTCACACCGCTTTGCTTTTCTTGCGGGCGGGCTGCGCGAAGCTGAACGTCATCCTCGATGGCACTGCTGATGTCATACTGGAAAGTCAGTATCTTTGGGTCTTGCAAGCGCACGTGTTTTTGTCGTGTAATATGCTTAGTGCTGAGCTCAGCTCAACGACACTATGCTACGCCGCTAAGATCGTGGCGTGAGCATTACAAGAGAGGAAAAACGCCTGGGGGGAACTGAATTGAGCTGGTAGGTGCTGTTACTGTTGTGCCTGGTCGTTTGTTTCGTAGGTGCGGATGGATATCGTGGCTGGAGTGTGCTTTTGTGGTCGATGGAATGTCGTTCTATGTACTGACATATCTTGCACGACATCAGTCTTCACAGACAAATCAACTGCAACACGAGTTCTCTTCACATTCTTTTCAGACAGCAAGGCGGGCAGTGGACCACCTTAGAGCTAAGCTAGGAAACAAACCTCACCACAGTCCCGGCACTAGCGATCACCTGGCGTTGATCGGCATCTCCTCTTACAGCTAGTAACGTTTGGGTCGTACGTCCGCTAAGCACGTCTATACGTACCCTCCGCTCCGATCTGACTGTCGAATTCGTTCGGCAGCTGAGCTCATTGCTTATGCTGGGGGCGCGTGAGTATCGAAGCTTTGGACGAGTTGCTTCTTGGTGAATACGAGGGTCAGCTTTTGGACGGCGTGAGCGCTAGAGGTGACTTTTGTCTCATGTTGGGTTGATAATATATACGCTGTCGCTCTCACACGCTCTTTTACTTCTTGATTGCAGCATTCGACCTTCGAGGATACGAACTATATTGGCATACAGCATGGCGCCACAAACTATCTTTCCGGATGAGTTCCGCTTATTGAGTCCAGTGGGGTTGGCTCTATCTGGTGGTCTCCTCGTCGTTTTTGTAAGTGACTACACTGCGTTACAGAGCCATCAATGTGATGAAAGTCAATTGAACAAAGACTCACTGAAACCATATTCTCACATATCCTTATCTACCTTCACCGTTACTAACTACCCCAGCTCACAACATACATCCTCTCCACCCTCATCTACAACATCTTCTTCCACCCTCTCAAGCACATCCCAGGCCCCTTCTGGGCCCGCGCAAGCCCCCTCCCCCACGCCCTGCACATGCGCAACGGCACAATCGCCCAATGGACACGTGCTCAACACGCCCAGCACGGCGCCGCAGTCCGCCTCTCCCCCCGCGAAGTCTCCTTCATCTCAGGCGAAACCGCATGGCCCGACATCTACGGCTTCCGGACGGGCAAACACAAGAATACCGGGCCATACCTGAAGGATATGTCGTGGTATTTGAAGCCAGTGAATGGTGTCCCGTCGCTGATTTCCTCGGATGAGAGTGCGCACTCGCGCATGCGGCGGAATCTGGCGCATGCGTTTAGTGATAGGGCGTTGAGGGGGCAGGAGGGGCTTGTGCAGCGGTATGTGGATTTGCTGGTGCATCGGATTGGGGAGCAGGGTGTGAGTGGGAAGGGGGTGGATATTATGAGGTGGTATAGTAAGTGCTTGTGTGCGATGTGTAATCGGGACAGAATGCTGATTTGGTGTCTACGCCTTTCACAGACTTTACTACTTTTGATGTAATTTGCGATTTAACGTTCGGTGAACCTCTGTACTGCCTGTAAGTTCCCCACGCTCTCGTTCCCTTTGCAACTTGCAAGCTGATGCTTCCTCCAGCCGCGACAGCAAAGACCACCACTGGATCAAACTAGTAATCAACGCCATCAAAGCCGTCGGCACCGAACAAGTCCGCCGCAACAACACCCTCTTCTCCACCCTCGACAAAATCCAAAGCCTCCTTACCGACACATCCGCCATGGCCCGCGGCCGCAAGGAATTCCTACGCCTCGTGCACGACAAGGTAGAGCGAAGACTCGAGCAAGGCAGCGACGCGCGGCCAGATTTCATGAGCTCCATCATCAAGAACCAGGAAGTTGCGGAGAAAGCACTCACGCGCGACGAACTGGATAGCAACGCGATGCTTTTCCTCGTCGCGGGGAGCGAAACGACGGCTACGACGCTCACGGGCGTGACGTATCTCTTGCTTTCGCATCCGGAGAAATATCAAGCGCTGGTGCGTGAAGTGCGCGGTAAGTTTGACTCCATGGAGCAGATTACCATCGAGGAGGTGAATAAGATGGAGTACATGATCGCATGTCTGCAAGAAGGACTAAGATACTACCCTCCTGTGCCCACTGGATTCCCGCGCGTGGTACCACCAGGCGGCGATTACATTTCAGGCCACTACGTCCCCGGCGGCACGAGCGTGTACGTCGCGCAACACGCATCGAACCACTCTACACGCAACTTCACGGACCCAGAATACTATGTGCCTGAGCGCTGGCTGGGCGGTGAAAAGTACAAGGACGATGTGCGCGAGGTGGTTAATCCGTTTTCGTTTGGGCCGAGGAATTGTCTGGGGAAGAATCTGGCGTATGCGGAGATGCGGCTTATACTTGCCAAGGTGCTGTTTAGTTTTGATCTGGAACTTGTGGATAAGGGGCAGGAGTGGATGGAGGGGCAGAGGGTGTATACGCTTTGGGATAAGCCGAGTCTGTTTGTGAGGGCGCATCCAGTGAAGCGCTGAACGATTCGGCTTGAGCGGCAAGGGGAGGTTATGCTGGCGTGAGATGATAACGCGGATTGATGTTAAGGGATTTCCTTTTACAGGGAGTATTTGGCTACGGGTGGAGGGCTGATTTATGGTGATGGCGTAAGCGGATAGGGGCGGTGTACTATAGAGACTTTGTCAAGATTTGGAGTGGCGTCAGCGAATCCTAGTAATTGTCAGCGCAATATTGACATCAGCAAGTCGGAATTGTGGACTGTATGATATTTCTCCCTGTATAGCTCCAGCAGTGTAAGCTGATACTTCTCATCTGTCATTTTGCACAACAGTCTTCGCACCCAATCCCAAAATCTTACTACTTAATCAGCTTCACTCAGTTTCTCTCAACTCCTCCAAAACACGTTCTCCTACTTCGCCTGCCCTGCAGCCCTCTGCCTAATGCGCTCCTCTTTTTCAAACTTCTGGTCGAAAATTGCAAAGAAGAAGCCCACCCATTCCTTCTCACGTTCACTTAGCTGTCGCGCAGGGTTCTTCCAGCTGCTTGCCAGTATCTCCTTGATGCGGCGGCGCAGTACCTTGAGTGCGACTGCGGCACGCCAATCTCGAACCGCAAAGCGGAGAACGCTACCTGGGAAGCTTATCACGCCGGCGTGCATCTTGAAATCCATGTCTGCTGCCGTCATGAGAACCATAGGTAGAGGGTATGCGATGGATGTCGAGTGCGCGTTGTAAAACTTGCTGCTGGACTGCATGATGTGGTAGTACGATAGAAACTTGGCAGTTGCCGTGCCCTTGTTGACGGACGTTGGGGCGAGGCTGACCGTCTGGTTGTTGGAGATGTTGCGCCAGCCCTTGCCTTCGCGGGTCAGGATCTTGGGGTAGAATGCAGTCGCGATAACGGAGTTGACGAGGATCTCGTTCTCGGAGTGCGTATCGTAGTGTGCCGGGACTTCGACGAAGGCGCGGTGTCGAGATGTACTGCGATAGCGTTGCAATGCGCGACGCTCGTCGACGGAGAGCTGCACGAAACCTGCTTCCACTAGTGATGACAGCAGCTGTGCTTTCAGGTCTTCGATGTTGCCGAGGTTCTGCGGGCTAAGGAAGTTCTTGTGGCAGAATTGCATCTCGGATCGACCTGAAGACGTGCAGACTGCCCTCCAGGCCTTGTACGCGTTGTATGTGGTGAGATGATCCGAGTCACCCTTCTTGAAGGCCAGTCGCGCAATGTCGGCACGCTGTTTGGCTCCGAATGGCGTCAAGAAGGGTGTTTTGGATGACAGGATAGCGGCTATTGTAATTGCGACGTCCACGCAAGCAAATGTGCTTGCAAGGAGAACGAGCTTGCCAAGATGAGCGTCGAGTGGAAGTTTCGCAATTTGACGCCCAAGAGCAGTCAAATCTTCACCAGTAGTGAGCGCATCGACTTCGATCAGCGCATCAATGGCGCGGCGGATGTTCCTGGAGGAAGGCGGGTCCAGCGCTTGGGAGAGCGTCTCCTCGATGTCACCAAGCTTGCAGATCTTGGTACGCATGACGAGATCTTGCAAAGATAGACGAAGCATTTCGGGCGTCTGCTGGGCGGTCATGAGTGTGTCGTGGCGGAACTTCGTGAAGAGGTGGAAGCACAGCCCATCCTGCACTCGACCAGCTCGACCGCGGCGCTGCTTAGCGTTCGCTCTTGAGATAAACGATTGCGTCAAGCGAGACAGTTGTCGGCGCTCGTCGAAACGCATCTCCTTGTGCTTGCCGATGTCGATAACACAGGTAATATCTGGAATGGTGACTCCTGTCTCCGCTATGTTTGTGGCAAGGACGATTTTACGCACGCCTGGAGGTGGGATCAAAAACGCCGCTTGCTGGTCCTCGCTTGAGATGGTTGAGTGAAGAGGGTAAATGAGCCACTGCCTATTGAAAGAAGGATGGCCCCCTAGCAAATCATTGAGTTGGCGAATCTCAGCGATACCAGGCAAAAACACCAGGATTGCGTTACTATATCGGCTGAGCTGCGGATCATATGCAACTGCTTCGATCAAGCGCACGATGAGGTCGTAATCAATCGCATACTCGTCGTAGGTAGAGAGCACGTTGCGTGTAGATGGGCTATATCCAGGTAGCTTGCTAGGAATGCCAGACTTGTCTGATGTAATCTCGTCGTCGTCGTTATCGCTGGTTCTGCCATCTTGTCGAGTAGCTTCGGACGGTCCAGCGTAGTTTGTCAGCTCGATTGCATCCTCCAGATACCGGGTCTCGACCGGGAAAGTACGTCCTGGAACCGTCAAGATCGGCGCGTCGTTTAGATATCTTGAGAAACGGTTCGCATCCACGGTAGCGCTCATCAAAATGACCTTCAACTCTGGACGGCGCTCCAAAAGCGAGCGAAGGATGATGAGCAGGAAGTCCGTATCGATGCTGTTCATTGTTAGCTGTTATTTTCGCTTGTCGTAGGGTCTATTACCTTCGCTCGTGAACCTCGTCGATGACCAGGTGGGTCACCTCGGGAATACCACCAGATTCAAGCATACGTAGTACGACACCGACCGTCGCATATACGAGTCGCGTCTGAGATGAGGTCTTGGACTCTAATCGAATCGCATACCCCACCACTGATCTCATCGATCCGAGGTCCCTGGGTCCTTCTCCCAGCTCTTCGCTCACACGCTGCGCAAGTGATATCGCAGAGATACGCCGGGGTTCCGTACAGTAGACTTTGCAGGCTTTGCCTTGAGACAGCTCGTGTTCCAGGATAAAGGATGGTATCTGCGTACTCTTTCCGCAGCCCGTTTCTCCGCAGATAATCGTAATCTGGTGTTTGTCTATGGTTGATAGTATGGAATCGCGGTACCCATAGACAGGCAGGTTCTGGCGACCCACAAGCATACGCTGGTAAGATGAAGTAGCTGCCCTTTGCGCCCATAGCTCACGAAGACTTTCAAGCTCCCGGACTGGTGTACTGTAGCCTGAGTTGGAGGCGCTCGAAGCGACGGCCGCCTGGTTTCGCAATTTGAAGCGACTGGTGAGAACTACACCATCCGACTCATCATTTTCGATCTGTTCGAGGACGATGGAACGGTAGAGTTTGATAGCTTCGCGGTCCGCTGCATCGAGGCGAGCTTGACGATGGTCCACGAACTCTCGGTAGAGCTCCCTCCAGTTGGAGGGCAGTCTGAGGTAGACCTTTTCCTCCTTGGGCAGGGCCACTGAGATGGAAAACAGTGCAGCCGTGGATATGTAACTCTCACTCTGCTCCACAGAAACAGTGGCAACACTTGTTGCTTCGTACTTTGCCCATAGAGTTCTGATGGTTGTAGTGACACCTGGCACGTCTTCATCGTACTCGAACTCCTGGGCTTTAGACCAGGTTATGGTGAGAGAATGGCGACAGGTATAAGTTGTAGCTGAAACCATCCTGTACGCCATCCGTGCGTGCGGATCCCTAGAGGCGGGTTAGTACATGCGAGGAGCATTTTGTTTGGCCAACCAACCTTGACCGAATTGCTTCCTCTAGCAGTCTTCGTGGCGTTAAACCACTCGACTTCCCGAAGTCACGCAATGTGACGTTCTCTGATGTTGCAGCATCGCTCTCAGTGTTACCCAAGCTAGGCTCGGTGGGCACTGCGGTGAACATGCCTCCCAGCATGTCCGCCTCTCCATCACTTCCATCGGCGCCAATAGCGACCTCCGAACTGTCTGATGCCGAGATAGGTGGTTTCAAAGACTCGTCAGCTTCTCGTTCTGGTTCCTGCTTGACTGGCGAAGTCTCCCCAGACTGCCTCTTTGACGCTCTGTCTTGTGCGATCTGATTGCGTTTTGCTGGCCATTGAGCTTCGGCTTCGCGCTCATCGAATAGCGCATCGGATGTAATTTGCTGCAGCTGCGAGAGCAGTTTCCGTACCGCTGGACTTTGACTCGTCTGGTTCGAAACCACCTTTTTGCTTCGTGCGCCTTTCGGTTGTTTGCGTGCCGTTGATTCTACCAAGTTAGGGTCAATCTCGTAGAGCTTGCCCTTGACCTTGAGATAAGTCGGAAGGAGTTCATCTAGTTCGATATCGCTGTCGAGATCACTAACGTCTACGTCTGCTTGTCCAGGCTTTTGGTCTGTCGAGCCCAGCGTGTCAGGCTTTGCATTGCTAGTACTAGCCAGCCGACTAGCCAAGCCTTCTGTTTTCTGTGGGGGACTCGCTGGCTCTTCCGGAGGTGGTGTTGCTACAGAACGTCAGTTTCCTTGCTACGCAGTTTACACACACAGTTCCCCGGTAGTACGGAGCGGAGCGAAATGCATAGTGGCGTAAGGATGGACTTACGAGGGCGGGACAGATCAGAAGCTTCGGCTGAAGAGTGCTTTGCCGCTCGCTCTTCATACGAGAACGAGTGTCCTTCGCAGTTGTCCAAAGCCAGCCATTCGAGTGCTTCTTGCAAGCCCCATATGCTTGCTGAGGGGTCAACGGCGGCGGCATTCGCACATAGCCACCGCAAAACTGGTTGAATGTGATCTTCCGCAAACCCAAGCTCACGCAGAGTCAGGTCGAGTGTCCAAAGCTTGGACATGGCATCTTCTTCGGTCAACGTCTTCAGCAGTGATTGCGGACCCTGTCTGCGGTTCGAGTCTTGAGACTCTGCTTTCGCCAAGTCGACGATGCTGTCAAGAAGTCCACTTGGGAGCCAATCGTGGACGGTCATCACATGAGACTGTCCACGAAGTACTCTACGATCTGTTTGAAACTTGGAAACATTGCGGTGTGATTCTCGGCGAACTTTGGCCGCGTGCTTCTCTACAAGCAGCTGCAGTTCATCCCTTTCCAACTGGGCCTCGAGCTCTTCCGGGGTCTGCGAAATTTCTTGCTTCGCGACCTCGGATTTTGTTAGAACTTGAGGAGCAGTAGTGTCCGGCGTAGTGCCTTCCTTGGAGAGCACAGGCGCAGGTTCTTTCGCGGGTCCATCGACGGCAGACTTTTCCACCTTTGGCTTGCTTGCAATGGAGGTGGTTGCAAATCCGCGCGCGGGATTACCCGCTGGCTTCTTCTTCTTGGCCATGCGAGAGTGTTGTGGTGGGCGAATGGGGAGGGGAGGGTGACGGAGATTCCAGAAAGGGTAGTGGCTCAGGTGGGCTTCCGTATGGAGAATATCGGGGCTTGACCTTTTGCGAGATCAAGGTTGACTTGGCCTAAAAGGGTTTCTGGACTCATCTAGGGCGTTGTTGTACTCTAGGGGCGCGATTTGGGTGCAGGACCAGGCCTGGGTTGCTTGAGTGTTTGTTTGTAGAGTGGCATTCGCCTTTGGAGGTGAGTCGAAAAGAGTCACTCGGCTAATCCTGCCGCCGCTACAGGCATCGACATTTCGACAATTTGACAGCGCCCTCACGAGCCCCGCCACCCCGCCATCAACTCTCTCGCTCGGCTCATGTGGAGGAATCGACATGGCTGCGAACGGGGACGTTGAACTGAAGGCCACACGGCGCGAGGAGCTGCGACATGGCCTCATCACCAGCTCTACGAAGCGCAGGACGACGGAGCTCTCTGGGTTGCAGCACAGGGTAGCCGATAATTGTGAGTTTTGGCATTTTTATATTCGCTATGCTATGAGGTGCGACGGATCATTGATGGCTGACTGCGACACGTGCCCCAGCCCTCCCTCCCACAGACCTCCAGGCCCTGCTCGAAATCCTCTTCGAGACATACCCGCTCTACGAAGACCGCGAATCGCGACGAGCCGTCGAAGAAGTGCTCAAGGTGCTCGTCGGCGGCGAACATGGCGACGCCATACTCAACATGACGGTGCGCTTCCTCAAGCAGGAATGCGGGAAGAAGGGCATCGCGCACGTGAACGCACTGGCCCTGGTGGACTGGTGCTCGGTGCTGCTGCTGCACTTCGCAAAGGCGCCTGAGCGATGGTCCAAGTACGGCCTGGACGTCGCCGTCGCCAATGCACGCGTGCTGGAGACTTGCGTCAGCGCAGGCAGCGAACGTCGCGCTGGGCGCATCACAGACTCGGCCCTGGTTTCGACACGGCGTGCTCTGCGTGCTCTCTTCCGCGCGGACACCATAGGCAAGGACTCGCTTTCCACACTGGTCACGACTCTCACGGCGAAAGGCTCTGCCCCCACGGCTGGAAATGCTGTCTTCCTGGGAGTCATCGCCGGCGTGTCCTCCCGGCTACAGGACGTCAAGCCCGAGTTCGAGAAGCACAAGTCGGCCTACTATGCCTACTACGTCCGCGAGATTGTTGGCTCACGCAGCCAGCTGCCGGACCACATATCGAATGCCCTCCATGACTTCTTCACAAGCTTTCCCACATTGGAAGAGCTCCGCACAGAAATTATACCGCCAATTGAAAAGGCCATGCTCCGAGCGCCCGAGGTCGTGCTCAACGACATCGTCTCGCCCATGATCCTGGCTCTTCCTGAGTCCATGGATCTGTCCGAGGTCCTGTTTGGGAACATGCTAAAGCCATTGCTTGCCAATGTTAAGTCAACCAATCCCTCTATCCGCACAGGAACGTTACGAACGTTCAAAGCTTTTGCTGTGCGATCTAAGAGTGACGGCGCCATCAACAAGGTCGCCGACGAAATCCTGAATCCTCTCAAACAGGGTAAGGTCTCTGGGGCGGAGCAGAAGGTCTTGCATGCACAATTCCTGTCCGCTTTACCACGTACCGCATCCTTGTCACAGAAAATACCCCCAGTCATGGCATCTGTGGCGCTGAAAGACCCTAGCGAGCCGGCTGTTGTAGCAGAGGTAGCAACAATGACCGAGCACCTCACATTTGGCTTGGCCAACGGAGTCGCGCTCGATAAAGCTGTATCGGATGCTTTTGTCAAGGGCATGGCAGACAAGCGTGTGCCGATCCGGCGACTGTGGGCGATTCATGCTGCGGACCTCTGGTGGAATTCGTCCGAGACACAACTTGCCCAACCAGACATGCTCACATTCTGTCAAACAACACTGCCGAAGCTCGTTGAGATATGGCAGGAAGTGTCTGCTAATCCAATACCAGCCACGCAGTCAGGTCTGGTTACAGTGGGTCATTATGTTGCAGCTCTCCTGTTGACCAAGGTCCGCAACACGGGGGACGAGAAACTCGCCGCCATTTACAAGAAATCTGATATTCTTTCACAAATGCTCGCAGTCCAGCCAAAACCCTCTTTCCTATTCAACTCGAAGGTGTATTCCAAACTGTCCACGGAGGAGGATGTGTCGATTGCAATTCGCGCCCTCACCGCAGTTGCTCCCTTCCTAGCACAAGACTCCGGCTCGAAGGAGGCCGAAATTGCCTGGGCGCACGCTTTCATCTTCTTCATCGTCGCTCAAAGCGTTTCATCCAAAGCAAAATCTGCCGCCAAGCAGGCCTTGACACAGACCTATCTTCGTGTTTCACCGGCGGAGACAAGCAGGATAATTGTACAAGGAATTTGGTCATGGTACAGGTCGGGCGAGCAAGAAGAGAAGGACAGCCCTGCCGTTGCAGCGAAGACAAGATCTACGGAGCTTGCTTCGGTTCTGGGCTGCATTTGCTTGCCGCCGGATGTTGTACAGAATCTTGGGGGTGCCATCGACAAATCTACTTTACATGCACAAGCTCTAGATCTGTTGGTACCAGCAAGATCGGAAATGATCCCGCGAGCCTCTTGGATTGACCTCTGTTTGCGCATGGGCGTAGATCCTGGCGAGCTTGTCCGAACACAGCTGAACAACTGCATCAGCACGATCAACAGCGCCACCGAGGTATGTGACTGTAGACGGTATGATTTTTTCCTTTGCTAACATGCCGCAAAGAACCACGAGAATGACACACTACCTGCCATTAGCTTGGCAGCATACAGTGCTTACACAGACCTGGCATTCGTAGCGCCAGACGTAGCACTTTCAGCCGTGATTGATCAGTTCAGCCGCGATCTGGATCCCAAGCAGCTCGACTCAGTTGGACCTACCGAGGCAGCCATCTTTCGAACGCCTGAAGGTACAGCGTATGTCGATGTGCTATCGAAAAAGGCCCCCATTGCTATCGATAGGAATACCAAGGATTATGATACGCTGAAATGGGAAGAAGAGCTTCGAAACCAGCTCGCACAGAAGAAGGGCCAATCCAAAAAGCTTTCTGCCGAAGATCAAGCAAAAGTCAATGCACAACTAGCCAAAGAAGCCAGCATCCGTAGTGATGTTGCGGAAACGGAACGGAAAATGAGGCGAGGCGTGGGCATCATTCGAAGTCTTGCAACAGGCCCCCCAACAGATGCGGAACAATGGATGGGCGCAGCGGTTGATCGCTTGATTCAGTCGATCCGTTCTGGTTCTGGTCTCCTTCTTGGCGATTCGCCCGCGACCGCTTTGATCGCTTGTTCAGAAACGATATCGAATCGACTAGGTACTCTCCGTCCGTTTATTGGAGTTGCTACACTACGAACGATTGGATCTATACAGTTGTCAGAAGGATACGAAGAGGAAGATCTTGGCGATCAAGTCACTCGCGTGTTATATCGACTCCGCTTCATCGGTGAAACGAGGCCACTGGATGCGGTAACGCTTGCCTATTGCTTCCCTCTCGTGTTTCTCGTTCTCGAAAAAGGCGGCATAGGACGTCCCAACGCGGAGGAAGCTGATGAACAGCTCATTTTGGCCATCGAGATCATGACCTTCCACACCAACTCCTGTACTGACCCTCGCCTCCCGCGCAAGGACTTACTTGAGATCCTAGTCTGGTCCATGCAGCGGTATCAGCAGCATTATAAGCTGATCAAAGATTGCCTGACAAATCTTGCGAGTGGTTTGGCTCCAAACATCAACAATGATGAGCTGGGCGCACTTCTTCGTGGTACTATCGTTCCCGAGCCAGCAGTCCGCACGGCAGTCTTACAAGCAATCGACGCTGAACTCGACACTAATGATCTGAAATTCAGTGAAGAGATCTTCATCGCTTGTCACGATGATGTACCAGAGAATGCAGAGCTTGCTCTGACTATCTGGGATGACAATGAGTTGGAATTCGACTCAGCAGCTGGCACACAGTTGCTAACATACCTTGACTCTACTGACAAGCAGCTCAGGCGAGCGACTGCCCGCTCAATCGGCGAGATCATTGCCAAATTTCCAGATACATTCGATAGCATCCTCAAGAACCTCCAGGACTCCTACCGAGAGAAGGCAAAACCGCGGATGCCGGAGCGAGATGAGTATGGCATGCCGCGAAAGGTTGATTTGAGGGACCCGTGGGAAAGTCGTGATGGTATTGCCCTCGCTTTCAAAGAGATGACAGCAAACTTCAGCCCTGAAGGGCTAGCGGACTTCATGAACTTCTTAGTCTATGAAGGCCCATTGGGAGATAGGAGTCCGGCTGTGCGTGATGCAATGATTGCCGCAGCTACCTCAATCATCACCACCAAGGCGCAATCGAAAGTCGAACCATTGATGGAGCTGTTCGAAGATGCGCTTGAGGGACCGGACCGCAAGTCGGAATTGTACGACCAGGTCAATGAGGCTGTCATCATCCTCTACGGAGCACTGGGCCGTCATTTGACAGCAGGCGACCAGCGTGTAGCCAAGGTGGTACAAAAGCTACTGGCCACTCTCAGTACGCCGTCCGAGACTGTGCAGTATGCTGTCGCTCAGTGTCTACCGCCGTTGATCCGCACATCGGAGCAACAGCTATCAGCCTACGTGGAACAGATCATGGAGCAATTACTACAATCTAAAAAATACGCTTCACGGCGTGGTGCAGCTTACGGCCTTGCTGGCATTGTCAGAGGCAAGGGCTTGGGTGTACTGAAAGAATATCGCATCATGTCGACACTCAAGAACGCTGCCGAGAACAAGAAGGAGATCAGTCAAAGACAAGGTGTCTTCTTGGCATACGAGCTGTTGTCACTTATCTTGGGACGACTTTTCGAGCCGTATGTCATACAGCTCGTTCCACAGTTTCTCGCTGGCTTCGGTGACGCGAGTACGGATGTTCGAGAAGCCTGTCTGGATGCTGCCAAGACTGCCTTCTCCACACTCAGCTCCTTTGGTGTAAAGCAGGTGTTGCCAATCCTACTCGAAGGCTTGGACGATCAGCTATGGCGAAGCAAAAAGGGAGCCTGCGATTCGCTGGGTGCTATGGCCTACCTGGATCCCAACCAGCTTGCTCTGAGCTTACCAGACATCATCCCTCCCCTGACCACCGTTTTGACTGACAGTCACAAGGAGGTTCGATCGTCCGCAAATCGAAGCTTGCAACGTTTCGGAGAAGTCATCAGCAATCCGGAGATAAAGAGCGTCGTCAACACACTCCTCAAAGCTCTCAGCGACCCAACGAAGCACACGAACGATGCTCTCGATGCGCTCATCAAGATTCAATTCGCACATTTCCTCGATGCACCCTCCCTTGCTCTTGTGGTCCGCATTCTTGAGCGTGGCCTGGGAGATCGCTCAGGAACAAAACGCAAATCTGCTCAAATCATCGGCAGTCTAGCATATCTGACAGAACGCAAGGATCTAATTGCCCACCTGCCAATTTTGGTCGCAGGTTTGCGCGTCGCCATCGTCGATCCTGTCCCCACTACCCGCGCAACAGCCTCGAAAGCACTCGGTTCCCTTGTCGAGAAGCTCGGGGAAGACGCCCTGCCAGATCTTATCCCTAGTCTCATGTCTACACTCAAGTCAGATACTGGCGCTGGCGACAGACTAGGCTCAGCTCAAGCTCTGTCAGAAGTGCTTGCTGGTCTTGGCACTGGCCGTCTCGAGGAGACTTTGCCCAGCATATTGCAAAATGTGTCGAGCAACCGACCTTCTGTGCGAGAAGGTTTCATGTCTCTTTTCATCTTCTTGCCAGCCTGCTTCGGAAACAGCTTTGCCAACTATCTCAGCAAGATTATTCCCCCAATCCTTGGCGGTCTCGCAGACGATGTCGAATCGATCCGAGACACTGCTCTGCGCGCGGGTCGTCTATTGGTCAAGAATTTCGCCACCAAGGCTATCGACTTGCTGTTACCCGAGCTTGAGAGAGGTCTTGCTGATGACAGCCACCGTATCCGACTCAGTTCTGTGGAACTCGTCGGCGATCTTCTTTTCAACCTCACCGGAATCAGTGGCAAGGCCGAAGAAGAGGAAGTGGAAGAAGGAGCCAAGGAGGCTGGCCAATCTTTGCTCGAAGTCCTGGGAGAAGACAAGCGCAACAAAGTCCTGTCCGCTCTCTACATCTGCCGGTGTGACACTTCTGGGCTTGTGCGAACCGAAGCCGTCAATGTCTGGAAGGCTTTGGTGGCCACACCTCGCACTCTCCGCGAACTCGTGCCCACACTTACTCAGCTCCTCATCCGTCGCCTTGCCAGTTCCAACCCGGAGCAAAAGCTCATTGCTGGCAACGCTCTTGGTGAGCTCATTCGCAAGGCCGGTGATGGTGTGCTAGCCACCCTGCTACCCACACTAGAAGAGGGTCTGCACACCACGGACACCGACGCGAAGCAGGGTATTTGTATCGCTCTTCGTGAGCTCATATCAGCAGCCTCACCAGAACAATTGGAGGACTACGAGAAGACTCTCATCCAAGTGGTCAGGACAGCACTCGTAGATCCCGATGCCGACGTACGAGAGGCAGCTGCAGAGGCTTTCGATGCTCTGCAGCAGATCCTAGGAAAGAAATCTATCGACCAGGTTCTGCCATATCTTCTCAACCTACTCCGGAGCGAAGACGATGCTCAGAACGCTCTCTCAGCCCTCCTTACGCTGCTCACGGACAAGCAACGCTCCAGCATCATCCTTCCGAACCTCCTCCCTACCCTTCTCACCTCGCCGATGTCTGCATTCAACGCTCGCGCTATTGCCTCGTTGGCTGAGGTTGCTAGCTCCGCCATGAGCAGACGATTACCGAACATACTCAACACTATCATGGACAATGTCATCTCCTGCAAGGAAGATGACTTAAGATCGGAGCTCGAAGCATCCTTTGATAAAGTGCTCCTGTCTGTCGATGAGTACGATGGTCTGAACACGGCTATGAGCGTTATGCTTGCACTGTCCAAGCACGACGACGAGCGACGACGCGCTCGAGCTGACATGCATCTGGCCAAGTTCTTTGCAGAGTACGAAGAGGACTTTTCGAGATACTATCCGGATCTCATTCGCGCCCTCCTCATCTCCTTCGACGATGGCGACAAGGACGTGCTCAAATCCGCCTGGACTGCCCTTAGTACTCTTACTTCAAAGCGGCTACGTAAAGAAGAGATGGAGTCACTTGTTGTCTCCACTCGTCAAACTCTCAATCAAGTCGGCGTGGCTGGTGCCGATCTTCCCGGTTTCTCCTTACCCAAGGGTATCAATGCCATCTTGCCCATCTTCTTGCAAGGTCTCATGAACGGTTCTGTCGATCAGCGAACACAGGCTGCTTTGGCCATCTCAGACATCATCGACCGCACGAGCGCCAAAGCACTGCAGCCCTTTGTCACACAAATCACCGGGCCCCTCATTCGTGTCGTCACCGAACGATCCACTGAGGTCAAGGCGGCCATTCTTCTCACGCTCAATAACTTACTAGAGAAGATACCGACTTTCTTGAAGCCGTTCTTGCCCCAGCTGCAGCGCACCTTCGCCAAGTCGCTTGCAGATACGTCTTCTGATCTTCTCAGAGCACGCGCCGCTAAGGCTCTGGGCACGCTCATCAAGTTGACACCCAGGGTCGACCCGCTCATCGCCGAGCTGGTCACTGGATCCAAGACTAGTGACGAGAATGTTAAGACTGCTATGTTAAAGGCACTGTACGAGGTGGTGAGCAAGGCTGGCAAGAACATGAACGAGGCGAGCAGAAACGCTATCCTGAGTCTCATCGACAACGAAACGGATGACTCTAACGGTACGTCGTACTCGACATTCCTGCTGCTATTCATGAAAGCTGACTTTATTACAGATGCCATGGCAATCACCAATGCTCGTCTTCTCGGCGCATTGATCGGCTGTCTGCCCGAAGATCTTGCAGCTGGGCTCCTCAAGGCACGAGTACTCACCACGCACTTCAGCAAGTCGTCCATTCTCGCTCTAAACGCTATCTTGCTAGAAGCTCCCACGGCCCTCGCCGACGCCTTTGCAGACGACACCATCCACGTCATTTGCGCCGGCGTCGCACACAGCCAACCCGTGATATCCGACAACGCCGTCCTCGCAGCCGGAAAGTATCTGCTCAGCGAGTCAACAAACAAGACTTTCGACCACACGAAGCCGCTTTTTGAAGCCCTTGCACCAGTCATCGAACCCGGCCACCCAGTCGACACACGTCGCCTAGCACTCATGGTCCTGCGCACCGTCGCGCGCGAACACAACGACCTAATTCGTCCACACATTCCTCTCCTCACGCCCACAATATTCGCATCCGTTCGCGACCCCGTCATCCCCGTCAAACTCGGCGCCGAAGCCGCCTTCCTTGCACTCTTCAGCGTCGTGGACGAAGATTCCGCCGTGTTCGACAAGTACATGGCTGGGCCGGGTAAGACGCTAGCGCCAAACCAGCAGCGTAGCATGGGCGACTATTTCAAGCGCGTTGCGACGCGGTTGGCGGGGCAGGCGCGTGAGAGGAGAGAGGCGGAAGGGGGTAGTGGGGGGTTGGGACTGAGTAGTGATGAGGTGGAGGATGAGAGGGAGATTTGGAGCGTTGGTATGGTGGAGCTGGGGGATGTGTTTGGGGAGAATTGAAAATGTAAGAAAAGCTGAGGAGTTATAAGTAGTAACGTGGATTTTAGTGTAGAGGTAGTGTGAAAATATTGCGAAGTTTCATCCAGGATGCACGTATCATGCAGTGTGTTATCACCAATCACCTATCACCTTGAAGTATCGACCTTCATTTTCCATTCGACCAGAAGACCTACTCCAACATTCCTCCCCCAACAAACCACCCTCCTAATCAGCACAAATACCAAGCCCCCACGACCACCTCTTCATAAGCAGCATCGACCTACGCTGCGGCCACGCGAACGAAATGATCGGCTCATGAGCTCTCTCACGGATAACATATCTCTGACCCGCCGATACAGCATCCGAAACCCCAATGACCTGCACGTCCAAGCAATTAAGGAAAGATGCAGCCACGTCGTTCATAATTTTGGCAGTCGAGCGTCGGTACCGTGCGCGCTCCAGGTCTCGATATGCGGATTCCGCGTACACGAGGCGGAGTTTGTGGATGTTGTATCTGAAGGGCTCGCATACTTGGGCGAGGTAGTGTGCGATGGGATGCTTCGCGTGCTGGAAGTCGAGTTCCAGGGTGTCCGTGTCGGTGTCGAAGTACACAGTGCTGCCGGGGAAGGCGTGTACGATGTTGTTCTGCTCGAAGCGCATGATTTCCTTTCGGAAGAAGGGGTTGACGCTCATGAGGTCGTGTGGGCCGCGCTTTGTGAGGTGCGGGCCTGAGGTGTCGAATGCTATGACGAGTCTGGTGTGGCGGTTATGGAGCGTGGTTTCCCATGCGTATTGCACAATGTACAGTTGAAGCTCGACTGGGAGGTCTTGGAACTGTGGGAAAGTGAGTGGCATTGTGTTGCTGTGGTGTCTCTTGAATGTATGCGAAGTTATGCTGTGATTTGATCGATGGCTATGGTGTACAAAATTAGAGACGTGGAAGAAGGTCGACATGACTTTCTAGCTAGACTTTTATTTCATTGGACCGTGTGTTGCGTAGACTTTGGTACCGACCCGTAGAACTATTTAGGGCGAACCATTTGTTTAAAGAAGACATGGGGAGAGATCTGTTGGTAACCATGTGGACTATCTGTCTATGGGAGTGAACACATGGAGCCCTATCGCCAAATCACAGTACGTCGAACGGCCTCCTGGGCACAGTCATGAATCAAAGACTGCAGTACCAAAAGTGCAGACTCAGTCATTAGAGCTTCGGTGCGCCGTCGAGTCACAGTCCTGTTGTATGCGTGTTGAACTGAACCCATTTCGCAGATGTGCAGTGCAGTGTGATGGAGAATTCGGAGTTTGTGTTGGAGCTCTCCATCTTCTCAGCGAACACCAAAAATGGACCCTCGCACGTGCTTCGCACGTTCTCGGTACGGGACGTGTGCCTTGAGACCCACCTTCATCCTTGAACATCCGTCGATCATGAGATCCAGGGCTGGAACTCTCCTTAAGTAACGAAACCCTTGAAGCCATGTCTCTCAGGCATACAAAATATCATCTGGCGCCGGATTGGGCACGTTGTATACGCTCCATGGCTCTTTTCCTCCAATAAAGTCATGGAGAATGTAATTCGGACTCCAAACACATCGCTCGGTAACCTACATCATCTTCTTCACATCATGTCTAAGTAGCTACAGACCAAGAAGAGAGAGCCTTCACTATGCTGAAGGAGAGAAAGTCATTTCCAATCAACTATCCTGGATGGATTCAAATTACCTTCGCGCAACAGCTCATCACTTACAATCATTCTACGGTCATCCGAAAGTTTCTCTTTAGAAGACATGCATGCGTTTCGTTCAACGTTGCCTACATTCGGGGCATGGTGAGCTAGTTCTCTGCGCGCTGATTGGACAGCTGCAGACATGGGCCCATGGCATTGCAGCACGCCGCAGATGTGAAGCATTGAGGCCATTATCTGGTATTTGACTGGGCAACGAGATCAACTCGAATGGTCTGCCGTATCACTGGTTCAAAAGCTGAGTCTTGCCAATAAGCGGGCTCGGATTACTGACTTTAAGCAATACGCAGACTCCAGGCGGTCTGCCGAAGCCACAACTTGCTCACAGAGAATGTCGCAGGCGCAAGACGATTCTCAATTCAGACATAAGATTCGAATACGTCTAACGATTAGGCGAGAATTTGTAAGAGACGACTCATGCCAAAAGCTCTTGGTCAATGCGCCGAGTTTGTTCTGATTCTGGACGCAATATATGAGCCGAGCAATATCTCCACCATGTGGCCTAGCATACCGTCGTTCGCGTCTTCGACGACGACTATCCCATGATCCTCCCTACCACAATGATCAAAGCACTACTTCTTACTGTGGGACTCGTCGGCCTTTCCACTGCACAACACCTTACGTCCTACAGCTTTCCTGGCTATGGCTTCTCATGGGCCGCTCCAGCTTGCGGATATGCCTGCTGGAGTGTGCTATCTGGAGCTACACTGTCATGTACCCCACCGATGGACCATTCTGACATGGGCGGGCACATGATGTCCATGACGAGTCCTGAATGTCAAGCCAACGACACAGCACTATTGACAAGCATGGCGTACTGCATGGCGCAAAACTGCCCTGAATCAGTCACGCCAGCAGAAAGAGAAGACTACTGGCGCATGCGAATGCTCGACACCACCGGCACCGTGCGCCCCAAATGGACATACGGCGAAGCACTATCACAAGTCGAAAACGCCCCAACCCTCGAATTCAACAAGACTTCCCACGACGTCCTCAACCACACCGTCCTCGCCGATAAAGAATCATGGGCCATCAACAACCGCTTCAACATCCTCTTCGACCACATCGAAATGCTGCAAGCACGCTACACGTACGTCCCCATCCCCCTTCTCCACTCCCAACTCACCATAATACACAGCTTCATCATCCTCTCACTCGGCCTCGGCACCCCAATCCTCCTCACCCTCACGCGCCACATGCCCCACCTCGCCACCCTAAAGCCCTACCTAATATGGCCCTCCATCTACAAAACACACCGCATGCAGCCCCTCCCTTACCTCCTAGGCAACGCGCCAACCGCCGGCCAAGCCCTCTGGCTCACCACCTTCTTTATCCTAAACCTGATCCTCAGCTGCGTAAACTACCAGACCATGCCACCAGGTACCATGCCCTGGGGCTTCACTCCACGCGAAGAACTACTCGCATACATCGGATATCGCACAGGTCACTTTGCATACATGCTCCTCCCCTTGATCATTCTCTTTTCGAGCAGGAATAACGTGTTGTTGTGGGTTACGGACTGGAGTTACGATACGTATCTTGTGCTGCATCGCTGGGTGGCGAGGCTGTTTGGGGTTTATGCGGTTGTGCATAGTGTTGTGTTGCTGTGTACGTATACGGGGAGTGGGGGTTATGCGACGGCGTCTAGGGAGGCGTATTGGCTTTGGGGTATTGTTGCGACGGTGGTGGCGTGTGCGATGGTGGTGGGGAGTGGGCTTTGGGTGAGGCGTAGGGCGTATGAGGTTTTTCTGATTACGCATATCATCATGGCGGTGTTTGTACTTGCTGGTTGTTGGTGAGTAGTACTTTGCTCATTTGTTTTCTCTGAGAGGTTTGGGAACTGACAAGTGTGCAAACAGGTACCACGTCATCCTCAAATGGGGCTACAATTTCTACGCAAACTGGCTCTACGCCGCAATGGCAGTCTGGGCCTTCGATCGCACGCTACGTATCCTGCGCGTCCTGAAAAACGGCATCAAGCACGCTACCGTGACGGAAATCGGGTCCAATCATCTACGCGTCGATATCCAGGGGGTGCGTTGGGCAAGTCGGCCAGGCCACATTGCGTACGCGTATTTCCCTACGCTCAATAAGTTCCGGCCGTGGGAGAATCATCCTTTCTCCGTTAACTCGACGAGTTTGTTGCGGAATACGGTTTCGCTGACGAGTGCTTCCTCGCCTACACGTTCTTTGGACGGTAGTATCAGCGATCCTGAGAAGTCTGTTGCTAGAGTCGATGTGCATGCAAGTCAGGAGTCTCGAAACGGCACTGGCGTAACGCTCATTATTAAAAAGAACGCTGGCTTGACGCGCCTCTTGCAGTCTCATACCAAGCTTTCGACACTACTCGAAGGACCATATCCTGGCGCGCCAGCTCATGAAGCGCTAGAATGCGATCATCTGTTGCTCCTCGGGGGTGGAATAGGTATCACGGGCCTTGTTGCCTGGATGCACGCGCACTCAAATGTGAAGCTGGCATGGAGTGTGAAGAGCAGTGACGAGCCTCTTGTGCGGGAACTTGACGGTGTACTGGCGGGCGTGGCGGACAAGCAGGTGTACATTGGCGAAAGGCTGGATATCGATGGACTGCTGGAACATACAGCGAGTGCAGGGTACAAGAAGGTGGGCGTGGTGGTGTGTGGTCCGGCGGGGATGTGTGACGATGTCAGGGCCAAGGTAGCTGGGTTAGGACGAGGGAGGAATACGGTATTTGAGCTGGTTGTTGAGGCGTTTTCGTGGTAGATCTTTCTCTTAGCTGCAATGGTAACACTATCTTCTTACTCTGGCGTCTTATCCAGTGCTTTGACTTGACTTTCTCGTGATTCGACATGAAGTCCACAACCCCTGACGATAAGTGAAAATGAGGAAACAGGGTATCATCCCGACGCCTAATGCAAAACCCATGCGCCGCCCAAAAATGCATCGAATACAACAGAATTCCTCTTCCTTCCGCACTTACTCATAGATCAGCAAGGTTCAACACGTCATCCAACAAGTCGTCGAGGTCTTGTCCCTCGTTCACGCCGCCCCCTACCCACCCCTCGTCGCCGTCAATCTGCATCATATCCACCCCAGCATCAAAGCTAACGGTGTAAACTTCGCCGCCGTGACCAATGCCGTTCGCGTTTCCATTGGTCAGGTGTTTCGTCTCGTACAAGTCGTCTATGCCTTCCGTGTCCAGACATCGTGAGTTGTATATCGAGCCTGCGATGAGCGGTGTCTGTCCGAGGTATCCATCGCCAAGTTGCAGTGCAAGTCGCAAGTCTTCCATGCACAGCATTTTGCGGCTGCGACGGGCTTCTGCTTCGACGGGCAGTTCGCCGCCAACGCCTCCGATGCGTACCATCTCGCCGCGGTCGACCATGCGTTCCTCTCGGTCTACGCGTTTCTTGAACTCACCGGTTCGCACGAAGCCCGGCCCATTTGTACTGACTTTTCCAAGCAGGCTCATGAGGGCCTCCTTGATGTATGTCTCGGTCGCGATGTTGAGGTACTCGGCGCAGTCGTTTGAGTGGCCTTGTGGTAGGCCAAACTCGTAGCAGGTGGGTAGTAACCGGTGTGTTATCGTGGTTGGGGTGGGAAATTCGTGTGTCTCGGCGAAGAGGGCGGCTGTGTACCGTTTGCGGATCTCGAGGTCCCAGTCTGGTCGTCGTCAGTATGATGAAGTAAGGCCAATGATATAAGTATAAACTCACTCGTTTTGCCGAAACCACCTCCCTGGTTCCCACCCATAGGCCCGCTCTCTGGCTGCTTCGCTTTCCGTGCCTCGGTCAATTCCGCGGCTGGTCCTGACCCCAGCCCGTCAGCGTCGCCCGCGGGTATAGTCTTCAGCCGCTTCCTCTCCCGCCGGCTCAGCTGCATGATCTCGTGCTTCAGCCTCTTCTCGCTCTCATCGTGCGTGCCCTTGGCGACGCCACTGCTGGGCTTGTCACTGCTCGACACCCAGCTCGCTATGCCCGCTTCCGGCGGGTCGCGCCATATGTTGCCGTATATCGCCGTGGCGAGGGCATTGTGTGCGTGCTCGAGAGCGGGCGTGGTCAGGATCCGCGAGAGCGCATGTGACAGCTCCTCCTGGTTGAGATTGCCCAGCAGGAAGGACGAAAGCGACTTCTTGTATGTGGTCCAGTCTACGTCACTGACTGCGCCCTTCACCGCGGCATACAGCGGCTCGACGTCTATCCGTGGGGCCCGCGGGGCGCTGGGCTTCTTGGTGAGCCCCTCGGTCTGCAGACTGAGGCCAGGGAGGCCGTTGGAGGAGAAGGTGGGCGTGGTCGACATGTTCATGTCGTTTGGCCGTATAGTGCCCGCCATAGTGGCGGCGTGTGTGCGCCTCTGGCACGCTCAATTGGGGCGGGGTGATGCGGCGTGCTGTCGTCTGTCGCGTCGAGGGCGAGGGTGTCGCGGGCCGATGCGCGTGTTCGCTGTGGGGAGAGCTGCGGAGTGCGGAGAGTCGATGCGCGTGCGACACACGGCTCTGCAGGCGTGTTATTGGGTGCCGAATGGGTCGCAAAGGCTGTCGGTAATGTTTGCAAATGATATGGAGCGGTAAGAGACGATGTGGCCGGCGTCGTTGATGGAAGTGCTGCGGCAGCGGTTGTCGTGAGGTTGGGTGAGGCCGGCGTTCTAGGAGACCATCACCGATCTGTATGCACGATGATCGAACACGACCACATGTTTAGCACATGTTTTGCATTCAAATCTTCCCTCACTAATGATTCAAAACACTATCAACATTCACAGGTATCATTGCATGACTGCTCTGCAGTCCCACACCAGCACTTTCTCGTCCCATCCTGTACTGGCACACCAGCCCTCTGCACCGAACAGACACCAGTCAACACCAGTGACGAACTCTGTATGTCTGCCCATCCGCCCCATCTCCCTACCTCCGCCCAAGAACATTGGGTCTTCGAGCATGTTGTCTTGCTTCATTGAACCCACCCCCATTGCGCTGCCATCCGTCCACACGCGGCACGTCATGTCGTAGCTTGCACTGAGCAGGATGTCTGATAGATGTGGTGACCATGTCAGTTTCCGTACCGCATACTCGTGTCCTGGTAATATGGCGATTGGCCCGTGGTTAGGCATGCGTATGTCGAACGTCCGAATCAGTCGATCGACACCTGCCGTAGCGATGATTGAGTCTCGATATTTGTTCCAGTCATGTGTAAGCGCTTCCGAAGGGGCGACACCGACCGAAGCAGCTGCGCCCATGCGTGGTTTTGGTGGAGTGTGGATTGGGATGTTCATGGTAAGGTGATTGCTCGCACTCGCTGGTGTCCGTAGATCGAACACCCTCAAGTGACTATCTGAGCTCACACTGCTGAGTATGCTCGGGCTGTGCGGACTGAACGATGCCGAGTATGTGCACGAATGCGTTGGCAAGGTCACTAGACTCTCGTCTGCATTGGGATTCCAGATCTTGATTGTGCCGTCCCAACTCGACGACAAAAAGGTGTCCTTCGAGACCAGATTCCAGTGGACGGCGAAGACCTCTCGGCCGTGTTCTTGCCATGACTTCACCGGAAATTGCGATAGCGTGATGTCGAACAGCTTGACCGATCCGTCGCCGCCGGCGGTCAGGATTTGGTTCTCGTGCGCTTCGGACCATGTGCTGTCGAAGAGGGAATCTTGTGTGTCGAACCTGCAGTCGAAGCGTCAGTGATGGAATGTAATAGCCGCTGTGTATGAGCATACCACTTCTCTGCGACGATGCCATTCGCTGTCAGGCCCAGTATGTACAGTCGCCCATTGCCCACTAATCCGAAGTTGGCCGACGCAGCAACGGCGATGCGCGAGTCGAAGAAAGGCGAGTACTTGATACTGTAGCCATTGTAACCTTGGGTCCGGAACTCGAGCATGGTTGTAATGAGCCCGTAGTAGCGCGAGTATCTTGTGGTATTATGGCGCTTATATCAGGTCGAACACGCCGCGCACATGGCCTCTCACGGAGGATTCAAGCTGTTGGTGTCTGGCGGCATGTTTGCGTGGTGACGAGTGAAAGGCCGAGGCCTGCATTGACGACCACGCGGGGCTAATGCAAACTAAAGTGCCACGTGAAAGCGCGCCAACGCGTCTGACTTTCTCCATCGACGAATCTCGTCGCGTGCCAAAGCATCTCACCATGCGCCCCTGCATCCCGGTCATATCACAAGATGGATGCGTTCGTGTCAAGAAAGAAGAGGCGGGTTGAAGAGCCCCGGAAGCCCGCAGCTAAAGCGAATACGCCACCTCCAAGCACAACAACACTGAAAGAAGAAGAGGACTCCACAGATTTCAAGCTGGCGTTGCTGGCATCATTGCACTCAACTCTCGATGAAACGACCCTTCTTGAAGCACTCTTGGCTTCGGAGGGTTCAGTCGAACAGGCTTCGGAATGGCTCGCACAACGCAACACCATCTCTCCCAGAAAACGATCTGCGCCATCCACAGTCGGCTTCCAGTCATCGCTGAGTGCATACCGCATCTCATCGACAGAAGGCGGCCCGACGAAGAAGCCATTAGTCAAGAAAGGGCAAACGCTGCATCTGTACAGTCCTATAGACATAGAAGCACACACGCCTTGTTCAATTATTCACAACTTTCTGCCTGCAAAGCAAGCGGACGCTTTACTATTGCAGTTGCTAGAGGAAGCGCCCACCTACCAGAGTCTAGAGTTCAAGCTTTTTGACAGGGTCGTGTGGAGTCCACATACGTTCTGCTTCTACGTGAATAGCCTAGATGAAGTCGAGGAGCAGAAGACTGAATATATATACGACGGCCGCAAGGTTGAGGTACGTCTGTCTACTTTGGCATGTATGTAGTATACTGACACCCGTAGGATGTCCGTCAAAGCGTATCCGAAATGCTCGAGGCCTGTCCTCAAGTCGAAGATGCTGTCAATCGCGAAGTCCAACGCAGGATCAAGGATTTCTATCCGGACGGCAAGAAGCTCAAATATCAGTCGCCCCAACAATGGAAAGCCAACACCGCTTTCGTCAATTGCTATGATGGTGGGAAAGAGAACGTGGGATACCATGCTGATCAGCTCACATATCTGGGCCCGCGCGCAGTCATTGGCAGCCTCAGTCTTGGAGTTGCCAGTGAGTTCCGTGTGCGTAAGATCGTTGCGGAGGGAGTTGAGTACCGGAAATCAGACGGCACCCTGGCAGACGCGCAAGGTCAGATCTCGATACACTTACCGCATAATTCGCTCCTCATCATGCGTAAGTATATATGTACGAAGCGCATATGAGACATCACTAATATCGTACATACATCTCTCGCAGACGCCGAGATGCAGGAAGAATGGAAACACTCGATCGCGCCAGCGCAAGCTATCGATCCACACCCCGTGGCAAAGAACAAGCGACTCAACATCACATACCGCTTCTACAAGGACAGTTTGCATCCGAAGTACACCCCCAAATGCAAATGTGGCGTGCCGACAGTACTTCGATGCGCAACGAAGAAAAAAGAGTCGAGGGGACGGTATATGTGGATGTGTCATGCCAATTATGTACCCGGGCAAGATGGGTGTAGCTACTTTTCATGGGCAGAGTTTGACGATGACGGTGAGCCTCCATGGGCTGCCAAAGTGAGGGCGGATGCAGCTAGAAATGCGGAAGGGATGTCAACTATACCAAAGCCTTGAGCCGTCTGGAGGCAGGCGCGCCCACTGAAGGACAAACATCGCTCGAAGAAAGAACGGCACTTATTGGGTAATAACAACCATTTGACCTGAGAGATCTTCATCTTTGACAAGTCATCAGCAACGCGCTCGAGGGAACAATATTGCCACTCTAAAAATGCCATTTCGCATCAGCGTTCATCTTCGCAAGCCACCCATTACTACCGCATCCGAGGATCCGCCACGTTCGTCTACCTCATCTGAGTATGTGCCTCCATCGCCACGTTCGTCTACCACAGAATCAACAGCAATGTCAACTCTCCCTAACGAAGTCGCGAGAACAACTGCTCCTCCCACCCAATCCACGCAGCATCATGTCTCGCCGCCAACCAACGACTCCGCCTACGAAAATCTCCTCCTCATGATCATCGGCACATACATCCTCTGGGCTCTGTTCTACGGCACATTCCTGCTCCTTCGCTTGCTCAGCTGGTTGATTGAGCGGCTCGAAGAGATCTTCACGCAGATCATGGCAACGAAGATGCTACCGCGCGAGTCACCGAGCAGAAACACAGACAAGGCAACGAAAAATGGATCACGCAAAAGCCTGGACGAGAGGGTGCGCATCGCATTGAAAGCGGAGTCGGGTATATGGACACTCCAAGGGCCAGAAGGGCAGTGTCTGGAGTACAATGTCCGGCAGCGCAGCGGCACACTTTGAAAGAGGGCATGCACATATAATCTCTTCCCACCTACGCATTTTCCAGATACTCCTCAAACCACGCCACAGCCTGCGCAAACGCCTGCTCCTTTGCAAACCTCGCTTTCTTCGTCGACATATCCCCTTTTACAGCGAAGCCGTGCTCTGTATCCGAGTACACGCATATCTGCCACGGGGTGCTTTTCTTAGACAGTATCTCTTCGGTCTCGTGGCGCTTGGCGGCCGTGAAAATAGCATCCACCTCTGTCGCAATTGTTAAATGTCATGCTCCCACGTACATAGTAATGACAAAAGTGAATACATGTGAAAAAAAAACTTACGCGCAGCCGCAATACTCAACGGCCCTTCCACACCCCCTACCTCCTCCCACTCCACAAAACTCGGATGCGCCACAAACCCCGCATCCAACCCCCCCTCCCTCAACCACCTACAAACATACTTCCCCCCAAAACAATACCCCACGCCCCCAATCCTCTCTACCCCCAGATCCTCTCTTACATACCTGATAACCTCTTCGCAAATAGGGTCCACGGCGCTAACGCGCGGCATCTGCGTGTCGATGTACGATTGCAGGTTGAAGTCTGCGGGTGGGGGGAAGGGCACTTCGGCGCCGGTGAAGAGGTCGGGGATGAGGGCGATGTGGCCTGCTAGGGCGAAGGCGTCGGCGATGAGGCGCGTGTTGGGGAAGGTGTAGCCGTAGACGTCGGTGAGGATTAGGATGGCGGTGCGGTTGGGGGTGGTGGTGGTGTTGGGTGGGTGAGAGAAGTATGTCTTGACTGTATTACGTGGTTAGTCTAAGGATGGGGCCGGGGTGGATGGGAAAGCATACTGTTGTTGCCAATGGTTTTGACGTCGCCTTTTGGCGTGCCTTCATGCAGGACGCCGGAGACGCAGCATTGTTGCATGGGGCCTGACGACATTGTTGTAGCCTGTTTAAAAACTTGAAGCTTTGAAACAAAAAAATGTGTACGTTTCGTTATGCACTTTGTCAACATTTATACGTCTCGATTATGAGTCGAAGTAAGGTTGCATTCGTAAGGCCCCACTTCGCTGCGACTAGCATTTGTTTCCTGATCGGGACTTCCCGACGCATACCGCTATGCGATATACGAGACGCGAGTCCACTGGAAGCCTGACACATTACGAAGAAGTTGTGGGATTAAGAGATGCGATTTCGGAGATAGGTACTGTTGGAGCATGGAGATAGGAGAAAAGGAGGTAGTTGAGCCACCAAAGAATGCATTCGACGTCGGACTATGTACGAGGGCACTCGTTGCTTCTTGGGTCGCCAATGTTGATGTTTAGCTGAAGGTTGATATAATAGATGCGGGGGCACTTCCGTACAGTCAACCTGCCTCGTCAATTACGTGCGCAGCTGATCTTTCATTGGAACATGTTTGCGCAAGTTCTGGTCTTTGTCTTTGGTAGCTCGACGAGATGAAGAGTGCCCGTGGTCGCGATTACGGTCTCTACTGTGGCTTCGACTACGCCTCCGTTCACGGCGATGTGATGACTTGTGTGCAGACCTCTCACGACTTCGGCTTCGGTGTGCATGGCGGCATTTGTGCTGCAATGTCCTGGCGTCTCCAAGATCATTCGACGGGTAATCTTCTGCAGCGTCGTCATCCCTCTTCTTGCGCTTGCAATGCCTGCTGCGTCTGTCTTCCCGTTCTTGCGTCGCTCGAAGTTCTCTCAGCTCGCGATCTCGTTCTGTAGCCCACCGCTTCTTGTCCTCCTTCGATCTCTTGAGCTGGGTCTGGGCCTTTTGCATGAAGGCGAGCGGATCATTTGACGTCACGCGAGCAAGCTCCCTATCCTTGCGCCGCGGATCTTCGTTTCCCCAAACATTCTTATTCTCGAGGAGTGGGTAATCCTGCGCAACCACATCATTGCCAGTGCTCTCAGTGAGCCTTTGCTGCGCTGCGTACCAGGGTTGCTCTAGGCCACTTCTTCCGGCTGCATTGGAGAATCGCATGGTGTACTGATCCTCAAGGGCTCTTTCTTTTCGTCGTTTCTCCCTTTCCACTTCGGCATTCTTCTCGCGCTTCATCGCTTCCTTCATGTCCACGGGGAACAAATCGATGTTACCGGCATGGTCCGTGAGCGGCGCATCGATCTTGGTGTTCCTCAGCTTCAGTATTTTGGCCTCCTCCTCCTTGCCGTCTTTGGGAGCTGATAGTGACGCTGCTAGACGTATGTCCGCGTCCGTGTCATCCTCCCCAGCAAGTTTTCTCCGCTTTCTGTCATGTCCACGGTCGTCTCTCTCTCGCTTCTGTTTGACATCCTTCTTATCGAGTTCCTCGGGCAGTGGTGGAGGCGTTCGACCCCGTAAGATGGCAGCGCGGCGTTCGGCATCGAGCTCTTGCATGCGCTGCTCATGGGCGGCTTCGCGTGCGGCGGCAGCCTCCTCGTCTGCCTTGACTTTTGCAATGTTTGCCGGGTTGTAGACGTTCCATGACTGAGTGTGTGAGTACTACACACCATGTGCGCCCGCACATTTCGTACCTTCTTGCCCAGCAGATGGCTGTTTTGATATCAGCGATAGTTCATGCAATCGTGCCGAGGCAGCTTGTGGATACGAGTGACGTACAGAGGCATCCTGGAGTCGGGGTGACAGAGGCCTCAACGCTGCTCACCCGCATGCATCGAAAGATGAAAAGTGTGAGATATTGTCCGGCATCACGAAGTGACGACCTCGTGACGAGTCACGATGAACGACTGCGCGGGTTGCGGGGAGGCGCGACCTGCATTAGCGTGGATGCATGGGCCATGCCTGCGAACACTCCGCAATGCGCGTCGTCGCCTTCACGTTTTCTGATGTCCACTGCTCCACCTATTCCACATTGTTGTATGACTCAAGATCAACCAAGGAGGACATACGCCAACCTCGGACGCGACCATAATCAAGCAGCATCCCCAGATCTGGTGCCTGACCCAGCCCAGCCTCCTCATCACGGGCCAACCCAGAAACTTTGAAGTCGCATTGGGCGCCTTGCCTCTGTGTTCTACAATGTGCGACCTGAAGAGAAGAATTTGCTGAAAAAGCAATTACGTGGAGGCATTTCACCGTCCATCAGAATCCAGAGCTTCAAAGCTGTGTCCCACTAGAACCGCACTTTCGAAAAACACCTACATTTTCAAAATTTTGATCCTTTCTCCCGCCAGTTCCGAAAATCTTTCTTCGCCGGTACCGAGATGCCTACCTGGATTGTTCACGGATTCAGATGGCCCCGTGCGCAGATCCGCATTCATGTCATCCTGCAGAACCTCGACGATGCGGCACCTGAATGGCTCATGG
>Ga0265798_10002085_pt1 | contig 29978 bp, 31 predicted proteins | sample P3T30metagenome_FD_192430 | JGI IMG/M metagenome (GOLD analysis project Ga0265798, IMG submission 192430) | Plant litter microbial communities from East Loma Ridge, Irvine, California - P3 T30 | ecosystem: Environmental > Terrestrial > Plant litter > Unclassified | place: USA: California...
GGTGTTGAAGGGGTATCTGGGGGGCAGGAGGCAAGGTGTAGATATTAGGAGTTGATGGTGTGTTATGCGTTTGATGGCCATTAATGAAGGGTGATGTCAAATTGGACTGCTGCTTGTTCTGGCTTGTTACCATCCTGCGCCTTTCTTTTTAGTATCTTACTCGTTTGCTTCATGTTGCGGGCTTCTTCTTTCGTATCCGGTATCTTGCACGTAAATCAGCACTCAACATTTCACAAGCATGGACGTATCTGACTTACAAGAACAACCCTTTTCTCGACCACACAGCCTTATCAGGGTCATCGTCCACCTCCCTGACATCGAACATCTTCTTCGCTACCTTCATGAATCCCAAATCGGCCCGTCTCCGCTTTTTGAAACAGAAGTAGCACACGGTGTGGTCGCCGATGAGGTCTTTGAGGGTCTGCTGGAGTAGAGGGAATGCGGGCTCGAAGTACACGCACTCGCCGGCTAGGATAATGTCCGGGTATGGGGGGAGGTGGGAGGGTGTTGGTTCGCCCCAGTTGTAGATTGAGGCGGAGACTTGTGCGGAGAGGTTGTTGAGGGCGATGTTGCGCTTCATGAGATCGAACATTGGCTGTAGAGGTACAGTTTTCGAGGTTAGTGCTTGTTCCAAATGTGGTTCGTATATCGAACACTTGCCTCCTGGTCAGTTAGGTGGAGTGTGGTGTTGAGGTTGCAGCCCAGGGCCACGGTGAGACTATGTACTGTCAGACGATATTATGTGGGAGCTTCGACTTGAACAAGTTGAATGAAAAATAGAGATAGAGAGACGGTACCCAACAAGCCCACCTCCTGCGCCCAATTCAAGACTGCAGTGATATTAGTGCCATGGTCAGTATGACTCGAAAAAGCTACGTGCATCGATTTATCCGCGAGATCACTCGAGTACTTCCTAAGCATATATTTGCTCAACACCATGCCAGCCGGCCACAACTGTCCTCCACAGCCATTTTTCAAGTCTTCGTGCAGCTTGAGTGGTGGCGAAAGCAGGCCGTCGAAATCGATCTCTGAGACGCCGGCGGGCTTGATAGGCGCCGGCGGAACGAGCTCCTGACTGACCCCGAACACGTCGTTTTCCTCACTGTCGGAATTGTTGACGCTCATGTCGGTGGTGTTCGAGGCTGCGCAGAATTCGCGAAGTGGTTTCTAGACGCATCGTGGCCCGATGTGGTTAGGGCGGATCCTGTGGTGGGGCAAGTGTAGCCGGGTCTGGAACGCATTGCTGCAGCCGTCAAGTGTGAGACAAGCTTGTACATCTATCACCAGCCCTTCCAGTGTAGTCGATTGCATCTAGAGTCGTTGAAAGATATCTCGGGACCTAAATTGACGTACGGGGTCGCCCTGTCGGCTAACATATTCCAATGCGCCCACCTGTCACCGCGCGTGGAGACACCTCCCTATCTTATCAGCGCCACTAACACCAACCTTGGATTGACCAGCCATGCCATCTTCAGTAGACGCGATGCATATCATGCTCGAATGAGAAGCGGAGTCCCGGTTACAGGACGCGCTCAGCCGAGTTGGCTTGCTTGTACCTGCGCTAACATGGTCTTTACATCCCAGCTCTCTCTGCTTCATCTCTATCACCTTCACCTCCTTGAGCCATAATCACCGTAGCGCGAGGCTGTGGATAGTACTTGCTTCGACTGGCCTACGATGGCTCTTCCTACTGGTGTCCTCAAGGCATGGGAGGCTTGCGATCGCACAGACACGCTTTTCGTGCTTGTTTGTTGCGTCTTCTGTATGTGTCTCGTTATACCACCTGTTCGCTCGACATGTTGGGACATCATCTGACTCTGTACAGGCTGGGGCATCATACCAGCAGTCGGCATAGCTTACTCCGGCTACACAACACGATCCAATTCTCTAGCAGCCATAATGCCAGCAATTCTAGCGGTCATCGTGTGCTCCATCCAATGGTTCCTCATTGGTTACACGCTGACGTACGGAGAGGGAGGAGCCATTTTTGGTGACTTCAAGTATGCATTTCACAAGGGCGTGCTAGCAGAACCTGTAGGGACTATTCCGGCAGTGCTGTTTAGCTTCTTCCAATTGGTATTTCAAGCAACTGTGTGCGCGATTGCTGTTGGGGGTGCTTGTGAGCGAGGGCGCATACTTCCGCTGATTCCGTTTATCTTCGTGAGTACCTTCATCGTAGCGATTGTTTCACTTCTGACTGAGATAGCTTTGGTCGACCCTCATCTACAACCCCTTGGCGCACATGGTGTGGGGTGGAGGATTCCTCATGGACCTAGGCGTCGTCGACTTCGCTGGAGGAACTCCCGTTCACATCAATTCCGGAGCCACCGCGACCGCCATGTCCGTCTACCTATCGTACCCTCTATTTCGATCCCGAAAGTCATCGACCAGAAACCCCTCCCATCTCGTCATCCACAGGCCCGTCAATTCTCTCTGTCAGCTCATCGCGTTGATCAGCATCTGGGGCTCATGGCTGGCTTTTGACGCTGGAACGACGCTAGCTTTCAACTTCAAGTCCGTCATGGCTCTCTGCGTCACGAATCTCTGCGCCGCGACCGGAGCTATGACATGGATGTTGTACACCTATGTAGAGGTCGGACGCTGGTCTTTAGACTCGTGCTTTATGGGCGCCATCTCGGGCCTCATCATGATTACTCCATCAGCGGGGTTCATAGACATGCCCACTGCCTTCTTCTTCGGTATACTGGGCGCATTGTTCTGTCGCCAGGCGCTTCGTATCAAATTCACCGATTTCGCAAGGCGCTGGCGTTGGGTGGACCACGGCGACACTTTTGCGACGCATTGCCTAGGCGGCATCTTGGCTACTATCGCTACTGGTTGCTTTGCGCAGAAGGAGGTTGCTGGGTATGATGGGGTCACTGAGATAGTCGGAGGTGTTTTTTTCGATGGCAACGTGCGTCAGCTTGGTATACAGATCATTGAAGCGTCTGTGGGGTTTTCTTGGTCGTTTATCGGCAGCTACGCTATTTATGCGCTGATAGACTGCGTACCTGGATTTGAGGTACTGGCTGAGGACAAGTAAGATACTCTTTGGATTTACTGAGCAGGCTGTTAACGACATTACAGGGACATTATTGCTGGACTGGATGCGAGTCAAATGGACGAAGAGACTCTCTGGACGGAGACGCAGAAGTACTACCCGTATGCGGAAGGCGAAGGTGAGCTGCATCTCGATTGAGACAGGGTATTTCGTACTGCGCACGCTTCTAGAATGGTACGATTCGTACCCCACTATTGAGCCAGATACGGTTCACGACTTCTCACAATATCATCAAACTTTCCTGTCCTAACTTTTCTTCAACTCTAAGACCACCTTCTTTTCCGTCCATGAGTATCACTGTGGTGAAGGTGATACACCCACAGCACATGGACAACTCTTCTTCACCTTATGTTGCCGCGTAGGAAAAGGGAAGTAAAAATCGGGTGAGTGGGTCGTGTGGGAAGGCAGCAGCTATTGTCGCTCACCTTCATTTTCATCACGACTTCACCTTGAGTAAGCCAGATAAGACATAAGTCGGCTACTTCGCCAATACTCGACTCAACTCCACCATCATTCAAACACCACAACGTAAATACAACAACAGCCTTCATATCACTCACCGTAATACGAGAACACAGGCTAAGCATGGCTACGAAGAAGTCGCCTCCACGTTCCAGGTACAGTTTGTCGCATGTGATCGACTTGCTCTTACTGACGATTGCAGCGAGATGGCACGAGGAAACGACATGATCAGTGTCGAGGTCGGCCCACAGCACGACGAGTATAAGATTCACCGAGAAGTCCTCGTCTACCACTCCGAATACTTCCGCGCAGCCCTACAAGGATGCTGGACAGAGAACAAGGAGCGCAAAGTCATTATTGAGGACCTCGAGCCCGCGGCGTTCAATATCTTCGTTGACTGGCTTTATACTAGAAGGATACCTAGCACTGTTGTAGCCTGGGGAGGGTCGCAGGAGGATGGAGACAACTTCTCATACTCTTGTCGGGTCAGCCTCCTCTTCTTCCAAACATACGTACTCGCAGATCGTCTTGGTGCACAGGAGCTTCTCAACGCGGTGAACAACTGGATCGTGGGCTACCAGGCGAACTCGTCCCCGTGGTACGACACAGTCATCTACGCCTTTGACAACATACCAGCCGCGCGACGTATTCTTTCGATGCTGGTCGAAAGCCACTGCAGATACTCAGAAGAAGACGATGATGCACTCCATGATGGAGATCATTCACTCCATACACAACTTCCGAACGATTTCCTCTTTCGGGTCATGAAGCGCTATCGACAAATATGCGAGGACCGAGACTGGGATAGGGAAATGAATCTGTGCGACTACCATGAGCATGTGTCTGAGGAGGAGAGACAGAAGTGTAAGCGCAAGGCGGAAGAGGACGAGTGAGTCTGAGGTACGGCTGGCAGGGAAGCGAAGACATAGGTCGCAAGATGGATGAAAGCAATCTGACCCATTGTGTCAACCTTCAGGACCCACTGAAACATTTTGAGGATTTCTCTAAAACTTGCGAAATATCAGGTCGAAGGGGTGGGGCTCAACACGCAAGAAGGAAACACATTCCGTCAAAGTCAGTATTCAAGCCCCCAGATAGAAAGCCCATTCAAAGTGCGAGAATCTTCTCAATTACAACGATAGATTCAAACCCATGACCACACCTTGTGATCTTCCAATCCGCTGCACCATGTAATAATATATATGACCACGCCAACCACTTCTGGCGAGCCCCACCCTCCTTCCTCGCCCCACCGCCTAATCTCCCCAGATTTATAATGCCCGATTTCCCGGTACTTTTGCGCCACTTCGAAAATTTCTTGGCTCCTGTTATCATATCAACATTGAGGAGGTCGGTTTCGCGATGAAGCACGAAAATGATGAAGAAACAGAGGCTTTCCTCGACCAACCTCACGATGCGGAACAGCATACTTCGAATACGAAAACTAAACGCCGGAGTAATTGGGCACGGGCATGGTCGTACATCCGGGTGATACTTGAGATCGCAATGGCTGTGACCATAGTGTTCTTACTATTCTTTCGCGCGCCTCCCTCGAAGACACTGCGAAGATCGCCAGTGCCAGATCGTATGTTGAAAAGAAAAACGCAAACTAAACACATAGCTAACAAATACAAGTTCCACGCAAGATGTACACATTCCATAGCGACCCCAAGTACACACGCGAGGACATGTTCCTCAACGAAACCACGACACTCCACACCCTGCACAACTGGATCCCACTCAGCTCCGAAAGTCGCGGCTACGTCGTGATACCTGATCTGGATGGCCCTTACGATCTGCCTGAGCCCCACCATATAGCTATAGATCGCCACAACGACGGCCCCGGCTTCATGATGTCCGTTTTCCACCAACTGCACTGCCTGAGTTATCTCGCGGAGTACTTTCAGCGCGGCTATGGGGGCCATGAGATGACCAAGGAAGTTTCGCATCATACCGCGCATTGTTTCAATTACATTCGCCAGGGCATAACGTGTAATGCTGATATCACGCTGGAGGGAAAGACGGATGCGGGACCAGGAGAGGGATCGGAACATGAGTGTGTGGACTATGATGCGTTGCTGGACTGGGCGAATAAGCACGCTGCCTATAGATGGCGGAACGCGCTACTTCCTGAGGATGCGATACTCTAGATTCTTCAATTAAGCGGCTGGCATACAGTTGCACTCGACTGTCCTCATTTTCGTTGAGTTGAGACCGAATCATCTTTTTCCGTGGTATCTTGAGCGGCGTAGGAATGGGGTCCTCCCAATCATCTGCACACAAATTTGCAACTGCAGTATAGCCAGTACTCCACGGTAACCGGAATAGCCCAAAAGCACTCCAGATCGCTGTCGTACTCGTCTTACGTATCGCTGTCTGCGTCGTGTTCAATGTCTCCATCGGCCATGCTCCAGATCAGACTTGGTTCCCAGGGTCCAGAATTCCTGAATTCGAGGTGATATCTTCCTGTGGCGGGGCATATGCGTTTAATCCATACAATTGTGGCTACAATGACCTGCTTTCGCTCAAAAGAAACCCTCTCGTGTTCGCTCGCATTTTCACGAGATAGTAGAGTCCCAGCAAAGCTACGCCGTCATACGAACCCGATGCTTGTTGCTCATTCTAAAACTGCTCTCTCTTTAGTAAAGGCTCCTAACTCCCTGTGTCTGTAGGTCCAGCCTTTCAGATTTCTCTCACTTGAATTCATGCACACTCACCTTTACCTGCGATTAGCGGGCATCTGGAAGAGTACTTAAACCGCCCTATTTTCTGACTCTGACACTCTACAACACGTACCTTGACTAACTGCAAGACGTAATCAGCCCATCATGGCGAACCCGAATGCTGCCACTCTCAACAAAAGCCGACCTTCTCTTGGGCAAGAGCGATGCGAACCAGACTACGTATCAACACTAACCATACAAACATATACCCGCACTCGTCGGAGGGAAAGTAGTGCTCGAGGTTGGTCCAGATCGTGTCAAGTATTGTGACCACAAGGCCTTGCTAGTACATCACTCTGAGTACTTTCGAAATGCGCTCGGGGGGTCGTGGGAAGAGGCCAAAGCAGCGTTGATCGTCCTCGAGGAAATTGAACCAGCTACATGTACGTGCGCCTTCTTTTGTGGAGACCCGAGACTGATCTGTAGCCTCAAGTCAACATCTTCGTGCACTGGCTATACAACCAACAGTTTCCTGACCAACGCGATATCGAAGAATGGTCACAGATCACCGGGGAGACTTACAGCGACACGAATCTGGCCAAGATCAAAGCGTACGTCTTTGCGAACCGATTCGTGGCTCTCAGCTTCCGGCGAGCTATCAACAAGCACATCGTCAGTAGCTACGGCTTGGGGTTTGGATCTTTTTTGGAGGTCAGAGAAATGCTGGAACTAGCTGTGGAAGCCGACAAGAACAACCCCTCAGACAGACAGATTTACCAGTATCTTGTAGACGAGCACTGCAACAGCTCGAGGATTTGTTGCGAGGGACTCTACTCTGATGACGTAGCGAAGTTTCCACCCAAGTTTACCATACGAGCGTTGAGACGATTCAACGAAATGCTCACAGAGGAGCAAACGGGACGCACAAAAAAAGCTCGCTGCTATGAAGAGCATGTTGATGAGGAGGCGACAGATTGCGGGAAGCTTCACATGCGCTACGATGTAGAGAAGGACTTCGGATTCTTTGGCGAGGAGGTACGCTGCGTGGTAGCATGTGGCGGAGTGCGGGAGTGCGACTGTGATGCCGCGTCCGCGTCTTCGTCGTCTGGGTCGGATAGTGAGTCGGGGGCGGACAGAGACTATAACTGAACGGAGCTGCCCGAGGCAAAACGACTATTGAGTCTCTGTGTGGAAGCATATCTTAACAGACACTTGCAGCGTCTTGGAAAATGCAATAAACAGTGGACTTGTTCATGCTGAGACCAAAGAGTGCAAGCGGCCTGGCGACGGACAGATCCTTAGCGTATTGCAATTCAGCGGTATTATGCAGCACATTTTCCGTACCGGTAGAATGTCGGCCCGGCTCCAAACCGCGCTAGTGACAATCACCAGTTTTTTCTCGTGCAGCAATCCTCACTACAATCCTTCAACATCCGCAACATTTCGCACTTCCACCATTTGCAAAGCAGATGAGCAGTTTTGTGCCAGCTGCCACTATCGCTTTGCTACGGGAAATGTGTCTGCGCAATCAGTAGATGGCTCTTTCGAAGACTCGGCGACACGTATACTCTCCACGGTCACGAGTTCAATTTGTAGCCTAGATCAAGCCCAACGACCTGCCAAGGTCATCCCACTCGTGTTGCAGTGTCTGAGCGAAAGCCAAGACGACTTTGCGTCTATTTGTGGGAGACATCACCTCTAAACTGAGTTCGTGTGATGCATTGTGATTCGCGTGATGGTATGCCAGACATCAAGCCCTTCTACAGCTCCTTCTTTCCCCCAGAGCGCTGGTCTGCCGAGAACGCCATAGCTTCCTCCTTCTCCCGCTTCTTCTCGGTTGCAGCTGGAGTGGGCTTATGCATAACGAGCACCCATACTGCTGCCAGCCCCTCGCTTGCGAGAGCAATCATGCTGGCACACGCAATGCCCCAGATGTTGATGCTCACACTGCCTAGCGGCGCACGTGGGAAGCTCAAGAGCCACTCGCCGTAGTACGGTACCCAGCCAGCGGGCAACCAGAACATGGGCGACTTCGCGAACCAGAACTGTAGTATGAATCGAAGGCCTTGCGTGCCGAGCCAGCGGAGGGTAGAGACGGCGGATGTGAAGGCCGTTTGGTGGGTGCGAAGGGAGGCGTCTGCGGAATGATTGTCAATCTATGACTCCAGAGATGTCATGGTAATACACACCTATCTTCTGGAATTCGGCCATGGCCTTGTTGTGCTGCCTATCAAGCTTGGCCCATTTCGAGAAATTGTCTTGCGGCGACGTGTTTCCCAGCTCGCGCTTCAGCTGCACAACCTCCTTCTTGAGTTTCTGTGCCTTCTGTGCCGAGCCCGAAGTCGGCGTCGGTAGCTTGTTATATATAATCCATAGCTTTGACACGCGAGTTAGCAGGCCATTCGTTATAAGAATTGGATGCGGCGGGGCTCACCAGATCGTTCACTGTGCTTGCGCCCACCGTGTTTATGATGTGAAGCAGAAACTGCAGTATGAACACCACCAGAAGCAGAGAAGGCATGGCAGCGCAGAGAGGAGGTTGAATGTGGACGGTGTTTGTTGATTTACTGCTGCATGCTGAAAGTGTGAGGCTGCTGCGTCATTCGGTGATCGGTGAAATGCTCCTCCCTAATTCGTGGCGCTAGTGTGGCTTGTGACTGGCCCATGCGCGATCTATGCATTCGATCCGCAGCTCTTCCTCTGTACCACCATCGCAATTAACATGACCATTTCCTCGTCGCTATATCGCGGGCCAAATTTCCGGTACCCCACACTCATGCCTCCAACACACCCCTCTCGAAATGAGCCAGAAAGATGCTGCGACACAGGCATATGATGCACTGAACAACTACTTCAAAGCGCACGAAAAGCAAATTGTCGAAATCGAGGTGCTACCACCTTCGATTAAACCTCCCGATGGCGTTCTCATGGTGGATGACATCAATGTGGGGGTTCCGAAGAAGGTCATGGCGCTGGCCTTCGTCGAGGCTCGAAAGCGATTCTTCAACGATGAAATCCAAACATTGAAGCTACAGGCAACGAAAGTCATGCTCCTTTTCGATCCAGAGCATCTGACGGCTGCCAACTATCGCAAACAGTACCTGGAAGGGCTCAAGCAAGACACCACTACAGATGGCCAACTAGAGTATCGCAAGGCGGCCAAATATGAATTTTGCTTTCTGGACAGCATTCTCACATCTCCGCTGCACCGCCAGTCCAAGTCGCCTACCCTCTGGCATCATCGCTTGTGGCTGCTGAGTCTGATCATGCCTAAGGACAAGGAGAGTGTACCCGAGGAGTCCAGGCGGGACTTTTGGCGCAAGGAGCTCAGTTCTGTTTTCAAGTCTGGCGAACGTCACCCGAAGAACTACTATGCGTGGCAGTATGCTCGCAGACTGGTAGAACGGGTCGATGGCCTAGAGGCTACCCTTGACTTCGCTCAGCGCGTCAAAGCATGGTGTTGCAAACATCCAAGCGACATTTCAGGGTGGTCCTGTCTTTTCCATCTCGTTCCACAAGTGGAGCCTCCCTCTGAGCGGCAGAAGGTGGTGCGCGAGGTGGTGAAATACGCAATCGATCTGCAGGCTGAGCAGGAGTCACTCTGGGTCTTCATTCGAACGAGCCTCGCGCACAAGGCAATGCAGGAGTGGCAGACCGGACTCGTTTCGATGCTTGTAAAGTATGGCAAGCAGCTTGAGAGCATGGAGAATGTGTCTACACTACGTGATATGGTCACGCGAACAATTCATTGGATCGACTCAAACAGCGGATGCACTGAGACGCCCAATGGAATGGAGTCTGGATAATGCCTTGGTATTGCTATCAACGAAACTTTGTTTACACCGAAGCAACTATCACAGCTGTAAAGCCTTTGAAGTCTCTCCAAGCCCGATCTAGGGGCTGTCTAATGGCGAAAGCATCAAGTGTCTGCACCACAGCTCTCTTATTTGCGACAACCGCTAACGAGCTAATGCTCTCAACCAGCTGCTCGACTGGCCGCACTACTTCTTGCACAAGCGACACTATTGCAGATCTTCGTTCCTCATCCGGAGGTACTTTCGGTATTTGACCAGCTACTCGACCGCCGTCTGTGTTGGCCATCCGAAAATCCACCACCTCGCCATGATTGGACGGCACTACCGCCACTACTGGCTTTACACCAAAGTCTAATCTTTCACACTCGTGCAGCTGTATCCCAACGTGCTGAATCTTGTCGCTCAACGCACTGCTCGACTCAGAGTTCGACCTCACCATGCTCGCTCCCACATATTGCGGACCAGGCTCGTATATCGTCAGTGTCTTGCTCTTGGCAAGCATGCGTATCAGCGACTCTCGTTCGAAGCGGAAGACATCCGTGCTCGCACAATTTGGGTTGGTATACGGTTTCAGCAGTGCGATGTCGATTTTGTACACGTGTCGGATATTGACGTAAGAGTCCCATCGCAGGGTCGCTCCGCTCACCAGTTGAAGAGTCGGGAAGCGCTTTTTGGTCTTCTTTGAGAGGGCGTCAGGGTGGTCGGGCGTCGGGGAGATGGGCAGGTACCACGAGCGTCGACTCGCGTGGAACTCGTTTGCTTTGGCATAGAGCTGGTCGAGTCGCTTGCCTTGGAGGGATGTGATCTGGGAACGTCAGCTCGCACTCCTTTTCTATGCCTGGAGATGGATGTACTAAGTGAAAGTGGACTGTTTCACTGTCGTCGCTGGGTTGAGATATTGCTACCACGGGATGGTGGTATATCCCTTCTTCAACTGCGCCTTTGCCATGAGCTCTCTTGACAGCACGCTCTGGCAGTTCTTCTTTCGCAGGCAACCAGAAGACTTTGCCTTGCGGGGCGAGGCTATAGTCAACATTTCTCTCAGGTCTTTCGGTCCAGGCTCTTCCAAAAGTGTAGTCGATCATTGTGATAGTCCTTGGTTCGAAACGTCAAGTCCTTCGACAAGTTTTTAACGAATGTGGTGAAGTGAGTGTCGGTGCCGGTACTATATAATCTTCATCACGGTTGATGAATCACTCTTATACACTCGCCACGTCCACATTTCGCATGACTAAACGCGCAGCAGCGACTACGCCGTCAACAAGCACAGTCATTCATGGCCGAAGCTCGCATTGAAGAAGCTACATCATCTCAGCCTCGATGGCCAGCTGTCGTGTGCCCGACAGGAAGCCGCACGCCGCAACGTCGTAGTAGACACGCAGCTCGCCTATCGTTTAGGATTACCACGACCAATTTCAAACAGGCATACCACTTCACGACGGCAGAAGCGAACGCGTCGCAAAGGCATAGCTGGAGAGATATATTTGGAGTAGCACAGCCACCTGTTGTGATTGGTCAGATCGGATGTGGCTTAGGGCTGTGAATTACTTCCTCGCCGACACCCGAGGTGCCAGGTAACAGCATAAAAGGCTCCTACCCACCGTACTTCTGACGGTCTCGAATTGTTGTTGGTTTTTGTCGGACAGTCATGTTGGTTTAGATGGATGTCGCGAATCGGTGTCGCCAGAGTGTCGCCTGAAGGAAGCGCATGAAACGCGGAAGACTTGCGGACCGGCGAGGTCATCGATCGTGTCCGGACGTCACTTAGCTTATGCGTCTGGTGAAGACCAAGGAAGACTGCCGGAACAGTAGCTACTAGATTACATGGGGAAATGCTACAGGAGGCGACATGTCGCGTGCGCCGCCGATCAATTACAAATTATGGTGACCACTATGGGTCACAATGACTGAGTAGTAAGAGTCACCAGGCTTCTGTTTGATTGCCCTTACAATGAAAGTTCGACACATATCTCCTCATGGTTTATATAAAACCAGTCCATTCCCTCGCTCGCTTCGAGAAGCATTTCTGCTCATGCTCTTACTACTGATCTTGACTTCCCTGGATATTCTGTGAGTAGTCCAGATTGGTTGGATGCGACTCATTGGCGACCGAATGATGTCTGTACGACTTCAACACTGCTCCTAGACCGTACAAATGACTGACAAGATGTGCACTTGCTTCCAAAAATCGCGACTCATCTACTGGTCGTCCAGACCGCAGCCAGGTCACGACGCGCGTTTGAAGCACTGCGCATCGACTGCGTGAGGGCTATGTCACGCGGTATACCCAAGTTCCTCCCTCGCAAGGTCTAGGCCAATTCTCTTGGTGGCATACTATTAGGCATCGGTCTTGTGTTGTATGGCGCATGCGACGTGCCGTTCAACTCAGCATGCTGTGGGTAAGGATGCGGATAATGCGCCACCTGCGGTGCTTGTGTAGGATCATGATACTGCACGAGCTCTGGTGCATCGTTGGGCGCGACCTCATATTCATGCGTGGTATCAACCTGTCGTCTCCTTCGCTTCCTCCACAGGAAAAAGACAAAGACGACTGCTGCAAGCGCGAGGGCTCCAAGAACCGCGCCAACGCCGATACCCGCTTTTGCCCCAGTGCTCAGTGCAGGCGAAGTCGCGGGCGAAGTACATTGCGGGAGTCCAGGTACTGAGCCTGGGGAAACCGTTGCGGTGATGCATGGTCGGTTTTGAGTCGGGTTCGCTGTGAATTCGATCTTGAGTTTCGAGGCGAGTGCGGAGGCGTAGGCAGGTTCGAAGTTCGGCAAATCAGAAGCTTTCCAGAACACTCCGATAGGGTCCACGATGAACGACGCATAGAGTAATGACGTCGAGTTTGATGAAGCATCGTCATCTGTTCTGATTCTTACACTGGCAGTGCCAGCGATGGTCGTGGTATACGTCGTAGTGGCGGCGCGGTACGCTGTTGCCAGTTCGGAGGCCGCGGAAGAGTAGCAGACGGTTCCTGTGTGGTACTTGAAGCCGCTACAGTAATTTCTTAGATAGTATTCCTCACATTTCATGCGCACACTACTTTACATACCTGAGGCAGCAGTAAGCCAACCACACCCGGCCACTTCCATCCTCGGCGACAGGCACGGTGCGAGACTCGGTTATGATAGCGATCGTTTGTCCGCTAGGGCAGACTCCTGGGCTATAACGTAGTTGTAGTGAACTTGTCCCATCGCTTGGTTGGCAAGACGCGAAGTAGTTCCCTCGACCATATGTACTATACAAAGAAGTGTACCAGCTTGAGGAATCTGGATAGGGCTGATACCAACGTCTTACGCAGGAAGATGGGTACGTGTATTTCGTCAAGAGAGGTCGCAAGCCGGCTGTTCCTGGGAAAGATTCCGTTCCAGAAACGAGCGTTACAGAAGCCGCTTCGATATCCGCCATGTGCTGAACTGAGAATGAGTGTGCATCAGGCTGGACGCATACCTAGCAGTGGACGCACACGTTTTAAACGTAAAGTCGGCACATGCCCTATGCTGAGCTGAACGCGAGATACGGTCTGGCGCTACCAAGATGTGGCGCAAAGCTGAGGTGCCGTATGGACGACATCTTACAATGCCTCGCTTGGCAGGGCATGATTTACGCGGGGATCGATCGAAGCCAAGGAGTTCTGTGTTGTCCCGGTCGTGGATGCTCTCTCGCCGCGCATGTTAGTTTGCCAATAAGCAATCTAGTACACCTTCGATTGGTCCGTTCTGCTTAAGCATCATGAAAGCCTGAGCCCTACGCAGGTATTGTAACAAATTCGTTCACTCTTAGTACCTTCTGGTCAGCATCAAAGGAGTTGTAAGTCTGTAAAAGAGTCAATTCGTGTTCATCAAGGTGTAGTTTTGTTCCGACTTTTCGTGCGAAGACGCTCCACGCTACCTGGGTAGACAGGACTGTATTGTGTACAGCCATTTGATGAACGTGTCTCCTCGAATGATGCTGTCCTATATCTTGGCTTTTGATGCTTTACTCGTGGCATTCATCTGGTTGCTTTGCGGATCGCAAACCCATGTTGACCGTGAAGATTGAAAGTATACATGCCAGATTTCGAAGAAAAGAACCTTTCGAAGACCACAAGGGTGAGCGTTTGCCGTTCATCTGATTTTCGGCTAGGCCAGGCGATGAACTGAAAAGGTAGTTCGTTCGCTGTGCCACTAGTGGTGTTACGGTGTAAGTGACGTCATGCTCGCAATTTGTAGATGTGAACGATGAAGGAAGTCAGGCCGTTGTGGCTTCGTCCGAATTCTACCATTTAGCAGCACTGCTAGACGCAAAGGGCGTGATGGTTCCGAAGCTCACTTGTCACTCTGTAGCAGGTATACGGTGCTGTCTTGGAGATCCATGCCGACGTCGCCCGAGTGTCGCTGTCGTGACCAGCCATCGATCGTCTGGTGCATGGCACCTAAGCTTGAGGCTCTGCCAATTTCCCCCGCACATGACCTTGCGAAAGCCGTTTTCAACGCACCGGCCTCATAAACCTAATTGACATCGCCTCGAGACCGTCGCTATCGGGTGCTCCGTGAGACCGGTCACTGGACAAGATCTCGCGTGGGAAGATGAGAAGATCGTCCAGACGCTAGCCAATGTCAGGTGAAATAGCCGAGGGCTTTCATCTCAAGTCTGTTGAGTCTGAGCGAGGCGTCTGGGGGAAACGTGGGGTCGCATGGGCCCGTCCAGTCATACTTGGGCTGTCATGGTTCATCCGTGTTGGTCAGATAGCTTGGAGCAGAAGTGGCATGTCCAATAACGATTGTGGCGTCGTTGCATATTGCAAGTCCTCGACAACCCCGCACAGCAGAGTTGTGAAGCCCACAACGCCGGACAACGCTCCTGTGAGTCGCACGGCTCAAAAGTCAGGCAGACCTAGGTGGTAGCTCATCAAGCCGTGAGCAATACGAGGCTCGTCTCGCGCCGCATGCAAGTTTTGATGCGCAGATGTCAAAGCTTGGGTCCTCGGTCGTATTAGCCGGTGTAACGCCATGCTCGTCACCGGTTGCTGCTCTTTCCCCAATGATGGCCGATCTTGTGCCGGCCCAACTCGCCCTAACACAAATCCTTAGATGCGTCCACATCATGCGAACTCCACTTAACGCCTCCGTTGCGCTGAAGTGTGCGGCACTTCTGGGGTTGGGAGAACTCTTCACTGCACATCCCGCTCCGTGTGCGCCATTTGAGCAATATCGACGCATCTCCGCCCGCTGAGCATCAGTCATCAATCGCTTCTCAGGCTCGCGCCAAAGTATGACTTCGCGCATTCCTCCACGCCCGCGATCGCGATAGCCAACTCTGCAACTTCGCACGCTCGACTCGACCTCGCCTGATGATGCTCGCAAGCGAACGAACCGTACCCTAGCACATGCGATGGCGACAATGGACGGCGACTTCTCATCGCGGGGACCTCTCGTTATGGGAGTGTCTGCTGCTACTCTGGCGGCATGCTCTCTGTTCGTTTTCTTGAGGTTGATCTCGAGGTTTGTGGTCGTGCGAAAACCGGGAAATGACGATTACACCATGATTCTCGCTTGGTTACTCGCAATGGGCGCATCTATTTCAATATGCTACGGTGCTTCCAAAGGCCTCGGCCGGCGTCAAGACGACATACCAAAAGAATGGCTTCGATCGATGAAGCAGGCGTCGTGGGCATTCTCAGTGCTCTATGTGAGTAGACGCGATACACATTCGTTGCACAAAGCTGATGTGAAAAGAACCCTGCTCTCATGGCGACTAAGACTTCCATCCTTCTCTTCTACCTGACTCTTTCCAAGACCCACAAAGTCTTTCGGTTCGCTACGATCGCAACACTCGTCGTCGTCAACGTAGGCGGCTTAGCCTTGACGATACTGAACATCGTTCAGTGCAGACCAGTACCGGCAGCATGGGCAAGCCCTGTGCCAGATTCCGCCACATGCACAAATATTGTCACAATATACCTATCATCGGCGCCCCTCAACATTATTACAGACGTGGCGATCTTCTTTCTGCCAATGCCGATTCTCACAAGTATGCGGTTACCAAAGAAGCAGAAGATCATTCTGGTCATCACCTTCGGATTCGGCATCTTTGTCGCCATTATTGATGTCGTCCGCATAGCCTACCTGCAAGATGCACAACGTGCTACCCTTCGTGCCGCCCAGTCGAATCGCACGGAATCTGGTAACGATCAGAGAAACACGGGCGATTTCGCATGGTATGCGTCGCTTTCCTTCATGTGGAGCACTGTGGAAGTCAACGTTGGTATCATGGTTGCATGTGTACCTGCACTGAAACCTCTGGCCAGGAAGATTCTACCAACCTGGATAATTGACTCCACAACAGTGCGCGACCCTACGGCAACACACACAAGCGACGAACCGGTCCTCCAGCCTGAAATTCTTGACTCTCGAAGACGATCCGACCCACTGACACCGCCTCTTTCACCATTGAGCCATGCGCCGCCAGCGCGTGGCAGCAGGGACGACTCGATGAACATGATGGACTTTTTGACAACGCCAGAAATGACGGATTTGCCACAGCTCCGGCCTTCGAATACTGCTGTCACATATGCGACAACAGCACGGACCCGCAGACAGTCGGTAACATTTTTCGACTTCGTAAACACCGGGCAAAAGAAAAACATCACTTTGAGGAGTAACAGCGAGTCTGTATACCCTGTGATTATGGTCACAATATTGTTCTTCGTCTGGGGCTTCGCATATGGGTTCTTGGACGTTCTCAACTCCCGGTTCCAGGAGGTCGCGCACATGTCTGACTGGCAAACCATTGGACAGCATAGTGCATACTACATGGGATACATCATCGGGCCGATAAGCTTTGGTCGGATAGTATTCAAGTGGTATGGTTTCAAGGCTTGCTACATGGTTGGGCTCTCCGTATACGCCTGTGGAACTCTGGTATTCTGGCCTTCCGCGGTGCTGAACTCGTTCCCTGCATTCCTTGTCTCCAACTTCATCGTGGGCGCTGGTCTTTCCACCTTGGAGCTGAGCGCCAATCCGTTCATTGCGCTCTGTGGCCCACCGGAATATGCCGAAGTGCGACTCAATTTCTCTCAGGCCATTCAAGCGGTCGGAACCATTGTCTCTCCACTTCTGGCGAAGAAGGTGCTCTTCCCTGCGAATGCCGGAAGCCTGATCGATGTTCAATGGACTTATCTTGGAATCTCGTTTTTCAACATCCTTCTCGCCATCATCTACTTCTACGTCCCGCTACCAGAGGCCACAGACGACGAGCTCGAGACGGCGAGTGCGCGGATGCCTATCCCTAGAGATGCGACGGTCATTGTCGGTCGCAAGTCCATACGTGTACTCTGGATCGGTCTTGGAATGGCTGTCTTCTGCCAATTCTGTTACGTGGGTGGTCAAGAAGCCACGTCGACATCATTCCAAGAGTACTTGGAGCGCGTACGCCCACAGACGGACTATATTACACATCAAGCGATCGGCCATACCGCTTTCGCCGCATCGCGCTTCTTGGCCGCTGCCATCGACATCTGGGTCAAACCGCGCTTTAGCCTACTTTTCTTTTACCTCGGCTCTATCGCCTTCGCAGCAGCAACCATGAGGACCACCGGCTCAGTGGGTGCTGCGATGGTCGTGCTTCTGATGTTCTGCGAGGGTCCTATCTTTCCTGCTCTCTTCGCCCAAGGCATTCGCGGTATGGGCAGACACACCAAAGACGCCTCGGTCCTTCTAACTGCGGCTATCGGAGGCGGCGCAGTCTTTCCGCCCATCATGTTCGCCGCGCTGAAGATTCACAACGCGCAATACGCATTTTGCGTCATCGTTGCGGCTTTCGCAGGCGGCACATTGTATCCGATCTGGCTCAGCGCTCAGCCTGCGGCGAGAAAAATATCTGATCCTGTCCGCGACGAACAGACACGCCGCGAATCGGAAGACGAGGAGAAACGCAAAGAGCTTACCGGAGAGAGGAAAGAGAAGCGGCTAAGCAAGATCAAACAGCGCTTGAGCTGGCACAAAGAGAAGGATGGACAAGCTTGCGTTGAGCACAGGGAGCGACGCAGTTGGCCAGAGGGCATGGCCCCAAGAAACGGCAGCATGAGCATCGAACGAGCGGAACCACCACCAATGCCGGTTCTGCGCACGCATTCACGCAGTTCGTCGAGTGGAAGTTCAGGAAGGAGGTAGCTTCGGCTTTTTGACTCTCCGTTAATGTCGGAGCATGCGTATTAGCTTGTCGTTTCATTTTGCATCGCGTTAGGCGTTCGGGAAAGATACCATGGGCATTTGATTCCTTGTTACAGCAACATGTGCTGGATAGCACTCAGAGTACTACATTCAATGGCAAAGAAGTTGATGACACAACCCGGATCTTATGATGTGCTTCACTTTGGACAGCTAACGTTATGCCAGGGTCAACGTCACCTCTCACGCGCGGTAAATGCCAGAAGAACGCAGGGGACGCAGAGGATGCTCGAGTTGTGGAAAGATTGTTGGCTGCCTTGAGGGATCAGGTGAAGGCAGCAGTGGACAGATGCGACCATGACGATCGACCGCAACCAAACCAAGTCTCCCAATGACTGCCGCCGCAGTTTGCATGTTTCCCGCATGCCCTAGAACTTACCGGTATGTTGGTCGATTTGTTTGCGTATCTGAGTGTTTGCCTGTTTGAGCAGGCAGCTTGCAGTCAAACTCCAGTCCCATAGATACTATATACAGAAAGCCCCCACAGCGCATAGGACTTTGGCATCGCTTCAACAAGTCGTCATTCAGCCATCATGGTCAACCCTCTGACAAACACGGGGCCTCAAGCGAACACCCTGGACCAACGTGACAGTGACCGCGTGGAGATGACAATCTCGACGGCCAACGCCTCATGCTCAACTAGAGATTCCCCAGCTTGCTCAACAACTGGTACACCACATTCCAACGACATCCGCAGTCCACAGCCTTACTTCTCTCCCACCATTTTCGAAATCGACCCCGTCAGCGGCTCATCAGCATCGAGCCTATCGACCTTCTCACACCGCGGTCGTAGCTCGCAACGAGATGACCGCCCACGATCTAATTTATGAGCGCTTCTGGAAAAGCATCACCAAACAGTCCGGACACATCGCCAAGGGCAACCAACTGATGATTGAGATACCGGATGGTTGTGGTTAGCCAGCAGTGAAACTACAGCGAGTGGTGACGGGAGATGGCTGGCGCACTGCATTACAGAAGTGCCACAATGCCCGGTGGGAGAATTTCAGGTTCATCTTTTTACCAGAAGATCCCATAGAGGCGGCTGCTAGGGAGAAGGCATATCAGGAGCACGCTGCTCGCGTTCAGGCTGCTCAGAGACAGCTCGCACGCGGCAGTGGTGGGAGATTGGTCGGGACGGGGTGAGGACAGGTGGTGACGGGGCAGTTCTGTGGGGTCTTGGTCTGGATCATCTTCGAGGTGCTGAAGTACCTGAAACCTTCCGCAAGTGGCTGATAGTCTACGGCGCGGATTCTGACTTTTGAGGCGGAGATTCGAAGTCGCAACTTCCGTTCTGTATCATCAATGTGAGGGAAATAGAATTCATGTCTGTCTTCAAATACCATCCCGTAGATTGTTGTTGCATTAAACCAAACGAAGTGAAGAGCAAACGCTTAGTGATAGCCTACGCGAAGCTAATATCTGAGGTCCCCTCCTAATCATTCAGAGTGTACAATATACAATGCCCTACGCAGTGTGCGAAGCAGTCTGATTGCATTGCTGCTCTGATGTCTTTGTGAATGGCGCCGCGAAAGCATACCTAGCCACGCCACTGGTATAGTCTTTGCCTGGAACCCGCTCTACTCAAAGTCAGCGAAATGTCCACATCGAGACAATATGGTCCAGCTTACCATGGTCAGGCGGGAAGTTCTCTCTCCGATCGACATAATACTTTGCCCTCAAGTCCTTCCCATCAGACTTGTTATGATAGGTAGCATACACACTCGCTCTAGGCTTCTCAGATCTATTCGGTGCCGATCGGTGCGCCAGATGGCTTCCAAACATCAACAGGTCTCCTGGCGCCAATTCCACGGGGACCCAAGTCTGCGAACACTCCCAGCTCTCGTCAATTCTTCCGCCTTCCGCAAGCTTCACGTCCATTTTGTGGCTGCCTGGCACCACCTCCACGCAGCCGTTTTCGATAGTTGCAGCATCTACGGCCAGGTTCGCAGTCGTGTGCTCAATTTTGCCAATGTGGTCGTAAGCGGGAGCGTCGAGGTGAGCTTGGAATCCGTTGCCACCAGGCATCTTGTAGTTGATCTTGTCCTTGAAAAGCAGCATGTCATCGCGCGTGAGCTGGGCCAAAAGACCGGTCAGGTTTTCGCCTCGCAGCAATTGCTCAAAGCCCTTGTGGAAATCGACGAAGTTTTCGGTGCGCATGATCTGGCGTTCACCGGTGGTGGTAATCTCGTCGTAGGGCATCCATTTGCCGTTTTCTCTTGGAAGATTTCTGACTTCCTCCGACCAATTGTACAAGGATGTGGGGTTTACCAACTTGTGCTCATCAGCACGGAGGACGAGGAAGCCATGGTCGTCGAAGTGCTTGATTTGTTTCTGAGTCAATTGGATCGGGGCCATGATTGTGTTGTTGTGGAACCGCGTGCAATCGGTCTTGGAGACGCAGAATTTGAAAACTGACAGGGTGCCAACTTAAGTATGTCACGATGCAGCTGCTGATGCGGAGCGGTTGTAGGCATTTCGGAACACCCAGGCCGTTTCATCACGGCCTTCTCAGCGACAGAGTGCCCAAGATAGGACGTTGAGTTGTACGCGTTGTGGTCGCTGCGAAAGCCGGTCTTAAAACTCGGCATTCTCTCCGAGACTGCGGGAGAACGTCCGCAGCTTGCTGTGTCGGATGAAGTGAACAGTAGTGTATTAGTATAACCTTCTCTTATATATCAACAAGCTCGACACCATAACGTCTCTCTCACTCTGTTAGCAAATACCAACATAATGGTGGTGGATATATTACTTTCCGTTGAAGCACACGCACGGTCAACCGTTGAACAACTCTTCGCATTCATTACCGCCCAAGGAGATGGTGACTACATCGGAGAGAATGTTTCACAGCTGCAACATTCTCTGCAGGCCGCCACACTCGCCCAGAAGGCTGGCGCAGACAACGAGATTGTGCTTGGCGCGCTTCTCCACGATGTCGGACGCTTCATTCCTGCGGCAGACAAAATGCCCTCGGTACTGCTACTTCTGACTCCAATCATCTTTGACTCGTCTGACTTTCAATAGATGATTGCGCCGGACGGCACCTACGTGGGTAAAGCCAGTCACGAAATCCTTGGTGAGCGCTACTTGCGCCAACTAGGCTTCAGCGACGTCATCTGCCAGGTCGTCGGAGCTCATGTCATGGCGAAACAATACTTGACTGCTGTGGACAAGGGCTACTACGAGGGCCTGAGCAAGAGTAGTAAGATGACTCTGAAATTCCAGGTACTTCAAGAATAATTCGATGCTTGGCCGTTCACTGATTTGAAGCCATAGGGTGGCATCTTCGACGACGCACAGGTGCAAGCCGCACAACAAGATCCACTCTTGAATGCGAAGCTCTCTGTGCGGCGCTGGGATGATGAAGCGAAAGATCCTTTGATGCAGACGCCGCCGCTCTCTCATTTTGCTGATATGGCGACGATGTCGTTAATGAAATCGCGTGGATCGATCGAGCTACACGGCAGAACTTATGCGCTTCCAAAAATGCCAACCGTGGTCGTCTGTGTAGACGGTTTCGACCCTGAGTACCTAGAGCAAGGCATTACCGATGGCCTGCTGCCGAATCTGGCATCCTTCGTGAACGCCGGGTTCCACGCGACCGCGAAATCAGCTATGCCTTCATTTACCAATCCAAATAACGTGTCAATCATTACCGGGGTACCAGTATCAATTCATGGAATTGGTGGCAACTTCTTCCTGGATCCCAAGACAGGTCAAGAGGCCATGATCCTAGACGATACTTTGCTGCGCGGCCCAACGATTCTGGAGCTGATGTCGAAGCGAGGGGTCCGAGTCGCCGCCGTGACAGCGAAAGATAAACTAAGAGCAATTTTGAGCCATGGTCTCGAGAATGCAATCTGCTTCTCCGCCGAGAAGTCCGCGAGCTGTACACTTGAGAAGAACGGTATTGCAGATGTTGAGAAATGGCCGGGGCAGTCCCAACCATCGCAATACTCCGGAGAGCTTTCGCTCTTTGTGCTCGATGCAGGTGTGAAGTTACTTGCCGAGAAGAAAGCCGACTTGTTTTATCTGACGCTGGGCGACTTCGTCCAGCACAAGCACGCGCCGGGATCCAAGGAGGCCAACTTATTCATGTCAGCACTAGATGAGCGCATTGGCAAGTTGGTAAACTTGGGTGCACAAGTCGCCGTGACAGGGTGAGTCAGCCCAGGGTCATGTATTGATATAGTACTCATATATCGTAGGGACCACGGTATGAGTGACAAGAGCAATGCAGACGGCACGCCAAATGTCTTATTCCTCGAAGACGCCATCAATGGCAAATGGGGAGCAGGCGCTGCACGAGTTATCTGCTCGATTACCGATCCCTTCGTACGGCATCATGGCGCTCTCGGCTCCTTTGTGAGAGTGTATCTTAAAAACAAGGCCGACGTGTGCGACGTGGCGCGTTACTGCCAATCGCTCCCGCAAGTTGAACTTGCACTCGAAAGTGAAGAAGCTGCGAAAGAGATGGAGCTTGCGGTGGACCGCGAAGGAGATATTGTGGTGGTGGCATCGAAGCATGCTGTCATCGGAAGCAGGAAAGAGGAGCATGATCTAGCCAACCTTGAAAATCATAAGCTGCGATCCCATGGCGGTATCTCGGAGCAGGACATCCCACTATTGATGTCAAGGCCCATGCGCAAGCCAGCAGAGGCGAGGATTGGCGGGTGGCGCAACTTCGATGCTTTTGACTTGGTTCTGAACAACTAATACGAGGCGTTGCGTTCTCGGAGCTGAATAGATGATGAAATCGAAGGCTGTGATGCAGCAATCAACCACTTCCAATCTTTCGGTAGCGATGCAGAATTTGTCTCAATATTCAACCTCGTGTTACTGGCCCGAATATATGAAAGCATGCTCAATGTGAGACGGTGTAGCATCTGTCCTTGATAATGTCAATGCTGTAAAACTTGGTGGCACGGGAGCATGACATGTATCAAAAATACTGTGTCTGGGGCTGGAAATCCGCGATAATCTGAGTCGACAAAAAGTCGAAGTCCCCCATTGAGAATAACTCGCTTGCTCCCGTATTCCAATCTCCTGAATAGCCATGAAGAACATCGTCAAACCCAGGCTGAGGCAAAGCATTGCGTGTGTTGTCTAGATAGGGCGCGTTTGGGGTTCCGCCGTAGCACTCCGATAGTAAGGCTCTGGTGCCTCTAGCAACGCTAACAAGAAGATGTCTGGGATGCATGCTGGAGGTGACCCTTTCGAGCGTTGTCACCAGATCTGCAACCAATGCTCGAAGCTCGGATATGTCGACCTTGACGCTCGCTGAGTACTTGGACGATATTTTCATGATGAAGACCGCGGCGAAAGCGATCATTACGTCGAAGTAGGTTGGCAGGCCATTGAGGTGACCCTGTATCTCAGTATCGTGAATCACCACCTTGAGGATGGATGTAGCAGAAAGTACAGCCATGTTGGTAATTTCCTCAATGTCAAGAGCAATGTTTGGCGGTTTGAAGTTTGCTTTGCCGATACCGCGTAAAGCCATGGAAGTTAGGTAGAGTTTGGCGAAGTGATAGTGTAAGCCAACACCTTTCTTCGGGTAATTACCAACATAAGGATTGCAGGCAAATCGTTCCTCCCAATCGGCACGCACTGCATCGAGTTTGATGCCTAGGCGCCGGAGCGGTCCAATTTGAGCGTGTCTCAATGGGCGGTCGACGTCGACACCAAACGTTTCATGGATCTCAGATCCAATTTTCCAGCGCTCTATCTGAGAGACCAATCGTGCGTCGTCTTCTACGGCATGTGCACAGTCGAGGAATGTCATGGACGCTTTGATCGCGTCATCTTCTCTCGTCATTGGTGGCCTGCCGTACACGACCGAAAAGTGGTGATCGCAGACGTAGACCAGATAGTAAAGTCGTGTACGTTGGTAATGGAGTCGATCGCCCTCCAGTGCTGCGAAGATACTCCTGTGTAAGCCGATCTCAGTGGCAATTTGCACGGCAGCGCCAACGCAAGTCCAGGAAATTCCGCTGAGCCAGAACGCGGCTACGCATAGTGCACGAACATCGCCGACTGTTCTCCGTCGAGAGAACGTGTGCGCGGCAGCTAGCGAGACAAACTCCTGGTAGCATTTTTCGTACTCTGGCGCCACCAGATGCAACGCGCTCACTGCGCAGATTGCTGCAAGTAGCAGGGACGATGAAGACCGGATTTCCTGTAGCGTCTGTCGATCACCAATGATTCGATACAGAAAGTGATCGAGGCGGTTTTGGTAGACATCCAGGAAGGTCTGAGCTTGCTGCTCGGTAATCACCCCACGGGCTATGATATCCTGCTCCATCTCTCCTATCGTCCCTTCGCTGGGTATCGCGATCCTCGAGACGACAGAGCCCGGTATAGCTGCTGGACCAGAGGTCGGATCTAGAACCATCTCAAAATTATCAGGCACGTTTTTCTCAGTTTGCGGGGTCATGTAAGCTGATATCGAAGTCTCCGTTTGTTGGCCTTCTTCGACGTCTTGAGCGCTGCTTCCTGCGATTGATGGTAAGGCGAGATGGCTAGTCACCCTCGTCAGCTCGGCCTCGAGCATCTTAATTCGATTTTCGGTCTGTGTCTTCCACGATCCGTCCGACTCCAAGATCATTTGCAAGCTCCGGTTTATGGTGCATGAGAGTTTTCGCTTCTTGCAGCGTGTGCAAGGCGGCCCATCTTCGAGATTACATTTGATTTTCTGTTTCCTACAGGCAGCGCATGCTGTTATTTTGCGAGTAATCTCGGGTGCACCGCTACTTGAAGGCACGTTGCCAAGCGGCGGCGGTCCATTTCCAGTACTCGACATGCTGGGTCCCTTCTCTTTCTTCTTAAGACATGTGGGTGATGTGACGCGCGTGTAAGTAATACAATACCTACGTCACAATATAGCTAGAGGCAGTTGGTAGAGTATAGGGCGGCAGTGGCGTAACTTGGGAAGCGGAAGTCGACCAAGACAGTATCACATGATAATGATATCGAGCCAACCCTGGGTCCGTGTAAAGGATGATGTTGGAGACACAGAAGCCCGGCGATGATCTGGTGTTTGCCCGGAGCTACGCACGCTAAGGAGGCTCCTGCCCTGCCAAGACCACGTGGTTGACCCACGAACCTCAATGGAGGCCCTTTCTTCCCACTAACACCAGCCTCATCCCGCACACATTCTAACGGTATCCTCTTCGGGAATGCTTTCCTCTAGACTGCCCACTCTGCAACGCGACGGTCTTCTCACCGATATGGGGGTCCCTCTAGGAGTAATCTCTGGTTCGATGAATACTTCTGAACCGTTGACACTCCACACGTGGTTCATTTGACAGGCTCGGGCGGAAAATCACCATGGCAAGAAGCCGTGTCCAACAACCTTGAGTGCTCGGTGTCCCACCGTGAGTCAAGCGGAAGACCACCGATGTACAGGTAGAACTGCGAGTTCACATATGGCTTATAGACGAGGTCAGATCATGGCGTCCTCAAACTATTAGGCAACACAACTCTCCAGCGCCGAACAATCTCTTCTACTACGGTCTTGTCACCACAAATCATCCTCACGATGGGCAAGTTCGTAGATAACCTCAAATTCATCGGTGTCGCAGGCATTGGCCTCTACGGCGATGGCTGGCTCAACACCACGATCGGCTTGGTCGTTCCAATGATAGGATACATCTACTATCCAGACAACCACCACAAAGTCCCCACAGTCCCGTCAGACGTGATAAAAGGTGGACTGAGTCTCGGTATGATCATCGGACAGCTGGGCTTCGGACTGTTCGGAGACGCACTTGGACGTCACAAGGTCTACGGCAAGGAGTTGATGATCACGATTCTTGGAACTCTGCTATTAATCGTCCTGCCACCCAAACTCGATCATGCCGGTGTTGTGGGGTGGTTGACTGCTATGAGGATCATCACCGGGATTGGCATTGGCGGAGACTACCCCATGACGTCCAGTCTCTCGGCAGAGAGTAGTCTTCTGGGTTCTCGAGCACAGCGAGTGTTGACGGTTTTTGCGACTATGGGGCTTGGTGCGCTATCTGCTTCAATTACTTTCGTAAGTACTGCCTCCGACCAACCAAGAGGTGGAATCAGAAGCAGGAAAGAGACTTCGCAAGCGGTACATCAATGGTCCTGTTGAGCTTCATAGTGCTTGCGCGCGGTGTACACCCTATTTCAACTCCTTGCCGATCTCCTTTACAATATTCATGTCGCTAACCCGTCATCCCAGGTGGTCCTACTCAGCGCTTTCCAAGGCGCCATCGACCACAACATCAACCGTCTGCAATGGGTTTGGCGCCTCCTCTTCGGCATCGGTCTCGTACCTCTACTCGCCACTCTCTACGCCCGGCTGAAGATGCGCGAGAGCACGCCCTATGAGAAATACGTGTCTAAAAACACCGGCCTCGTCGGCGAAGACAAGCGCGGTCTCAAAGCTCAATTCGACGACTTCAGGGTCTACTTCAGCGACCGGAAGCATGCCCGTACACTCTTCGCCGTGTGTGCCGCCTGGTTTCTCTTGTGAGTGTCCACCAGTCTCCGAGGAAACAGGCAGTGTATTGATTGTGCAACGCAGTGACATTGCATACTACGGCATCAATCTCAATCAGTCCATCATTCTAACTCGCATCGGGTACGCCAAAGGCGCAACGCCCTACGAAACTCTCTGGAATCTTGCCGTCGGCAACATCATCGTGCAGTGCGCCGGGTATGTTCCCGGATACTACGTCGGTATTTTCCTGCCCGATCGTATCGGACGCATCCCCCAACAAGCCGGTAGTAGTATCATCGTCGCCTCCCTCTACGCTATCTGGGCCGGCGTCTCAGATCGTACTTCTACAGGCGGGCTCATCACGCTCTTCGCGCTGAGCCAATTCTTCCTCAACCTTGGACCTAATTGCACGACGTGGCTGCTTCCGGTTGAAGTCTTTCCGACGCGTGTCAGGGGCTCCGCGCATGGGATTGCCGCTGCGTCGGGGAAGGCGGGAGCAGTATTTACTGCTTTTGCTTTTGGGACGATTACGGATCATATTGGCTTGCGGGGGGTGCTCGGGCTGTTCTCGGGCATAATGTTTCTTGTTGCTGCGGTCACGTTTATGATTCCTGAGACGAGGGGCAGAACGATTGAGGAGATTGAGTTTGGCGTGCTGTATGGGGGAGTGGGGCCTTCGAATGGGACGCCGCGTTCCGGAGGGGAGAGTCCAGTGCTGGAGGCAGAGTGGACGAAGGAGGGCTCGGAAGCGAAGGTGAAGCAGGCGTATGTCTAAGCTTCAAAGGCATAGCGGACGGTCATTCTTGAATATACTCACGTGAGAATGATTTGGGTCTTGGAGTTTTCGAAAGCACCACGACATCTCATTCTCCAAATAACCGCAGGTGCGAACCTTGCAGTCAAGGGTTTCACAATGATTACGCAAGACGGTATCTCTCATCTCCCCCACAGCCAACACTCACCCAGAGCATCCTCATCTCGACTTCGCAGTGTTGGTAGTTCCAACTAAAGCGCATGCTCAATTCTGTACTACACAGATCATCGGTCGGATGAGAACGAAGCTAGCCCGCGGTTTCAAACTCACTCGCGCCCATAACTAACAGTTTCAACTGGGACCCAGCATTTCCCCAAAGGCAGCAGTCAGAGTCTTGTATAATCGTGATCAACTTTCAAATGAATGATCGCCAAGCTGACGGCTCAGAAATATGGCGCGGGAGTTGTCTTTAATCTTACATGCCATATTCGGCATTCAGGTCTCGTCAATATACACGTACATGTACACTACTTACACCAGTCTCTGCGTATCAAAGAAGCCTCCTCCCTGCGGTACCAGCCTCCTCAGCGTCACCATCACCTCCTCCAGTTCCGCTCCAGTGGGCTCCCACATCCCCCTGATCTCTTCCCACGCGCGCATCGTGCGGTCCGCATCCGTGCACTTGGCGAATGCCTTGAGCGCGACCACGACCGCAAGTACAGAGATCCACGTGCGCTCCAGACCCTCCTGTATCGCTTTGATGTACTGCGTCCACAACTTCTCCAGCTTGTCGCGCGTCCAGGACGAGTAGCGGACGCCGCCGAACTGCGCGAAGCCGTGGAAGATTGCGATGAAGATTGAACCTTCGAGAGGAGTGGAGCTGTGTCGCATTTCGAGGAGCAGGGCGTACACCCGGTCAATGTTGCCTGCTGTCACGGATTGGTGGCGAATCAAGAGACTGTACGTGCGTGCATCTGGGGCGATAGGGGCGTAGTCCTGTAGCTGCTTGAGCGCCTCGGTATCTTTGATCCTTTCGAGGTGGCGCACTTCGTGGGTAAGGTGCAGGCCCAAGAAGCGGCGGTCGCGCCATGTGCGGTTGAAGAACCTGTGGCCTGGGGCTGTGGTAATCTTGGAGGCGTGCAGTTTCTTCATGCGCTCGAAGACGTGTTCGGCTGCTGAGGGCTCGCCGGCGCGGATCAGAGCTGCGATGACGGCGTTCATGACGGCTGTGTCGACGATGTCGCCGGCATTGACCAGGTCCTGATATGTCTTGCGCACAGCATTTCCGTCCTGCAGGAGGCCGTAGTAGTAGATGATGGAGACGCGAAAGTGGCGATGTAGCCGGAGCTTGCGAGCCTGCAGTTCTTTGAGGAAGGTCTCGGCGAGGGCGTACTTGCCGGCTCGCACTGCGACGTCGAAGAGCACGTTGAGCGTCACGAAGCCGCCCTTGATGCCTGCCTTTTGTTCCATGTCGCGCCAGATGTGCAATGCCGACTGCAGATCGTCCTCTGTGACCTTTCCCATGGCTCTTCCTGTCAGGTGGATGGCAGATGTCCACTCTGAACGAGTGATGTGTATGTGCGCCTTCTTCATGTCGTCCATGATGGAGAGGAAACGCTGCATGGCCAGAGGGCTGGGGCGCTCCACGATGGACAGGTGGTGTAGCAGCGTCCGAATAGTGGCCTTTTGCAGGTAGACCACACCCGGCGACGGGAGCCTCTCGTACGCCGCAAAGACCTTGTCGTGGAGCGCTTCGTCGGCCTCCAGCAGCTTCTCCAGCTGGCGAATGTGCACGACATCGCCCTCGTCGCGCAATGGCCATGGCTCGTGGTCGCTTCCTACGTTCCATACGAGCCCGCCGTAGCCTACAGTTTCCTCTTCCGGTTGCGTGTCCATGTCGATGCTATAGTAGTCGACCAGCGCTTCCAGCTCCTTCTTAGCGAACTGCTTCGCGCTCTTCAGTGGGCCTCCTTGCTCAATCTCGGCATTGGGCTCGGTCTTCTTCTCCCGCGGAGGTTTCCACGTGCTCTTTGATCTTCTGTGTGGTTGTGTAGTCGTGGGACTAATCTCACGGAAGGTCGAGAGCTGCTTCTTGTGCTCGTGGCATGCCCCTGCCCGCACCAAAGCTTTTATGAAGAGGCTTTCCACATGCTCGTGCGTGGAAATCAATCGTGGCGGCCGGTTTATTGCCGTCTTGCTGAAGCCTCGTGTTTGTGTTCTCTTCTGCAATGGCGGGCAGAGGAAGGTGAGCAATGGGTAGGCATTGGCGGTACTTGTACGCGAGACTGCGGAGGTCCGGTCGAGGGTGCGGAGGAGGGACATGAGAGGTCGAGCATCGTGTCAGTGGAGGCGGCTTCGGCTGGTTTCCATTTACAGTGCGGTCAATTGATCAATAAATACCCATTGAACGGCCAGGCTGTGTGTCAAGAGGTGTGGTGGCCTCGAGAGCTCGCGCGACAAATCTTTCCAAGGTTGGCTTCTAGCGGGAACATCTTGGCACGACACCTCCGCGGTTTTCGGAGTACAGTGCAACCGTCACA
>Ga0265798_10002087_pt1 | contig 29956 bp, 29 predicted proteins | sample P3T30metagenome_FD_192430 | JGI IMG/M metagenome (GOLD analysis project Ga0265798, IMG submission 192430) | Plant litter microbial communities from East Loma Ridge, Irvine, California - P3 T30 | ecosystem: Environmental > Terrestrial > Plant litter > Unclassified | place: USA: California...
CGCTCGGCGTCTTCAGCCGAGGGGTGGAGGGGGGCGTGCCACGGGCGCTGCGCTTGCGGAAGCCCCCCTCCACCGTTCGCTGAATGCGCACGGTCCCCCTCCCCGTGCCGGGGAGGAGCGAAGGTGATTTGAAGCCGCCCGCCACATCCGCTAAGGGGCGCGCTCGCAGACACCACCGGACGTGCCCCATGACCCTCTACACCCGTTTCGCCGCGCATATCGATGCGGCGCTCGATACGCTCGTTGCTGCCGGGGATCTGCCCGCCGACCTGTCGCGCGCCAACGTCACGGTCGAGCCGCCGCGCGACATCACGCACGGGGATCTCGCGACCAACGCGGCGATGGTGCTGGCCAAGCCCGCCAAGACCAACCCGCGCGCGCTCGCCGAGAAGATCGCGGCGCATCTGGAGGCGCTGGATGAGGTGTCGAGCGTATCGGTCGCGGGGCCGGGCTTTATCAACATGACGCTGACCGACGACACGTGGCGGACCGAATTGTCCGCGATCCACGATGCCGCCGGGGATTATGGCCGGTCGAACCGTGGTGCGGGGACGACGGTGAACATCGAATATGTCTCGGCCAACCCGACCGGCCCGATGCACATGGGGCATTGCCGCGGCGCGGTCGTCGGCGATGCGCTGGCGGCGCTGCTTGAGTTCGCCGGGCACAAGGTGATCCGCGAATATTACGTCAACGATGCGGGCGGGCAGGTCGATGTCCTCGCGCGCTCGGTCCACCTGCGGTATCGCGAGGCGCTTGGCGAGACGGTCGAGATTCCCGAGGGGCTGTATCCGGGCGATTATCTCGTTCCCGTCGGGCAGATGCTCGCGACCGAATTCGGCGACACCTATGTCGGCAAGCCCGAGGGCGAGTGGCTCGTGCTGTTCCGCACCCGTGCGGTTGCGGCGATGCTCGTGCTGATCAAGGCGGATCTGGCGCAGCTCGGGATCCATCACGACCTGTTCTCGTCGGAAGCCGAGCTTCAGGCGGCGGGCAAGCCCGAGGCGGCCGAGCACGATCTCCGCGCGCGCGACCTGATCTATGACGGTGTGCTCGAAGCGCCCAAGGGGCAGGAGCTCGAGGATTGGGAGCCGGTCGTGCTGCCGCTGTTCCGCTCGACCCAGTTCGGCGACGATCAGGATCGCCCGATCAAGAAGTCGAACGGGCAGTGGACCTATTTCGGCGCGGATCTCGCTTATCATTATCAGAAGGCGCGGACCGCCGACGCGCTGATCGACATCTGGGGTGCCGACCATGCCGGGACGGTCAAGCGGATCGTCGCGGCGGTGCAGGCGCTGACCGGCGGCAAGACGCGGTTCGACGTCAAGCTCGTCCAGATGGTGCGGCTGATGCGGAACGGCGAGCCGATCAAGATGTCGAAGCGCGCGGGCAATTTCGTCACGCTCGCGGATGTCGTGAACGAGGTCGGCAAGGACGTCGTGCGTTTCACGATGCTGACGCGCAAGGCCGATGCGCAGATGGACTTCGACTTCGCCAAGGTGGTCGAGGCATCGAAGGACAACCCCGTCTTCTACGTCAATTACGCGCACGCGCGGATCGCGTCGCTGCATCGGCGTGCGACAGAGGCGGGTATTAACTGCGACACGGTCGACCTGTCGTTGCTGGACACCGAGGATCTTGCCTTGGTGAAGTTCGCGGCACAGTTCCCACGGATCGTCGATACCGCCGCGGCGGCGCGAGAGCCGCACCGGATTGCGTTCTATCTCTATGACTTGGCAGCATCGCTCCACGCGCTATGGAATGTCGGTAACGATCGTCCGGATCGCCGCTTCCTGCTCGCCGACAACCCCGGCGTGACGTGCGCGCGGCTGTTCCTGGCCGAAGGAGTCGGGCAGATTATCCGCAATGGCCTCGGCATCATGGGGGTGCAGGCGGTCCAGGAGATGAAGTGATGCAGATCGGCGACCGGGACATGCGCGATAGCGACCGGCTTCCCTGGCTCGAAACGGTCGAGCAGGAGCGCGACGGGGCCGCGCCGGTCATCCGCATCGTCATGATGGTCGTCGGGCTGCTGGCGTTGGTGGCGATCGCGATCCTCGGGTATCGTTATTGGGACACGCATCGCGGGATCAACGGCAACGGCGCGCTGATCGCGGCTCCTGCCGGGGACTATAAGATCCGTCCGACCGAACCCGGCGGTATGGTCGTCCAGGGCGAAGGCGACACCGCGATTGCCACGAGCAACGGCGAAAGCATGGGCAACTCGTCGATCGACATGGCGGCGGCGCCCGAAGTGCCGGTCGCGGGCAAGAAGGTCGTGCTGCAGCGGATCGATTCGGGTGCGAGCAAGGCGATCTCGGCGATCCCGGCGGCGGACGGGGCGGCTTCCGGTGGCGCGGCGATTCAATTGGGGTCGTTCGACACCGAGGCCGATGCCAACGACATCGGGAAGCGGATCGCCAAGCGCTACAGCTATCTCGCACCGCTCGGCAGGTCGGTCCAGATGGCGCAGGTCAACGGTCGCACCGTGTATCGCCTCCGGGTCAACACGGGGAGCCTGGGCGAGGCGAAAAGCCTGTGCGCCAAACTGGCGGCCGCTGGCCAGGCGTGCTTCGTTCCGCGCACTTGATGTCCCGGCCGGGGTGACGCGGCGGTCGGCGGGCGATAGGACGATGGGATGAAGCCCGTCATCTTTGGCCTGTCCGGCCCCGTCCTCACCCCCGACGAACGCACTTTCTTCGCTGCGGTGGAGCCGGCGGGATACATTCTGTTCAAACGCAACATCGTCGACCGGGCACAAGTGCGCGCGCTGACCGACAGCTTGCGCGATCTGTCGGGGCGTGCCGACCTGCCGATCCTGATCGACCAGGAAGGCGGCCGCGTCGCCCGGATGCGCGCGCCCGAGTGGCCGGAGTTTCCGGCAGGACCTACGTTCGACGCCTTGTACGAGATCGCGCCCATCTCCGCGATCGAGGCGGCCAAGGCGAATGCGCAGGCGATCGGGCTGATGCTTGCGGAGGTCGGGATCACCGTCGACTGCCTGCCGCTGTTGGACGTGGCGCAGCCGGACACGACCGAGGCGATCACTACGCGCGCTTTAGGGTCCGAGCCGTTGCGCGTCGCGGCGATGGGGCGGGCGATCCTCGATGGGTTGCGCGCGGCGGGGGTTGTGGGGGTCATCAAGCACATGCCGGGGCATGGTCGCGCCAAGGTCGACACGCATTACCATCTGCCAACGGTGACCGCGTCGGATGCGGAGCTGGCGATCGACCTTCAGCCGTTCATCGCGCTCAAGGGCGCGCCGATGGGGATGACGTCGCACATCGTGTTCGAAGCATGGGACCGGGACCGCCCGGCAACGCTGTCGCCGGTGATCGTCGAGGAGATCATCCGCCAGCGGATCGGGTTCGACGGACTGTTGATGACCGACGATATCGACATGAAGGCGCTGACGGGGAGCGCGGGCGACAAGGCCGCGGGGGCGATTGCGGCGGGGTGTGACCTGGTGCTCGATTGCTGGGCGCGGATGGACGAGATGGTCGATATCGCCGCGCGACTGGGCGAGATGTCGGACGTGTCGCGCGCACGGCTCGATCGCGCGATGGCGACGGTGGCGGGCGCGCGGGAACAGGGCGACATGGCCGCGCTGATCGCGCAGCGCGATGCGTTGCTCGCGCTGGTGTAACCGTTCCGATGGTCTCGCGTAGGGCGCGCAGATAAGCCGCTCCCCACGCCATCATGAATTTGGTAGCGTTGCGCCACGCATGACCGATACGCCCGAAACGCTGACGCTCGATATCGACGGGTGGGAAGGTCCGATGGACCTGCTGCTCGCACTCGCGCGGAGCCAGAAGGTCGATCTCAAGCAGATCTCGATCCTAGCGCTGGTCGACCAGTATCTCCGCTTCGTCGAAGAGGCGCAGGCCGCGCTGGAGCTTGCGGCGGACTATCTCGTGATGGCGGCGTGGCTGGCGTATCTCAAGTCGGCGCTGTTGTTGCCGCGGGATCCGGAGGTCGAGCCGTCGCCCGAGGAACTCGCGTTGCGACTGCAGCTGCGGCTCGAACGGTTGAACGCGATGCGCGAGGCGGGGGCGCGGCTCGTTGCGCGGGACCGGGTCGGGCGCGACGTCTTTACGCGGGGCGCGCCCGAGGGGCTGCGGACGACGCGCAAGGCGCTGTGGCAGGCCGAGATCTATGACCTGATCGCGGCGTATGGCGTCATCACCGCGCGGACTCGGCCGGTGATGCACATCGTCGCGCATCGTCCGGTCATGACGCTGGAGGCGGCGCTTGCGCGGGTTTCACGGCTGGTCGGGGTGGAGATCGACTGGCGCCTGATCGAAACCTTCCTGCCGGCGGACGCGCGCGGCCTGTTCCGCAAGTCGGCGCTTGCGTCCTCCTTCCTCGCCGCACTTGAGCTTGCCAAGCAGGGAAAGGTGGAGTTGCGCCAGCAATCGCCGTTTGCCCCGCTCTATATTCGCGCGATCGGCGCTGCGGCGGCATGACGCCGCCCGATGCGACGGTCCGTGCGGTCGAGGCAGTGCTGTTCGCGTCGACCGAGCCGATGACCGCGGACGCGATCCGGGTCCATCTCGGCGGGATCGACGTACGCAGTGCGCTCGTGACGTTGCAGGCGGATTATACGGGCCGCGGGATCGAACTCGTTCGCCGCGGCGAGCGGTGGCATTTCCAGACCGCCGCCGACATGGCGCATCTGCTGCGGCGCACGCACGAGGAACCGCGCAAGCTCAGTCGCGCCGGGATCGAGACGCTGGCGATCATCGCCTATCACGAGCCGGCGACGCGCGCGGAAATCGAGGCGATCCGGGGTGTGCAGATTTCGAAGGGGACGCTCGACGTGCTGATGGAGGCGGGCTGGATTCGCCCCGCCGGGCGGCGTGAAGTTCCCGGGCGTCCGCTGTTGTATGCGACCACCGCGGCGTTCCTCGCGCACTTCGGACTGGCCACGCGCCGCGACTTGCCGGGACTGGAGGATCTCAAGGCCGCCGGGCTGCTCGATCCGGTCGATCTCCAGTTTGAAACTATGGAGGTGGCAAAGCCGTACGAGGAAGACTAGATAGAGAGAATTCCTAGGAGATTGACGATGGGTGGTTTCAGCCTTGTGCATTGGCTCATTTTCGGCGTCATCGCCATCCTCGTGCTGGGGGGCGGACGCTTTTCCAGCATGATGGGCGACGTTGCCAAGGGCATCAAGCAGTTCAAGAAGGGTATGGCCGAAGAGGACGAACCCGGCCGCGAACCGAGTCGGATCGAAGCGAAGGCCGCAGCCGACCCGGTGTTCGACCGCGACGGCAATCGCGTGCGTGACCGCGAAGCCTGATTTCGGACGGATAGCCGCATGTTCGACGTCTCTTCGTCCGAGATCATCATTCTCGGGGTCGTGGCCTTGCTGGTCATCCCGCCCAAAGACCTGCCCAAGGCCATGCGATCCGCAGGCTATTGGGTCGGTCGGGTACGTGGCGTCGCGACGCAGTTCCGCTCGGGTTTCGATTCGATGGTCCGTGAAGCGGAACTGCACGAGATGGAAAAGAAATGGGCGGCGGAGAATGAGCGCATCATGCGCGAACATCCGCCGACCCCGGTCCAGATGTTGCCTTCTGCCGATTCGGCTCCAACGTCTGACGATGGCGAGTCAGAGCCACAGATGGTGACCCAACCAACCGTACAGCCAGCGCATGACGTCGCTGGTCCCGTACAGCCGGAGCCGGTTGTGACGCCGGGCGCGGGCGTGCCTGAACAGCATGGGACGTCGCACATCGACGATGCACCACAACGGGCGGCACAGTCATGAACGCGCCGGTAGACGATCTCGAAGCCAGCCGCGCGCCGCTGCTGGATCACCTGATCGAATTGCGTCGGCGGTTATTCTATTGCCTCGCGACGGTCTTCGTCGCGGTCATCGTGACGTACATCTTTTCGCGCGACATCTTCACGATCCTGGTCCAACCGCTGCTCAAGGCGGGGCAGACGCGGATCGTCACGATCGGTGTGTTCGACGGCTTCTTCGTGCAGATAAAGATCGCCCTGTTCGCGGCGCTGATGATCTCCTTCCCGGTGATCGCGAACCAGTTGTGGGGCTTTGTGGCCCCCGGTTTGTACCGCCAGGAAAAACGCGCGCTGCTGCCGTTCCTGATCGCGACGCCGGTGCTGTTCGGGATGGGGGCGTCGATGGCCTACTTCCTCGCCGTGCCTGCGGCGTTGCACTTCCTGCTGAGCTTCCAGGGGAACCTCGGCGGCGTCGAGCAGCAGGCGTTGACGTCGGTCGCCAGTTACCTCGATTTCATCATGCAGTTCCTGTTCGGCTTTGGGATCGCCTTCCTTATGCCGGTGGTGCTGATGATCGTCGAGCGTGCGGGCCTCGTGACGCGCAAGCAGCTGGTCGGTGCGCGGCGCTATGCAATCGTCGGCTGCTTCGCGCTGGCGCTCGTCCTGGCGCCGCCAGACGCGGGGTCGATGATCATGCTCGCGGTGCCGCTGGTGCTGCTGTACGAGCTCGCGCTGATCGCGATCTGGTTCTCGGAGCGGGGTCGGGTAAAAACCGCTGGTACCGATCTAGTCGAGAGCTGACCCGCCGCACGACTTATTGACGGACATGAAAAAGGCCGCCCCTGCACTGCAGGGGCGGCCTTTCGATTCCGACGAAGCCAGTCTTACTTGGACTTGTCTGCTGTCTTCTCGACGGTGCTGCCTGCCGACTTCACGTCCTTGCCGACACCTTCGACGGTGTTGCAGGCGCTGACCAGAACGGCACTGGCGACGAGAGCGAGACTGAGAACCTTACGCATACGAACCTCCTTTAAATCACGAGCGTCTCGCCGAAGCGAAATGCCTGCAAGCGGAATGATCAGAACGGAGGTTCGTTCCACAGCCCAAACAGATTCCATCCAAGCGATGGTCTTGCTGGCAACGATGTGGGGAATTGGGCCCGGGCGCGCCACCGGGGGGGGGGGAGGGGTAAGCGCGACCGGGCCCATGTTGCGGATAGCGAGAGCGGGGGGGCATAAATTCGCTATCCGAATATCAGAACGGCCTTTGGCCGAACTGGTTCCAACAAAAAGCACGGACCGAGCATTTTTACGTATTATTGCGAAGATCAATCGCGTCCGGTGATCGCAACCGAGATCTCATAGGCACCGACCAACGGGTCATAGTGCAGCTTCGAGCGCAACTGCCGCGACAAGCCTTCGATGACGCGCCCGTACCGTTCGACGACCAGCGTACGCATCGTATCACTATCTACCAGCGACGGCGAATTGATCCGCAACAGCGCGCGCTGCTCCGATGGATCGGGCGACACGGAAATCCGTACTTGCGTCGTCGGTGCGACCGTAATGGCGAGTTCGACGATCTCGGTGATCAGGAAGGCGATCGCAATCGCCACGTCTTGGTTTGCGAGGAAGGGCGCAATGTCGAGCGTGATGCCGAGCTGTGCGCCTTCCGGGGCCGTCGCGCGGATGTTCGCGGCGAGTTCGCCGATTACCGAGCGCAGTTGCAGGCCGCGATTTTCTTCGATTTCCGCGAAGTGGTTGCGATGGACGACCGCCAGCGCATCGACGCGCCGCTGGATCGAAGCATAAGCGTGCGCGGCCTCGCTGCTGCGTGCGGCGCGGGCGTGGAAGTTGATCAGGCTCGATATGACCTGCAGGTTGTTCTTCACACGGTGATGGACTTCGCGCGTGAGGCGCGTCTGGCGTACCAGGCCTTCGGCAAGGCCGGCCTCATGCTCCGCGACGGTGCGGCTGATCGCCTGGAAGGTCTCACCCAGTTCGCGGATCTCCTGTGCGGGCAGGGCACGCATCATGCCGGGGTCGATCTCCTCGCCGGGGACGAACGAGGCGACCCGCGTCCGCAACTGGCGTAGCGAACGGATCAACAGACGGTCCACGACGAACCAGCCAATACCTGCCGCGGCTGCCCACATCACGATCGGCAGGATCAGTGCGATCAGCACGGGTGACGTGATCGGCGCGGTCGGGGTCCGCGTGACCAGGGCGATATCGTCGACGCCGACCGGCATGGACAGGGCCGTGCGCCGTTCGAGCGGGTTCTGCCGGGGCAGTTGCTGGAGTGTCAGCGTCCGCCGGTCGAGCACCAGTTCGGCTTCATAAGCCTGCGCGTACGCGGTCGGCGTCGCGATTGCTTCCAGCACGGCAGCGGGGAAATAGGCGGTAGCGTGCGTCCGCCCCGATGCGCTCGTGGTCGACAGGGTTAGACCCCGCCCGGGGTGAATCTGGGCTGTGATCGGGCCGTCCATGCTGGGGGGCGCCGCGGGGACGTTAATCGGTAGTGGCGCGCCGCAGATGACGCGTCCGCGTGCGTCGGTGATCGCAAAGCGCGTACCAACCGCCAGCTGCGGTGCGAAGACACCCTGCACCCGCGCACAGCTCGGCGTATTGCCGGGGTCGATTTCGAGCGCATTCAACGAGACACGCAATGCGGTCATGTCGCCGATCAACTCGATCGCGAGCTTGCGCGCACTTTCGGTCGTGGTCAGACGCATTTGCGCCCGCGTGGCTTCATCCGCCAGTTCAGCCGTCCGCAGGGTCGCGAAGAATGCAATGATCGCCAGGGGCAACAGCGCTGCACTGAGGATCAGAAAGACCTTTGCGCCCGTCGGGACGCGGTCGAGTTTCCGGCCAGTCCGCGCGGGGGTGGGGGCGCCCGCGATGTCTGTCACCGCAGGATCAGTCTAGCTTGCCAAGAAGATCGAGCAAATCCGACGGGATCTCCTCTTCGACCGTGCGTTGATACACCGTGCGCAATGCAGCACCCATGTCGCGGTCCTTGCTTTGCACTTTCGCGCCCGCAACCGGGCCTCCGGCTTTCCGCACCACGGCCGCTTCCGGCTTTTTCGAAGAGTCGTCGCCCGAACGCAATGCAGTCCCCCTGAGATCCGGATCACCGGATAGAGTCAAATTACAACCGTAACAATCCGGCATAGATACCCACTGCACAAAGAATGCACGTGAGCGATTGGGTCATGAAACCAAATAGGCGTTCGATGGTTCCGCCTGGGATGCGATTTTAAGTTTCGGATATGAAGAAGCCGCAAAACGCGTTGCATATGCCGGGGGGCGCTTCCACAAGACCACCCAACCTGACCCAATTACGGAGATCCCGACAGCCATGTCGCTTGGACAGCAGCTCGCCCCTCATCTTCCCTTCCTGCGCCGCTACGGCCGTGCGCTGACCGGCAGCCAGACGCATGGCGACCGCTATGTGCGGGCGACGCTGGAAGCGATCGTCGCCGCGCCGGAAGAGTTCCCCCGCGATGTCGATCCGCGCCTTGGCCTGTATCGCATGTTCCATGCGATCTGGACGTCGACGAACTATGACGAGACGCCCGAGAACATGAGTGCCAGCGAAGGCGACGGGCAGGAAGCAATCGCGCGCGCACGTCTTGCACGGATGACGCCGCTGTCGCGTCAGGCACTGCTGCTGACCGCGATGGAAGGCTTCACGCCTGAAGACGCGGCATATCTGATCGAGGTCGAGCCGGAGGAAGTGGACTCGCTGGTCGCCGAGGCGCTGACCGAGATCGAAAAGCAGACCCGCGCGCGTGTTCTGATTATCGAGGACGAGCCGATCATCGCGATGGATATCGAGACGATCGTTCGTGATCTCGGGCATGACGTGACCGGCGTTGCGGTTACGCGCGACGAGGCGGTTGCGCTCGCCATGGAAGATCGTCCGGGCCTGGTCCTTGCAGACATTCAGCTTGCGGACGACAGTTCGGGGATCGACGCGGTCAAGGACATTCTGGCCGAGTTCGAAGTTCCCGTCATCTTCATCACGGCCTTCCCCGAGCGTCTGTTGACGGGCGAGCGGCCGGAGCCGACGTTCCTGATCACCAAGCCGTTCCAGCGTTCCACGGTGAAGGCTGCGATCGCGCAGGCACTGTTCTTCGACCAGACGACCGTTCCGACGATCTGATCGCGACCGCGTGGGTTCCCGAGCACTTCGGGAACCCATCGCGAGTCCGGGGGTTGGGTTCCATACGATACGGAACAACAACGAAACGGGGCTCGCATGGCGGACAGGGACGAAATCCACGTCGACCGGGAAGACGCACGCGCGGGGTCGACGCCGCATGTCACGCGATACGTACTGGGCATATCGCTAGCGCTGGTCGTTGTGCTATTTGCCGTGATATTGTTGGTTTTCAACCGTTAAGGTTTGCTAGTTACTATGGCGTTCCGCAGGTCCGGCGATGGACTTTGCGGGATGCCGTTCCCATGTGTGGCAAATGACGCCACGAGACAGGATTTCATGACCGACGCGATCGATCAGGACGATACTCACGACGATGTGCCCGCAGTCGAGCACGTCGCGCTGTCGGACCCCGAGTTCAAGAAGGAGCTGGCGCAGGTAATCCCGCACCTGCGCGCCTTCGGTCGGTCGCTGTCGGGTAATCGCGATCTTGCGGACGATCTCGTCCAGGAGACGTTGATGAAGGCATGGGCCGCCCGTCAGCGGTTCCAGGCCGGGACGAACATGCGCGCATGGACGTTCATCATTCTGCGCAACCTGTATCTCTCGCAAATGCGGCGTGCGCGCTTCAAGGGCGAGTGGGACGATCTAGTCGCGGACCGGATCCTCGCGGCACCGGCGAGCCAAGACAAGCATGTCGAGCTGGGTGATATGCAGCGCGCTTTGTTGCATCTGCCGCAGCCGCAGCGGGAAGCTCTCATTCTCGTAGGCGCGGGTGGCTTCGCCTATGAAGAGGCGGCCGAAATCTGCGGTGTCGCTGTCGGAACGATCAAGAGCCGCGTCGCGCGTGGGCGTGTCGCGCTGGAGGCGGTCATGGGGGACAACACGCTTCCGTCCCGCCGGACGCACACCAATGAGCCAGGCATGAGCGCGCTGGATACGATCATGGGCGAAGTCGACGAGCTTAGTCGGGAACGTCGCTCGTAAGGCTGGTGGCAGCATTGGACTGGACCGAGGGAACGCTGTCCAACTGCTGCATGATCCGGTCGATATCGTCCGACGGACTGTTCGTGCACCGATAGGCCGAAGACAGCGCCGGACGCAGCATATCCCCCACACGCGGCGCAGCAACGAGGACTTGAGTCGTCGTGGACGCGCTCATGTTAGGGGGAAAGTCGATCGGCATGGGGACAGAACGATCGACTCGCGGTATTGTTGCTCGATACAGTACGGAGTGGTCTGATTTGCGTCAAAGTCATGACAGCAATGGAATTTGAGTCTTCCATTGTCGCGGCTACGGAACGCGCGCGGCAGAATGCTCCCTTTCTTGCGCTATTGCTGGATCGCGAACCCATCATGGCGGAAGCGTTCCTGCGCGGGAACTTGCCGCCGCTGGAAACGATCACTGCCGACCTGCACGACGAACCCGTAGCACGCCGCTTGCGGCTGGCGCGGCGACGTCTGGCTTTGCGGGTGGCAATTGGGGATCTGGCGGGGGTCGACGATCTCACGACGGTTACGCAAACGCTGTCGGACTTTGCCGACGGCGCGCTCGACACCGCGATCACAACCGCCATCGCAGAACGGACGCCTGATGCTGCGCCCGTCGGCTTCGCGGCGATTGCGCTTGGCAAGCAGGGGAGCCGCGAACTCAATTATTCGTCGGACATCGATCCGATCCTGATCTTCGACCCTATGACGCTGCCATGTCGTCGCGGCGAAGCGCCCGAGACTGCAGCGGTACGGATCGCCCGGCGGGTCGTGGAGCTTTTGCAGACGCGCGATGGCGATGGCTATGTGCTGCGCGTCGATTTGCGGTTGCGGCCGTCGCCCGAGGTGACGCCGATCGCGCTCTCGGTCGATGCCGCGATTTCCTATTATGAATCGCTCGCCTTGCCATGGGAACGGGCGGCCTTCATCCGGGCGCGTGCGGCGGCGGGAGATCGCGTGCTTGGAGCGCGGTTTCTGGCGCAGATTGCGCCGTTTATCTGGCGGCGTGCGCTCGATTTCGGCGCAATCGGGGAGATTCGGGGCATCTCGCGGCGGATTCGGGACCATTATGCGCAGGGTCAGGCGTTCGGCCCCGGGTTCGATCTCAAGCGCGGGCGGGGGGGCATCCGCGAGGTCGAATTCTTCACGCAGATCCACCAGTTGATCCACGGCGGCCGCGATCCTGCGCTGCGCGTGCCTGCAACGCGCGATGCGCTGGCCGCCCTGGCGAAGGCGGATTGGGTCGATCCGCAGGAAGCCGACGCACTGGCGGGTGCGTACACGCTGTTCCGGACGATCGAGCACCGGGTCCAGATGGTCGAGGACCGCCAGACGCATCAACTGCCGCGCGGCGCGGCGCTCGACGGGGTGGCGCGGTTGCATGGGCTGGCGGACGGATCGGCGTTGCTGGCGGTGCTGGAACCGCATGTCATCGCAACCGCGACGAGTTACGACGGGCTCGACCCGGAGGGGGACGGGGCGCTGTCGTTCGACTCTGCCGCCCTGGCAGCGCAACTGACGCAAGCCGGGTTCGGCGACACGACGACCGCGGTACAGCGGATCGAACATTGGCGCAGCGGCAGCTATCCGGCGCTGCGCAGTCCTGCCGCGCGCGCTGCGTTGGAGGCGGTGTTGCCCGGACTGATCACTGCGCTGGGCGAGGCACCCGATCCGCATGGCGCGATCATCCGGCTCGACCGGATGCTCGGGCGGCTGACCAGCGCGGTCAATTTCTTTCGGTTGCTGGAGGCGCGTCCCGCACTTGCGCGACTGCTCGGGCTGATCCTGAGTCATGCGGTGACGCTGGCCGAGGATCTGGCGGGGCGGCCCGAACTGTTCGATGGACTGATCGACGCCAGCGCGCTTGACCCGGTGGACGATGTGGCGGTGCTGATGCGCGACATGGCGGGCGGGCCGGATTACCAGGCGGAACTGGACCATGTCCGGCGCGTGGTGGGCGAGAAGCGGTTTGCGCTGGGCACGCAGATCGTTGCGGGCGTGGCGGATCCGCTGGAGGTGTCGGCGGGCTATGCGCGCGTTGCGGAAGCGGCGATCGGCGTGCTCGCGCAGGCCACCGTCGCCGAGTTTGCGGTGGCTCACGGCAAGGTTCCGGGCAGCGAACTCGTCATCCTTGCGCTGGGGCGGCTCGGCGGTGGTGCATTGACGCATGCATCCGACCTTGACCTGATTTACCTCTTCACGGGCGACTATCTGGCGGAGTCCGATGGGCGGAAACCTCTTGGTGCCGTCCTATATTACAATCGCCTGGCGCAGCGGCTGACCGCGGCCTTGTCGGTACCGACCGCTTCGGGGCCATTGTACGAGATCGATACCCGGCTGCGGCCATCGGGGACGCAGGGGCCGCTGACGGTATCGCTCGACGGATTTGCGCAATATCAGCGCGAACAGGCGTGGACATGGGAGCATATGGCATTGACGCGCGCGCGCCCGGTGTTCGGGTCCGCAGCCGCGCGCGATGCCGTACAGGCGATCATCACGGCGGTTCTGGGTGGCGACCGGCCAGAGCGTGATGTCATTGCCGAAGCGACCGACATGCGACGCGAGATGGCGCTGCACAAACCGCCGCTCGGGCCACTCGATGCCAAGCTGTTGCCGGGCGGCCTCGTCGATCTCGAATTCGCGGCGCACATGGTGCAGTTGACCCGGCGGATCGGGTTCGAGCCGAATCTTCAGCGCGCGATCGACGCCCTGATCGCGGCAGGCGCCGCGCCGGACGGCATGGCGCGGGCGTATGAACTGCTCGCGCGGTTGCTCGTCACGCTGCGGTTGGTGGCACCCACCGCCGAGCCACCCGGGCCAGCGACGCAGGCGCTGATCGCGCAGGCATTGCGGATGGACGACTGGGGGCAGGTCGTTGCGTCGCTGGAGGCAACGCGGCACGACGTTGCGGCATGGTTGGCACAGGTAGAGGGACTCGAAACATGATGGCATTGGTCGAAGGCGCGGCGATTCCGGCGGTGGATCTTGCGGGGGCCGACGGCAGCCGGATCGATCTGCAACGCTACGTCGGCAAGCCGTTCGTGCTGTACTTCTACCCCAAGGACGACACCGCCGGCTGCACGCGTGAAGCGCAGGATTTCAGCGCGGCTCAGGCGGAGTTCGCGGCGCTTGGCGCGGAACTGCTGGGCGTGTCGCGCGACACGCCCGAGAAGCACCGCAAGTTCACCGCCAAATACGATCTGACCGTGCCCCTGGCCTCCGCAGATGCCGACGCCGCGCTCGAGGCATTCGGCGTCTGGGTCGAGAAAAAGCTCTACGGCAAGACGTACATGGGGATCGACCGATCGACCTTCCTGTTCGCGGCCGACGGCACGCTGGTGCGCGTCTGGCGGAAGGTTCGCGTGCCGGGCCATGTCGAGCAGGTTCTTGATGCGGTCCGTGCCATTTTGTGACGATTCGTTTTGGTTAACGTGGCAACCGGCACGCATTTCAACGGCTCGCCGTAGCGTACAGCCGGTTGGACGCGGGAAACGTCTACGTGCCTTGCCGTATTGCGAAAAGTTCCGTCAAACCAAGGTCGGCCGGTTTTAGGGGGCTAGAACAGGTCGAATAGGAGCGAGCGTCGGGTTCTCCGGCAATCGCAAATGGTCGTCGGGGTTCAATGAAAACGCACATCACTTCAGTCGCGGCAGCAGCGCGTTTCGCCTCCCGCGTCGGGGCATATTTCAAGACCCGCGATTTCATTCTGCATGATGGCCGCAACCAGAAGCGCTTCCGCATCGGTGCCCGCGCCCAGGCGATGGCCGCATCGGTTGTTGGCGTCAGCATGTGTTTCTCGGCATACGGCGTGGCGCAGGCCGCGGTTGGTGCCGCCACCATGACCGGCATCGTCGCGACGCCGGAAGCCCCTGAAATCAAGGTCGCGCAGATGCGCCTGAGCGTCGCGCGGCTCCAGCGCGACATCGCTACGATCCGCGCTGCCGCCGAAGCGCACGCGGTGCGCGTTGATCAGCGCCAGGCTCTGCTGGTCGCAGCCGTAGGCGGCAAGGCCGACGTGGCGTTGCTGTCGCAGCCTACCCCGATCGTCGATGCGAAGGCTGACGCGCTTGCCGCAGACGTCGTTGCCCCGCTCAAGAAGGTCGAAGCACAGCAGCTCGCCGCTGCGGGTGATGTCCGCCGTATCGCGGATCGCCGACTGTCGCGCACGGTCGCGCATCTCCGCGCGATGGGCATCAAGCCCGAGCGGCTGGTCAAGCGCCAGCCCGTCGCGATGGGCGGTCCGTTCGAAGCCGCCAGCAGCTCGGCCGCCGAGGCCGACCTGCGCGCCGACACGCAGTTCCGCTCGTTGTTCATGACGTGGAAGAAGCTCGATACGCTGCAGCAGGGCGCGATCGCGATCCCGGCGGCACAGCCGGTCGAGCATCTCGCCTACACCAGCAATTACGGCATCCGCTCGGATCCGTTCCGTGGCACCGCGGCGATGCACGCCGGGGTCGACATTCCCGGTCCGATGGGCACCCCGGTTTATGCCACCGCCGACGGCGTGGTCGATCGCGCCGAGCGGGCAGGCGGATACGGCAATCTTGTCGAGCTCGATCACGGCAAGGGCATCCAGACGCGCTACGGCCATCTGTCGAAGATCCTCGTCGAAGCCGGTACGCGCGTGCATCGCGGCCAGCTGATCGCACTCCTCGGGTCGACTGGTCGTTCGACCGGGCCGCATCTTCATTACGAAGTTCGCATCGACGGCCATGCAGTGAACCCTGTGCCGTTCCTGCAGACCGCCGACTATCTGGTCGCAGCGCAGGACAAGTCGATCCACGCCATCCCGGTTTCGGTCGGTGGTCCGGCAGCGGCAGACGCGGCCGACTGAGCCTTACGCTAACAGGCGAGCGGTTGCCGTTGCAGCCGCGAGCGCTTATCTTCCGGTAATGGCCACCATCCTCGCTCCCGATATCGCGCTTACCCCGTCCGCTGCGGCGCGCGTCGCCACCATTGCGGCGAAACAGGGCAAGCCTGCGATCCTGCGCCTCGCCGTTGATGGCGGCGGGTGTTCGGGTTTCCAATATCGTTTCGGCTTTGCGGATTCGGTCGAGCCCGATGACACGGTCGCGGAACTGGATGGCGTCCGGCTCGTGGTCGACTCGGTCAGCCTGGACCTGGTTCGTGGTGCTGCGGTCGATTATGTCGAGGATCTCGGTGGCGCGGCATTCCGCGTGACCAATCCCAACGCCGCCTCGGGTTGCGGTTGCGGTTCCAGCTTCTCGGTGTAACGTCCGCCCCGACCAACAGGGGCCTGCCGCGTGAAGATCGTTACCTACAACATCAACGGTATCAAGGCGCGCTTGCCGCGCCTGCTAGAGTATCTTGCCGAGGAACAGCCCGACGTGGTGTGCCTGCAGGAACTCAAGACCAGCGACGAGACCTTTCCCGAGGCGGACATCCGCGCAGCGGGCTACGGTATCGTGTGGCACGGACAGAAGAGCTGGAACGGCGTTGCCGTGCTGGCGCGCGGGAGCGATCCGGTCGAGCGCCAGCGCGGCCTCGACGGCGAGCCCGAGGATGAACATAGTCGCTATCTCGAGGTCGAGATCGGCGACCTGATCGTCGCCTCGATCTACCTGCCCAACGGCAACCCGCGGCCCGGCCCGAAATTCGATTACAAACTTCGCTGGATCGACCGGCTTGCCGCCCGTGCGCGGGTCCTGCTCGCGGAAGAGCGCGCGGTGGTGTTGGCGGGGGATTACAACGTCATCCCCAATGACGACGATACCTATTCGGTGCGCGCGATGCAGGAAGATGCGCTGATGCAGCCGGAAAGCCGCGGCGGTTTCCGCGCGCTTGTCGCGCAAGGCTGGACCGATGCGCTGCGGACGCGGCACCCGGGGGGCGGGGTGTGGACGTTCTGGGACTATCAGGCGGGGGCGTGGCAACGCGATGCGGGGTTCCGGATCGACCACTTGCTCTTGAGCCCGATCGCGGCCGATCGACTGATCGACTCAGGAGTCGACAAGACCTATCGCGGCCGGGAGAAGGCGAGCGATCATGCCCCCACCTGGGTCACGCTGCGGTCTGGCTCGTGAGGGCAACGCGAGGGGCTGCGCTCGCGGTCACGATAGTGGCAGGGACCCTGCTAGCGAGCGCAGCGCAGGCAGAGGATCGCGAGTTCTGCCCGCAGCGTCCCGGGCTCGGGACACCCGCCTGCACCGTCGCGCCCGGCAGGGTTTCGGTCGAGACCGCCATGACTGACTGGACGTTCGACAATGGTTCGGATCAGCGGGTCGATCTCGTGGAGGTCGGCGAAACGCTCGTGCGGATCGGAGTCAGCAATACGATCGAGGCGCAGATCGGCTGGACCCCGTTCGGCCATGCCCGCACGCGCGACAAGGCGACAGGTGAGACCGAAGTAGTGAACGGCGTCGGCGACATGTATCTGGGGGCGAGGGCCAATTTCAGGAATCCGGACGGGAAAGGCCTGTCGGTGGCGGCTGAGCCGTTCGTCACGGTGCCAACCGGACGTCATGATGTCGGTGCGGGGGATTGGGGTGCCGGGCTGGTCGTTCCGGTGACGTACGATTTGACCGACACGATCAATATCGAATCCTCCAGCGAAATCGATGCTGCGGTCAACGGGAGCGGTTCGGGCCGGCATTTCGCGGCCCTGGAAGTGGTCGGCGTCCAGGTGGCGGTGACGAAGTCGCTCAATGCGATCGTCGAGGCGGCCGTGCGCCGCGACGACGACCCGAGCGGCAAGACGACGCAGGTCTATGCAACCTCCGCGCTTGGCTGGATGGTCCGGAAAGATTTCCAGCTCGACGTGGGTGCAATCACCGGGCTGAACCATGCCGCATCGCGGATCGAACTTTACTGGGGCGTGTCGCGTCGGTTCTGATTGGACGCTGCGCCAAGGAGTGGTGAACTCTTCGGTTTGTTGGCGAAACAAACCACATCCTTATAGGCGGCAAAGAGCTAAACTACTGTAATCATTGGTATCAGGTGTATGGCACGGTTAATGCACTAACACGCATATCGGTGCTGCTTCCGGCATCGTCATGCGGAGGATACCATGTTCAAAGTTGCAGTTTCGCTCGTTGTAGTCGCCATCACCGCCGCCAGCCCAGCGTTTGCCAGTGAACGGCCGAAAATCGATACGGTAGCATTGGCGGCGTCCGCCGCGTCCGGGACATCCGTCGCCTTGCCGACGTCCGCGACCCCTGCGCCCGTCTCCGCCCGTCAGCGCTATTGCATCCGCGACGTGCCGACGGGGTCGCACATCGAGCGTACGACCTGCAAGACGCGGTCGCAGTGGATGGAGGAAGAAGGGCTCGATCCGATCGCGAAGTGAACGGTACAGGCTCGCGGTCGGCGACCGCGAGCCCTGCCGTGCGCCGATCGGTCATAGGTCCTTTTCGTAGATCCAGTACCGCTTGTTGACGGTGCACCCGATTGCATCGGCAATCGATCGCATTCCCTGATTGTCGTCGAGGATCCAGCCGATCTCGCCGCGCGTCGCGCCGTAATGCGCGACCGAGTCCCGCTTGATGTATTCGATCATCATGAAGGCGAGCTGGCTCGCCATGCGGGACGACTGGAGTTCCTTCAGCACGCCCATCAACGGCACGCGCATCGTCTTGACCTTGGGTTTGCGCAGGAAGAGGAGCAGCTTCGCCCAACCGAACGGCAAGAGGCTGCCCTTCAACGGCGCGATCGCTTCGTTGAGGTCGGGCAGGGTGATCATGAACGCGACCGGCCGTCCGTCGACTTCGGCGATGCGGATCAGGTCGTTGAAGACGATCGGCTTGAGCTTCACCCCGACGTCCACGATTTCGGGCGGGGTGAGCGGAACGAAGCCCCAGTTGTCGGACCATGCATCGTTGAGAATGGCGAGAATGATCGCGGCTTCCTCGTCGAACTTGGTCTTGTCGACCTCACGAATCCGGATCCGCGGATTCTTTTCACCCGACTGAATGATCCTTTGCAACAGCGGCTGGAAGGGGACGGTGATGTCGAGTTCGTAGGTCAGCAGTTCCTTGACCTGATGATAGCCCGCATTCTCGATCCAGTCGCGATATTCGGGTTTGGCATGGCCCATCATGATCGTCGGGGGATGATCATAGCCCTCGACCAGCAGCCCGGGCTCTTCCCATACGGACATGCTGATCGGCCCCAGCGCGCGCGTCATCCCCTGATGCCGTAGCCACCCTTCGGCGGCATTGATCAGCGCGCGCCCGACGATGCCGTCTTCGGCCTCGAACAGGCCGAACTGTCCGCACCCGGGGCCGAACCCCTGTGCCGGATCCATCGTCAGCGCCAGCGTGTCGATATGCGCCGACACGCGCCCGACGACCTTGCCGTCGCGCTCTGCCAGGAACAATTGCGCCTTGGCATGGCTGAACCAGCCGTTCTTCTCGGGCGTAATCAGCCCGAGTGCTTCGCCCTTGAGCGGCGGGACCCAGTTCGGATCGTCCTTGTAGAGGCGAAACGGCAAGTCGACGAACCGCTTTCGGTCGGCCTTGGTCGTGATCGGACGGATGGCAATTGGGGAATGGGCCACGAGACGGTCGCCTTGTCAGAGTTGCCGTGCCCTCCCGCGCTCTACGACCGGAGTCAAGTCGTTGCGCATCCAGCCAAACACCGCCCCTGTTTTTGCCTAGTTCTGGCCACTATATTCATGCAATGCCCACCTCCATGACGACTTCGCCCATGCCGACCTCGCTGACCTTTGATCGCCGTGCGCCCGCGGGCGCGCAGGATCAGACCTTGCCGCCGGTCCGGGTGCCGCTGTCCGAGATTACCGATGACAAGGCGATGTTGCGCGCCGTGGTCGAACTCACGCGCGATCTGAACGCGCCGAACCCGCAGATCTACTGGACCGACCTGCTGCTGTCGGCGGCGGTCGGCTATGCCGGGCTTGCGGTGGCGATGACGGTGGGGTCGTTTGGCTGGGCATTGGTTGCCGCAGTTGTGGCAATCCTCGGATTGTACCGGGCGGGCATGTTCATCCACGAAGTCTCGCACATGAAGCATAGCGCGCTGCCGGGGTTCCGGACGGGGTTCAACCTCGTCGTCGGCATCCCGTTGCTGGTGCCGTCGTTCATGTACGAGGGCGTTCACAACCTGCATCACGCCAAGACGCGGTACGGTACGGTCGAGGATCCCGAATATCTGCCGTTGGCACATATGAAGCCGTGGACGCTTCCACTGTTCCTGCTGTCGTCGATCCTTGCGCCGGTGGCCTTGCTGTTCCGCTATGCGGTGCTGACCCCGCTGTCGCTGGTGGTGCCCGGCATGCGCGAGACGCTGGTTGCGCGCTTCTCGTCGCTGTCGATCAACCCGCAATTCCGTCGCCGTATGCCCGAGGGCGATGTCGCCGCGCAGTGGCGGTGGCTCGAGGGGGCTTGCAGCGTCTGGTCGATCACGCTGATCGCTCTGGTCGTGACAGGGGCTTTCCCGTTGGCGATGTTCGCGATCGCGCTTGGCGTGGCATCGGGCGTGTATGTGCTCAATCAAGTGCGGACACTCGTCGCGCATCTGTGGGACAATGACGGGGAAACGATGACCGTCACTGCGCAATATCTCGATACGGTCAACGTGCCGCCGCCCGCACTGCTGCCGGTGCTCTGGGCACCTGTCGGCCTTCGCTACCATGCGCTCCACCATCTGCTGCCGAGCGTGCCCTATCATGCGCTGAACGAGGCGCACCGGCGGTTGGTGGCGACGTTGACGCCGGACTCGCCGTATCACAAGTCGAACTACGCGGGGCTTCCTGGGCTCGTTGCCCGGTTGGTGCGCAGCACGATGGTTCGTGCGCGCTAGGTAAGGTGGGACTGTCGGAGTCTTCGTGACCTGACACGGCATCACGTCCGTCCACCCCTTGCTGATCGGCGAGGGACGGACGGACGGTGAGCCGGACACCTTTATCGATCAGTGCATCCGTTGGCGGGGCTGCGCGTCGTCGACCCGGAACATCGCGGTCTGGCGCGCCAGAGATTCGACCTCGTTGGTAAGCGTGCGCGCGGCGGCGGACGTTTGCTCGACCATTGCCGCGTTCTGCTGGGTGGAATGTTCCATGCTGCCGACTGCGACGGTGATCTGCGTGATCGCAGACGACTGCGCGAGATTGTCGGTGACCATCCCCGACAGACGGGTGTGGACTTCGCCCACGTCGCTGGTGATCGCGACGAACGCCGCGTCGACCCTGTCGACCGCCGAGACTGCGGTAACGATGTCGGTCTGCGTCAGCGTCAACTGGTCGCGGGCACGCTTGGCTTCTTCTTCCGCGCGCATTGCCAGCGCACTGACGAGGTCGGCGACGACCGCAAAGCCACGACCGGCTTCCCCCGCACGGCCTGCCTCGACCGCGGCGTTCATTGCCAGCACGCGAGTCTGGAACGCGATTTTGTCGAGCCCTTCGATCACGTCGTCGATCCCCTTGGCGCTGTCGGAGACGCGCTGCATTGCCTGCTTGGCCTCCCCCGCCGTCGCGCGACCATCGCCGACCGTGGCGATCGCCTGATCCGCCCGGGCGACGGTCTGTCCGGCGGACTCTGTGCTGGCCTTAATTCGATTATCGATCTGCATCAGTGCAGCGGACGATTCCTCCAGGCTCGCGGCGTTGCTTTCGGTCCGGCGCGCGAGGTCCTCCGACGCGGTGGAGATTTCGCCCGATCCCGTGCGGATCGCGTTCGCGCTGTCCCCGACCGCGCCAATCGTGGTGCGCATCTTGTGCAGCGTGGCGTTGTAGCTTTCCTCGAGCCTGGCGAAGCTTGCGGGCAACCCGCGCAGGTCCTGCGTCAGGTCGCCGTCCGCCATCGTCGACAACGCATTGCCAAGCGCGGCGATCGCCTGATCGCGTTCCAGCTGCGCTTCCTCGAAATACAGCGATACTGACAATTCCATGTCGAGCAGCGCGGCCTTGACCACCGCAATGCTGACCGCGACCGGGTCGGGACTGCGGAACAGCGTCAACAGGCGCCGCAACGGCGACAACGACCGGTGAAGGTTGGTGAGGAGCGATTCGATGACGATTGCATAGCCGCCGATATACCAGCGGGGTTCGAGGCCGATCCGCGCGTGAACCGACCCGATCCGACGGACGCTCGTATAGAATTCGTCGTCGAACGCACCGTCGAGGATGCGCCGCCAGTGCGCTTCCTGTGCGCCCTTGGCCTTCGTCATCTGGGCTTCGTCACGGAAGAAGGCGGCGGTTTCCGGGGTGGCGCGCGCGCTGTCGTAGAAGCGATCCAGGGCCGGCCCGATCAAGCGGGATACCAGCGGCAGGACCCGGGCGAGGGTAGATCGCTGCCTCTGGTCCATTCCCATGAACGCGAGACGTTCCGCCACGACCTTATTCGACATGTTTGTACTGCTCCAACGTGTCCCAGACCCGGAAAAGGGTCGGCTTGGAGCTGTTATAGAAAGCGTGGGGGGCAGGGCGTTGACGTCGAGGCTTTTTCTTCGCCCGTTCGCAGGCGCGCCGGGCACAAAAAAAGGGGAGCGATCCTGCGATCGCTCCCCCTGCAAAGTCGGTTCCGATCGGGCGATCAGAACTTCGCCTTGAACCCCGCATACATGCGGCGGCCGATCGGCTCGTAGATGCCCGAGCCTGCACCGATGCCGGTCGCGCCGAGCGGCGGGATGCGGTTGGTGAGGTTGTCGAGACCGAGGTAGAATTGCGATCCGCCCTCGATGTTGAGCGCGAAGCGTGCGTTCATGTAGACCACATCGGGGTAGTAGGGGATGCTGTAGCGATCCGCATTCTGCGCCGGACGACCCTGATACGATTTCGTGTCTTCGATCAGCCCGACCGCCATCTTCGCCAGATAGTTGAACTGGTAGTTCATCTCGAACGGACCGAATGCGCCGTTCAGGTTCCAGAACAGCTTGTCGCGCGGCGTCCCCAGTTCGCCGAGATAATTGTCGCCGAAGGTCGGCTGGCTCGGATCGATGAAGGCGGCATTCTCGAACTGGTGGGTGTAGACCAGCACCGAGCTTGCCTTCACGAACCCGAAGTCATGCTGGTAGCTGAGGTTCACGTCGAGGCCACGGTTGCGCAGGCTGGCGTAGTTGAGCAGCGTCTGCTGGAGGCTGCCTTCCACGATCTGGAACGGCACTTCCCCGGCTGGTCCGGTCTGGCCAGCACCGACGCGCGTGAACAGGCCACAGAACTGGCCGTTGGCGGTCGGCGAGTCGTAGCAGCTGTTGAGGATCTGCTGTGCCGACGGGGCCGTGATGACGTTGGCGACCTTGATGTTGTAATAGTCGACCGACAGCGTGAGGCCACGGGCGAAGCGGGGCTTCAGGATGACGCCGTAGGTATAAGAGTCCGACTTTTCGACGTTCAGGTCGGGGTTGCCGCCGCTGTTGATGCCCAGCGACTGCTGGTAGAGGAAGTTGTAGTTGGTCGGGATCCCCGCCGCGGCGCAGTTGGCGGCGCGGAATTGCGTCCCCGTCGCGATGAAGTTGGCCGAGCACGGATCGTTGACGGTCGCGAAGTTCTGGCCCTGCGGCGAGTACAGCTCCGACAGGTTCGGTGCACGGACGGCGCGTGCATAGGATGCACGGAAGCTGATGTCCGGGATCGGCGCGTAGTTGCCGCTGAAGTTGTAGGTATATGCCGTCCCGGCGTTGCTGTTATAGTCCGACACGCGGCCTGCAACGTTGAAGCTCAGATCCTCGGCGAAGCGCATGTTCTTCAGCAAAGGGATCTGAACTTCGCCGTACGCTTCCTTCACTTCGAACGCCGGCGGGGCGAACGTCGAAAGCGCGTTGTAGAAGGTGTAGCCGGCTTCAACCAGCGCGTCCGGCTTGAAGTAGTTGGTTTCGCGACGATACTCGCCGCCGACCGCGAAGCGGAGCGGGCCGCCCGGCAGGTTGAAGAAGCCGCTGGTGTCGCCGTTGACGAAGCCCGAGATATCGAGCTGCGTGATCTTGCCGGTCGAGACGGTGTCCTGCAGCACATACTGCTTGGCCGCCTGGGAGATGTTGCCGTTGCCGAACAGGTTGACCGGCTGGCACGCCGCGATGTCCGCCGCAAGGATTGCGGCGTTGCCGGCATAGTCGGTGCCGCCGCGCGCGGCGTCGATCTGCGAACCGCAGACGATCTGGCCCGCGCCGTTGCGCTGCGCATCCATGCCCAGCAGGAAACGCTGGACGTTTAGGTTGCCAAGAACGCGCGTGGATTCGGTGAACTCGCCGTAGTTGGCGGACACTTCATAGCGCCAGTCGCTGTTGAACCGGCCCCGGACGCCACCGACGATACGGTAGGTCTGGCGCTTGGACTGCTCCGAGCGAATGCCCAGATCGACCAGGTTCTTGCGGACCGTGAAGCGTGTCGCGTCGGTGATGTCCGCCGGAGCGGTGCCACCGGCGACCAGCGCGTTGGTGATCGTCGTGCGCGCACCAGCGCTCAGGTAGGGATTGTCGAGGCGCGGACGTTCGAATGCCGAAACGTCATAGCCGGCAAGCGTGCCACCGGTGATGAACGCCGGGCCGCCGCTGCCCTGACCGTAGGTTTCGGTGCGCGAATATTTGGCTTCGACGAACGGTACGAGCGCGTCCGAAATCTCGAAGTGGCCGACCAGGTTGGCCGAGTAGCGATCGAGCGCAGGCTGGACCTGCAACAGCTGGCCTTCGCGGCCGGTGTCGCCATTGCCGCCGACGAACGGCGAGCCCGACGGCGAACTGGTGTTGGTGCCGATGCCGATACGCGTACCGGTCTGCTGGATCAGCGAGCCGTCGCGCTGGAACAGGTAGTTGCACGCGAAGCGACGCCCGGCGTTGTCCGTCCCGCACGCGCCCGTCGGGCTGTTGAAGGTCGCCATGCCGCCCGACGCGATCGTGCCCGAACGGATGTCGCGGAAGAAGGTGTTGTCGGGAATGCCATCGAAGTTCGGCCGCGTTTGCCCGGTCGCGATGCCGGCCGAGTCCGTGTCGGTCCCGACGAAGCCGTCGACCTGCCGCAGCGCGCTGCGGTCCGAGGCATAAACGCTGTTCTGGCGCGCATATTCGGCGTTGATCGCGATGTTGCCGCGACCTTCCGAGAAGTTCTTGCCTGCCAGGACGCTGCCGAAGAACGAACCGGCATCGCCAAATTGGCTGATGCCGCCCTGCACGCGGGCCTCGAGGCCCTGATAATTGTCCTTGAGCTTGAAGTTGACGATGCCCGCGATGGCATCGGACCCGTAGACTGCCGAATCGCCGCCGGTGGTAAGATCGACGCTCTCGATCAGGTCCGACGGGATCGTGTTGATGTCGACCGAGACGGCGTTGTTGAGAATGTCCGAACCGACATGGCGGCGGCCGTTGACCAGCACCAGCGTGCGCTGCGTACCGAGGCCGCGCAGATCGAGCAGGTTGAGGCCCGCGGTGCCGAGGAAGCGCGTCGAGTTGGCCTGGCTGAACGTGCTTTGCAGCTGGGGCAGGGTGTTGAGCGTGTCACCGATCGAAACGCGCGACGTCGCGAGCAGCGCGGTCGGCGTGATCGTCGTGATCGGGCTGGTCGAGGTCGCATTGGGGCTGCTGATGCGCGAACCGGTTACGACGATGTCCTGCGGTGCGGCTTCGGTTTCGGTCTGCGCCGCCGTGTCGGTGCCGACGACGGCCGAGGTCTGTGTGTCGGCACGTCCATCGCCGCTGGTCGCCGTTTGTGCGAAGCCTACGGTCGGGAATGCGCAAAGTGCACTGACAAGCGCCGTCGCTTGCAGAAACCGGTTCGATTTCATGATGTTTCCCTGATTACTTTATACTTTTCCAGGGCCCGTTAATCGTACGTTTCACAAACTTTTTGCAAGGCGCGGTAACCGACTTCGCAACTGGGCAGTATCTTTTACAACCATATGTTGCAGAAACGTCACATATTCCATCGCGCTGAAATCGTTACGCAATCGTTACGTGCGTCAAAGCATTAGAACCCGTCTGGTTCGTTGCAGCGGACTTTCTGTAATGGTTGCTACGATGCTTAGCGGAACGTTACGCAAACCAAGGCTGCTTGGCTGGAAACCAGCCGGGATCGGGGCTAGGGAAATGCCGGTGACAGCTTCCCAGACCCGTTTCATCGCCGCCGTCCGTGCGCGGATCGGCGACAAGGCCGTGACGACCGATTCGTCCGACATTGCGCCGTGGCTGACGGACTGGCGCGGCCGCTATCACGGCGCGAGCGCGGCGATCCTGTCGCCGGACAGCACCGCCGCGGTTGCCGCGATCGTCGGACTTGCGGGCGATCATGGGGTGCCGTTGGTGCCGCAAGGCGGCAACACCTCGATGGTGGGCGGTGCGACTCCCCCGGCGGATGGTTCTGCAGTGATCCTGTCGCTGCGGCGAATGAACCGCCTGCGTCGGATCGACCCCGCCGCGGGTCTGGCGGTGGCGGAGGCCGGGGTGATCCTGCAGGATCTCCACACCGCTACCGAAACACAGGGGATGCGGTTCCCGCTGACCCTGGGCGCGCGGGGCAGTGCGACGGTGGGCGGTCTGGTGTCGACCAACGCCGGGGGGACGCAAGTGCTGCGCTTCGGGTCGATGCGGTCGCTGGTTGCGGGGCTCGAGGTGGTTCTGCCGGACGGGCAGGTGCACGATGGATTGTCCGCGCTCAAGAAGGACAATCGTGGTTATGACCTGACGCAGTTGCTGGTCGGTGCGGAGGGTACGCTCGGCATCGTGACCGCGGCAACGCTCCGCCTGGTCCCGGTCGAAGCGGACCGCGCTACCGGGTGGATCGGGGTCGACAGCCCGCACGCCGCCTTGGCGCTGCTGCGCGCGCTGGAGCTACGGTCGGGCGAGGCGATCGAAAGTTTCGAACTCGTTCCCGGTGCAATCCTCGACCTGGTCGTGAAACACATTCCTGGCACGCGCGCGCCGCTGGATGCGCAATATCCATGGCTGGTCCTGATCGACTATGCGACCGCAAGCGGCGAGCCCGGCGCGCGCGACGCGCTCGAGCAACATCTTGGGGAAGCCCTGGCGGAAGGGTTGGCGCGCGATGCGGTGGTGGCGGCGAACACCACGCAGGCGGCTGCGTTCTGGCGGTTACGCGACTCGATTTCGGAAGCCGAGCGTGCCGAGGGGCCCACGATTGCCCATGATATCTCGGTCGCGGTCGAGGCGATGCCCGACTTCATCGTCGATGCGGCCGCCGCGGTAGAGGCGGCGTATCCCGGCGTCCATGCGACGGGGTTCGGGCATCTTGGGGACGGCAATGTCCATTTCCATGTCAACGCACCCGCCGGACTACAGCACGATCCCGTCGCCGTGGAACGTTGGCAACGCGAAGTCGGCGTGCCCGCGAGTCGCATGGTCTATGATCTGGTCGTGGCGGCGGGGGGCTCGATCTCAGCCGAACACGGCATCGGGCAGATGAAGCGGGACGAACTCGAACGGCTGTCGTCGCCGGCGCGGATGGCGGCGCTGCGCGCGATCAAGACCGGGTTCGATCCGAATGGCTTGATGAACCCGGACAAGCTCCTCGCCCTTGCGAAAACCCCGCGCGCACCATAGAGCCGACGATCGTAAGGCGTGGGGGACCTGCGCGCTACTTTTACCATTGGAGACGATCATGGCCAGCGCGCCGCAAACCCTTCCGCTGTTCTACAATGCGCTCGAGCCGCTTTCCAGCGAGACCCACGCCAACTTCCGCTTCAACGCAGCGGATGCAGCGCCCTTCTTGGTCAACCAGCACGCCATTCCCGTCACGGTCGACGAGTTCGTTGCGACCCAGCCGTGGCTGCCGATCGTCTTCACGACGGGCGCGGATTCGATCCCGATCGCGCTGATGGGCCTCAACGAAGGCGTCAACGTGTTCGTCGGCGACGACGGCAAGCTGATCGAGGACAAGGTCTACATCCCGGCCTACATCCGCCGGTATCCGTTCATGCTCGCACGGCTTCGTCCGGATGCGCAGGACCTGTCGCTCTGCTTCGATCCGACCAGCGACACGATCGGTGCGCTCGATGAGGGTGAGGCGCTTTTCGCCGATGGCAAGCCGACCGAGCTCGTCCAGAACATTCTGGGCTTCAACGAGCAGTTCGAGCAGGCTGGTGCGCGCACCGCCAATTTCATGACCGAATTGCGTGAAATGGACCTGCTGATGGACGGTGAGTTCACGCTGAACATGGCGGGCAACGACCAGCCGTTCATCTATCGCGGCTTCCAGATCGTGAACGAGGAAAAGCTCAACGACCTGCGCGGTGATCAGCTGCGCAAGATCCAGAAGTCGGGCCTGTTGCCGCTGGTCTATGCGCACCTGTTTTCGCTCACCACACTGCCGCAGATCTTCGACCGTCAGGTCAAGCTCGGCAAGGCACCGGCACCGCAACTGGTCAACTGAGGCGGGCGGGGGGCACCGCCTCCGCAGCACCGAAACAAGCAACCCCGTCGCACTGCGGCGGGGTTTTTTGTTGCCCGGTTTCGGCGCGTTGGCAGGATAAAGGCATTCTCTTTCAGAAAAAATGCGGCAGGGGCGAAACGGGCGGCGATTCGTCCTTGAACCTCGAAAACCGCTTACCTATATCGGTCTTACGCGGTTTCGTGTTCCCCCCTTTCGCGGGGCCGCGCGACGCTCCTTCGGGAGTGTCTCCTCCCTGAACCTTGGCCACCGCGTGCACCGCACGCGGTGGTTTTTTTATGGGCTTATTCCGCCGCGATCGGGTGAGACAACGATCGAGCGCCCGTGGCTTCGGCCTCGACCGCGTCGATGATCGCACGAAGCAATTGTGCCGTTGCCCGCACGCCATCCCCCGGCAGGTCGCCCGCCGGATCGAGATAAAGCGTACGGTCGAATTCGATCTGGATCGCGTGGACGGCCCCCCCGCGCGCATGCATGTCGAGGATCTGTGCCCCGGCATAAGGCGTATTGCGGGCGCACGGAATCGCTGCCGCACGCACCGTCCGTTCGATCGCGCCGACGAACCGCGCGTCCGCGCTGCGGCCGAAGCGGTCGCCAAGGACGATTTGCGGCCCGCCCGGGCCAAGACTCGGCATTGAATGCACGTCGAGCAGCACCGCCACCCCAAACCGCGCTCGGGCGGCGTGGAGCGCTGTGTCGAGGGCGGCATGGTAGGGGCGATAGTCCTGCGTAATGCGCGTTGCGATCTCGCCTGCGCCGAACCGCCGCTTCCACAATTCGCCGGCACCCGCGATCCGTCGCGGAATAAGCCCTAGTCCGCCCCGGACCTTGGCCGAGGCGATCGGGGTTGCCGCCGCGCGCGCACCCTCGTCGATCGCTGGGTCGCGCTCCTGCTCGCTGCGATTGAGGTCGATCCAGGCACGCGCGCGGCGCTGCACCAGCATCGTCTCGCGATCGCGCGCGAGCAGCGCGACCGCATCGATGTAGCGGTCTTCCAGCACGGTTGCCGCGACCAGCGGGACGCGCAACGCGGCCAACAGCACGTCCGGATAGTCGCGCCCGGCGTGCGGCACCGATAGAACGACCGGACTGGCGGGCGTGGCGTCTCCGAACCGATCGAACGGATGACGTGACGGAACCGGGGCAGGGGAATGGGAAGCGGCCATATTGACCTATAGTAGCACAGGCGCAGGGCCGATCCGGCTGGAAAATATTAAGGCCTTCGCGCATACAATACCTCAAATGCGGGCAGTCTGCCCCGGCGGGACGTACCAGGACGCAATGGCATGATCAGGATCTTGTTGGCGGAAGACGATCGCGTGATGCGCGAATATCTGACGCGCGCGCTGGAGCGTTCCGGCTATTCGGTCGCAGCGGTCGATCGCGGCACCGCCGCGATTCCGCTGTTGCAGGACGAGCGGTTCGACCTGTTGCTGACCGACATTGTTATGCCCGAGATGGACGGGATCGAACTGGCGCAGAAGGCGAGCGAGATGGTGCCCGACCTGCGGGTGATGTTCATCACGGGCTTTGCCGCAGTGACGCTCAAGGCCGGCAAATCGATGCCGCAGGCGCGCGTCCTGTCCAAGCCGTTCCACCTGCGCGATCTCGTGCTCGAAGTGGACCGGATGTTCGAGCTGGAGCGCGTCGGCGGAAATTTCTGATTTGTCGCAAGAGGTGCTTGCGCGGGGAGAAAGCCTTCGTTAAAGGCCACCCCTCGCCCGGCACCGCCGCGGCGAAGTGGGCGTGTAG
>Ga0265798_10002088_pt1 | contig 29948 bp, 20 predicted proteins | sample P3T30metagenome_FD_192430 | JGI IMG/M metagenome (GOLD analysis project Ga0265798, IMG submission 192430) | Plant litter microbial communities from East Loma Ridge, Irvine, California - P3 T30 | ecosystem: Environmental > Terrestrial > Plant litter > Unclassified | place: USA: California...
CCTGCGCCCGGCCTCGGACTTCAAGCCCATCGTCTATCCGAAGCCGGACGGCAAGCTGACCTTCGATCGCCTGTCCTCGGTGTTCATCTCGAACACCAACCATGCGGAAGACCAGCCGGTGCACCTGACGCTGAAGAACCCGAACATCCCGACCGAGATCAACCTGCCGAAGTACGCGGGTCCGGAACAGCGCTACTGCCCGGCCGGCGTGTACGAGTTCGTGAAGACCGACGAGGGCAAGGACCGCCTGCAGATCAACGCGCAGAACTGCGTGCACTGCAAGACCTGCGACATCAAGGACCCGACCCAGAACATCGTGTGGGTCACGCCGGAAGGCGGCGGCGGGCCGAATTACCCGAACATGTAATAGGCAGACGGAGGCGTCAGCGCAAGGCCAGCGCCTCCAGTTCGGCCGCCGTCATCGGGTGCCCGAACATGTAGCCCTGCGCGTAATCGCAGCCGGCCTCGACCAGCAAGCTGCGTTGGGCCGGCGTCTCCACCCCCTCCGCCACCACCTTCAGTCCCAGCTTGTGCGCCATGGCGATGATCGCCTCGTACAGCGCCAGTTCCCCGCCCTCTCCTTCCAGCGTCTGCGCCAGCGAAGGATCGATCTTCACGAAGTCGATGTCGTAGCGCTTCAGGTAGGCCAGCGAGGCGTAGCCGGTGCCGAAATGGTCCAGCGCCACCTGCAGCCCCAGCATGCGGTACTGGGCCAGCCGTCCCAGCAGGGCGTCGGCGCCGCCCTGCAGCGCCCCTTCGCTGATCTCCACCACCAGGCTTTGCGGCGGCAGCTGCAGTTCGCGCAGGTAGTCGAGCCAGCCCTGGTACTGGCCGCCGTCGCGCCGGAACTGCACCGGCGACTTGTTCACGCTCACCTGGAAATCCGGGCCGATGCTGCGCTGCCAGCGCTGGACCTGGCGCGCCGCTTCGCGGAACACCCAGTCGCCGATCTCAACGATCATGCCGCTGCTTTCCGCGAACGGGATGAATTCGGCCGGCGCCAGCAGGCCGCGGGTCGGATGGCGCCAGCGCAGCAGGGCCTCGGCCTTGTGCACGGCGTGGGTGGCGAGCGAGACGATCGGCTGGTACAGGAGCTCGAACTGCTGCTGCGCGATCGCTTCGCGCAGCTCGGCGGCGATCAGCTGGCGCGCCAGCGCAGCTTCCTGCAGGTCGCGGGTGAAGTAGCTGTAGCGGTTCCTGCCGGCGTTCTTCGAAGCGTACATGGCCTGGTCGGCGTGCGAGATCAGCTCCGGCAGTTCGTGCGCGTCGGCGGGATAGAGCGCGATGCCGACCGAGGCCGAAATGCCGGCCCGCTCGCTGCCGATCATACCCGGCAGGTCGAACGGCCTTGCCAGCGCATCGACCACCGCCTGGGCGATGCGGTCGACGCTGCCGACCCGCTCCAGGCCGGCCAGGATCACGGTGAATTCGTCGCCGCCCAGGCGCGCCAGCGTATCCGTCGCGCGTACGCAGGCCTTCACGCGGCGCGCGGCTTCGGCCAGCAGGGCGTCGCCGGCGGCGTGGCCGAGGCGGTCGTTGACTTCCTTGAAGTGGTCGAGGTCGATGAACAGCAGGGCCACGAAGGTCGCCCCGCGGTCGGCCTTGCGCATCTCCTGGGCCAGGCGGTCGCGGAACATGTGGCGGTTCGGCAGGCCGGTCAGCTCGTCGAAATTGGCCTGGTGCCAGATCCGCTCGGCCGAGGCACGGCTGCGCGTGATGTCGGTGACCAGCGCCAGGGTGCCGAGGTAGTTGCCGGCGACATCGAAGATCGGCGTGGTGGCGGCGCTGGTCCACAGTTCCGTGCCGTCGCAGCGCAGGAACTTCAGTTCCACGCGTTCGCCGCGCGCGTGCTGGCGGCGAACGTCGTGGGCTTCGAAACGGGTCCGGCCCTCTTCGTCCATGAAGCGCACCAGCGGCTGCTCCAGCAGGTCTTCGATTTCGCAGCCCAGCAGGGCCGCCATCTTGGGGTTGACGAAGGTGATGAAGCCGAGCGCGTCGATCTCCCAGATCCCCTCGTCGGCGCAGTGCACGATGCGGCGGAAGCGTTCCTCCGACCGCTCGAGCGCGGCCAGCTTGCCGTCGACCGGCTCGACCACGATGCGGCAGGCCTGGCCGCTGCCGTCGGCGCTGGCCAGCAGCAGCACCGGCCCCGGCGCGCCATGGTCGGCGCAGGTCATCTCGAGCTGCTTCCGGCGCGGCGCGCGGCTGTTGATGGCGGATTCGAAGAAGGCGTCGAATTCCTCGCGCCAGTTGCGGCGCACGAAGTCGCGGAAGCGGTGCCCCCTGATCGCGCCGCGCGGCACGCCGAGCAGCTGCGCCCCGGCGACGTTGCCCTGCAGGATGCGGCCATCGAAGGCGATCACGAAATAGCCGCTCGGCGCCAGCAGGTAGAGTTCGTTGAAGTGCGCCTGTTCCTGTTCGTGGCGCAGCCGCTCGGGGCTGACACCGCTGTCGAGCTGTTGCACGTCCTTGTCCATCTCACCCCGCTTTACCTGGTTGTTTGCCCGGGCTATTGCTTTTAAGAAAAGCCTAGCATGGCGCGCCGACCTTGGCTATCCGCTGATGTTCTAGTGTTGCTGATGGGCCCGGTTCAGCCGTCGTTCGGCACGGCGCTGCAAGCCTTCGAAGAACAGGCTCAGAATCCAGTAGATGATGGCCGCTGCGACGTAGAGCGGCAATGGACGGAATGTGACGGAGATCAATTCTTTGGTGACAAGCATCAACTCGGTCATGGTGATCACCGAGACCAGCGACGTGTCCTTGATCAGGCTGATCAGGGTATTGCTCATCGAAGGCACCGCCACCCGCAACGCCTGCGGCAGCACCACGTGGCGCAGGGTCTGCCCCCAGCCGAGCCCGAGGCTGTAGGCGGCGCGCCACTGGCCCTCGGCCACGGCCCTGATCGCGCCGCGCAGGCTTTCGGACAGGTAGGCGCCGGCGTTCAGCGACAGGGTCAGCACGCCGGCCATGACCGGCGTGAATTCGATGCCGATGCTGGGCAGGCCGTAGTAGACGACGAACAGCTGCACCAGCAGGGGCGTGCCGCGGAACACGCTGACGTAGAGCGCCGCCGGCCAGCGCAGCGGGGCCCAGGGTGCGACCCGCATCAAGGCGGTCGGCAGGCCGAGCAGCAGTCCGCCGGCCATCGCGGCGACGGCCAGCAGCAGCGTGGTGCCGGCGCCGCGCAGCATCACCGGCGCCGCGTCGACCAGCAGAGCCGTCAGGTCGTGGAAATCCATTCAGGCGTTCAGGGCGCGCGGGTCGCGTCGATGCCGAACCACTTCATCGACGCGGCCTTCAGGCTGCCGTCGGCGCGGACTTCCTCGAGGGCCTTGTCGACCGCGGCACGAAACTTGGGATTTCCTTTCTGGAAGGCGACCGCGGTGCGTTCGACCGCGCCCACGCGCGCACCGGCGCGGATCGGCAGCTGCGAGGACTTCAGCAGGTAGCCGACCATCAGGCTGTCGTTCAAGGCGGCGTCGATGCGGCCGAATGCCAGGTCCTGCAGGTTTTCCGGGGCCGCCGGATAGCTCTTCACCTCGATGCCCGGCACGGCCTTGGCCTGCTGCTCGAACACGCTGCCCTGCCCGACCCCGACCTTCCTGCCCTTCAGGTCTTCCAGCTTCCTGTACTCGACGCGCTCGTTGCGGCGCACGATCAGCTGCGGCGTCGAATAGGTGTAGGGCGTGGAGAAATCGAAAGCCTGCTCGCGCCTGGGCGTGACGTTGACCTGGCTGATGATGACGTCGTACTTGCCGGCGCCCAGGCCGGCCAGGATGGCGGCCCATTCGGTGGTCACGAATTCGGGCTTCAGGCCGAGCTTGCCCGCCAGCAGCCGGGCGACGTCGACGTCATACCCGGTCAGCTGGCCGGTCTTCGGGTCCCGGAAATTGAAGGGCGGGTAGGTTCCCTCGAGGGCGATGCGCAGGCTGCTACGCGTTTTCGCCGCATCGAGCAGGTCGGCGGCGTGCGCCGGCAGCGCGAACATCGAGACCAGCCCGGCGCAGGCCGTCGCGGCGCAGCCCAGCACGGTCCGGCGGAACTTGTTCGGGGAACCCGTTTGCATACCTCGCACTCCATTCAAGCGGCAGAGCCTGATTTATAACCTGAAATGCGATGATGCGAAAAGGGAATTATTCGCTGATTAATATAGCCTGCGGCTATGCTTGAAATTGTGGCCGGTGACGATCAGGGTGCTCTCGACCAGGGTCGACAGGCCCAGCAGCAGCTGCACGAGTTTGTCCTCGGGCAGGATCCAGACCTGGCCGGCCGGCTGCTCGGCGCCGGTGGCGGCCATGATCAGGGGCGCGATCCAGCCGGCATCCGGCTCGACGTCGAGCAGCACCGCGTCGCCGCTGGTCTGCAGGTAGACATCGCCGCCGGGCGCCAGCGTGAAGCGCACGCCGACCCCGGTCTCCTGGGGGCCGATCATCTCCTGCATGGTGCGGTTGTGCGCATCGATCCAGAGTTCGACGTCCTGCGGCGTTTCCAGCGGGGTCCAGGGCACCGGACGGAAACGGGGGCGCTCGGCGCTGTCCTTGGTCGAATCTTGGCTCATGAGGGATGGTCTATGGTGAGGATGGCAAGGGCCCGTATGCTAAGCCATGCACGGCCCGGGGCGCAAGCCGAACTGTCCACACAGCCGCTACACGGCCAGGGTGACCAGGCGCGGCACGACCCGTCCGTCTTCGATCAGCAGTTCGCCCGCCGCGATCGGCAGGCTGAAACGGCGGCGGCCGGCGCTGCCCGGGTTCACGTACAGCACGCCGCCGCGCTCGGCGCAGGCCGGCCTGTGCGAGTGCCCCGACACCACCACGCGCACGCCGCTGCCGGCCAGATCGATGTCCAGTTCCTTCAGGTCGTGGATGACGTAGACCGGCACCCCGCCGGGATCGATGCGCGCGGTGACGGGTATCTCCCTGGCCCAGGCGGCGGTGTCGTTGTTCCCGCGCACCACGGTGAGCGGTGCGATGGCGGCCAGGCGCGCCAGGATGTCCAGGTTGCCGATGTCGCCGCCGTGGACGATGTGGTCGCTGCCGGCCAGGAAGTCCAGCGCTTCCGGGCGCAGCAGGCCGTGCGTGTCCGAGATCAGTCCGATCCGCATGGCCCGCCGCGGTCCGTCCGCAGTCCCGGCCAACTCAGCCCGAATGCCGGTGCCGGCCCATCTTCGTGGCCGTCCAGATCGAGTAGAGCGCGGAGATGCCGACCAGCACATAGACCAGGCGGCTGGCCGGGCTGCCGGCCCCGAACAGGCTGGCGACGACGTCGATGTCGAACAGGCCGACCATGGCCCAGTTCAGGCCGCCGATGATCAGCAGGGCCATGGCGATATAGTCGACCGCCGACATCGCCGAATGCCCTTCGCGCATGGCGGCACGCCGCTCGGGCAGGTGCCGCCGCTCCATGGTGGGTGCGTTCATGGTTGCCATCGTGTCCTCCTTCGGAAAGTTTGACTGGCAAGCCAAGATAGCAAAAATGCGTGCGGGGGTGCGCCGCCTAGCCGTTCTGAATCACCCTTTCCAGGTGCGGTTGAGCCCCGTGTCGGTATGGATCCAGCCGCCCTTCGGACCGGAACGGTAGTAGAAGCCCACCCCGCCCTGGCGGAAGCTGCGCACCAGGCCGCCGAGCACTTCCTCGGTCAGGCCGGCGATGCGGACGTCGGCCGCCTTGCCGGACATGTGCAGGGACTGGCGCGCGGCCGGGATGCCCTGCTCCCTGAGGCGGTTGTTGGACTCCGGCGTGCGGTAGCCGGACAGGATCTCGAGCGGCTTGTCGAGGCCGTAGCGCGCGACGAAGGCCTGCGAAGCCCACAGCGTTTCGATCAGCTTGGGATCGATCGCCATGCTGGCCTTGCCGTTCACGTCGCGCAGCATGTGGCACAGTTCCTGGTAGGCGGCGTCGATGATCTCGCCATCCTTCCAGTACAGGACCCTGGTGCGTTCGCCGCTGGCCGGACGAATCACGGACAGGGTGCGCGGCTTGACCCAGAAGTCCAGGTCGACCACCTGGGCGTCGAACAGGTCGGGTGGCGGGGCCATGTCGATGCTGGGTGCTTCGGCCGGCGTGGCCTGGCTGGCGAGCTTGCGGTCAGCATTGCGGTCAGCATTGCGGTCGGCGTTGCGCGCCCCGGCCCTGGCGTCGATCAGCGGAGTCGCGACCAGGCCGAGTGCGGTAAGGCGCAACCCGTGGTGAAGGAAATCTCTGCGGGAAGCCATAACAAACTCATCATTGGAACCCGCGTACTATATCTCAATAGATTGCAAGAAAGAAGATGAGCACGTGTTACCGCATGTTTCAAGCAACACGCGGTCAAACGAAACGATTATCGACCGCTGCAGGTGCAATAACGCTTGCTGACCGGCGGCGCGACGGCATCCAGCTGCTTCCACAGAAAATCGCATTCGAGGCCGAAGCAGGCCTTGTCCTTGCCGGCATTCACATAGCCGAGGCGTTCGAAGAAGCCGCTGCTCGATGCCGGGCTGTGCATGTGCAGCTTGGCGATGTCCCAGCAGCGGGCACGCGCTTCGATGGCATGCACCATCGCACTGCCGATGCCCTGGCGCAGCTGTCCCGGCATCACATAGCAGAGCGCCAGCTTGCCGGCCTGGGTCAGCAGCGCCAGTCCGGCGAGCTCGTGGCCCCGCACCGCGACCACGGCGTAGTTGCTGGGCGAGGAAAACCAGGTCGTGACGTTCTGGATGGTCTTGTTGCTCAGCCAGGCCTGGAGGATCTCCGTGCGCTGGGCATGGTCGGCAGCGCAGCCTTCTTCGATCGAGCGGCGCAACAGGTCGCATGCTTCCTGCGCATCACTCGGTGTTGCCTGGCGAATGTCGATACCCATGTACTCTCAGTTAAAGGCGGTGGTTCAGCAGGCCGGACTATAACCCAAAGTCTCCAATCGTGCTGTCGGTCATGCGCTGAGCATGAAGCTTCTAAGCATATGATAAAAATGTACTTTTGTTCCGATATTTCTTCGTGGATGATGAACCCGGTATTCACAGGTCTCCACAAGGAAGAACAAACAATGGTCCGAACCTATTCCCCGCTGCGCCGCCGCCTACTGGCGCTGACCCTGGCGCTGGGCAGCGCCGCCCTGCCGCTCGCCTCCCAGGCGGCAGGCCCCGAATTGCTGAACGTTTCCTATGACGTCGCGCGCGAACTGTACAAGGACGTCAACCCGGCCTTCATCGCCGAATGGAAGAAGAACACCGGCGAAGACCTCGTCATCAAGCAGTCGCATGGCGGCTCCAGCAAGCAGGCACGCGCCGTCGCCGACGGCCTCGAAGCCTCGGTCGTCACCCTGAACCAGGCCAACGACATCGACATGCTGGCCGACCGCGGCCTGGTCGCCAAGGACTGGACCAAAAAATTCCCGAACAATGCCTCGCCGTATTACTCGACCATGGTGTTCCTGGTCCGCAAGGGCAATCCGAAAGCCATCCGCGACTGGGCCGACCTGGCCAAGCCGGGCGTGAAAGTCGTGATCCCGAACCCGAAAACCGCCGGCAACGGCCGCTACACCTACCTGGCGGCCTGGGGCTCGGTCGTCAAGAAAGGCGGCAACGAAGCCCAGGCCCGCGAGCTGGTCGGCAAGATCTTCAAGAACGTGCCGGTGCTGGACGCCGGCGGCCGCGCTGCCACCACCACCTTCACCCAGCGCCAGATCGGCGATGCCCTGGTCACCTTCGAGAACGAAGTGAACCTGGTCCGCGCCGAGTTCGGCGACAACTTCGAGGTGGTCTACCCGTCGATTTCCGTGCTGGCCGAAACCCCGGTGGCCGTGATCGACAAGGTGGTCGACCGCAAGGGCGTGCGCAAGCAGGCCACCGCCTACCTGAATTTCCTGTACTCGGAATCCGGCCAGGCGATCGGCGCCAAGCATTATTTGCGCGTGCGTAGCGAGAAAGTCATGAAGCAGTTCGCCGCGAATTACAAGCCGATCCAGCTGTTCACGGTCGACGATGTATTCGGCGGCTGGCGCGCGGCGCAGAAGCGCCATTTCGACGATGGCGGCGAATTCGACAAGATCTACGGATCGAAGTAAATCGAATAAGCCATAATGCCAATAAACGCTGGATAGATATACAGCATTTACTGACGGAAAAATAAAGCTGAGTCGCTTTTAAGAGATTACTTTAAGATAAATCGCTAAATTTCCGTTCACAAATAAGGCCTTGCGATAACGCGAGGCCTTTTTTCTTGTAGAATCTTGCCTGTGGTATTGATTTCCTCCGATGACATTGATTTATATCAAGTTGTCGGTATTCTGCCATCTACAAGCGCCATATAGCTTGCCGCTATTGGTCTAACTGAACGCTCAGTTATCCATACAAAAACATGATCAAAAAATTCCTCGCTGCCGTGCTGATGACGATTTCCAGCGCGGCCGCCCTCGCTGTGCCTTTCGGATCGCAGTCGGTGCTGGTCGTCGAAGATGACACCGGCAAGGTCCTGTTCGAAAAGAACTCGGCTGCCGTCGTGCCCATCGCTTCGCTGACCAAGCTGATGACCGCAATGGTCGTGCTCGATGCCCACCAGGACATGAACGAGCCGATCGAGATCGAAAAACAGGACGTGGACATGCTCAAGCACAGCAGCTCGCGCGTGCCGGTCGGCGCGACGATTCCGCGCCGCGACGTCCTGCAGCTGGCCCTGATGTCTTCGGACAACCGCGCCGCCTACGCCCTCGGCCGCACCTATCCGGGCGGCATGGACGCGTTCCGCCTGGCGGTCAAGCGCAAGATCGCCGCGCTGGGCATGACCCAGACCGTGATCGAAGAGCCGACCGGCCTGTCGCCGCATAACAAGTCGACCGCGGCCGACCTGGTCAAGATGGCGACCGCCGCCTCGAACTACGCGGAAATCACCCGCATCACGACTTCGCAGGAGCACCTGGTCAACATCAAGGGCCGCGAAGTCGAGTACCACAACACCAACCGCTTGGTCGGCGCCAAGGGCTGGGACATCGGCCTGTCGAAGACCGGCTATACCCAGGAAGCGGGCCGCTGCCTGATCATGCGCGTGAAGGCCGCCGGCAAGAACGCCACCATGGTGCTGCTGAATGCCGGCGCCTCCTCGGTGCGCATCCTGGACGCGCTGAACATCCGCCGCCACGTGCTGGGCGACAACGCTCCCGCGGCCGCCAGCCCGGTGCGCGCCCGCGTCGCCTCGCGCATCAAGGCCGCCGTCGGCGGTCCGCGCATCAAGGCCACTGCAGGCGGTTCGCGCGTCAAGGCCTCGGCGGGCGGCGCCCGCGTCAAGGCGTCCGCCGGCCGCACCAGCCGCTTCAAGCATGCGCCGGTGAGCCGCCATCGCCGCCATCGCTGATCGCCCGATCGGCATTCGAAGGAAGCCGCGCCGGTTCGCCGCCGCGGCTTTTTTATTTGGCGATACCCGCCAATAGCGCCTGCACCGTGCCCAGCTCCACCGGTTTGGTGAGATGATGGTCGAAGCCGGCCGCCGCCGAGCGTGCGCGGTCGTGCTCGGCGCCCCAGCCGGTCAGCGCGACCAGGCAGGGCTGGACGATGCCGGGCAGGCGGCGGATCGCTTCCGCCGTCTCGAAGCCATTCATGCCGGGCATGCCGATGTCCAGGAAGACCACGGCGGGGACGAATTCCGCGGCCATCCGCACCGCTTCGTGGCCGTCGTGCGCGACCTGGGTCGCGTAGCCTTCGACGTCGAGGATCATGGCCAGGGTGACGGCGGCATCGACGTTGTCGTCCACCACCAGTACCCGCAGACCCGATCCCGCATCGGCTTCCGGCGCCGTTGCCGGCACGGACAGTTCCGACCGGGCGCCCTCCTCCAGCACCAGCGGCAGCCTGACCGTGAAGCGGCTGCCGGCGCCAGGCCCGGCGCTCTCTGCCGTCACGCTGCCGCCATGCATCTGCACCAGCTGGCGCACCAGCGACAGGCCGATCCCCAGGCCGCCCTGGGAACGCTCGCTTTCGCTGCCGACCTGGCTGAACATGTCGAACACGCTTTGCAGCGCGTGAACCGGAATGCCGACCCCGGTGTCGCTGACCGCGATCACCGCGTCCGCCTCGTCGCGCCGCAGCGCCAGCGCGATGCGCCCGCCCGGCGGCGTGTACTTGGCCGCGTTGTTCAGCAGGTTCGCCACGACCTGGGCGATGCGGGTCGCGTCGGCGTCCACGAACAGTTCGCTTTCCGGCACCTCGACCGCCAGCTCGTGGCGCGCGGCTTCGATCAGCGGCAGGCTGGTCTCGACCGCGCTGGCCATGATGGGGCCGAGCGCAACCCGGCTCTTGCGCAGGTTCAGCTTGCCGCCGCTGATGCGGGCGACGTCGAGCAGGTCGTCGATCAGGTGCACCATGTGGGTCACCTGGCGCTCCATCATCTCGCGCACCCGGGTCAGGGCCGGCGAGGCGTCGCGGTTCAGGCGCATCACGCCCAGGCCGCTGCGGATCGGCGCCAGCGGGTTGCGCAGTTCGTGGGCCAGCGTGGCCAGGAAGTCGGTCTTGCGGCGGTCGGCTTCTTCGAGGTCGCCGGCGAAGCGGCGCAGCTGTTCCTCGGCCGTCTTGCGCTCGGTGATGTCGCGGAACAGCGCGGCCACCTTGGTGCTGCCGGCGCCGCCGATGCGGGTCAGGTAGACGTCCAGCCAGCGCCCGAGGCCCTGGACATAGCGCTCGAAACGCAGGTTGCCGCCCTCGGTCGCCACCTTGCACACCGAGTCCAGCCACCACACATGGGTCGCGGACGGCAGGCTGTGCGTCTTGCCGACCACGTCGGCCAGGCCCGAATGCACGCTGAAAGCCGCATTCGTCTCCATGAAGGTCCAGCCGGCAGGCTGGCCGTCCGGGCCGAGGTGCAGGTCGACCACGCAGAAGGCCTGGTCCATCGAATCGAACAGGGTGCGGTAGCGCTCTTCGCTGGCGCGCAGGTCCTCGGCGGCGCGCTTGCTGTCGGTGGTGTCGAGGACGATGGCGACCAGGCCATGCGATTCGCCGGCCGCGTTGCGCAGCGCGTTGACGCTGGAGGTGGCCGACATCAGCGTGCCGTCCTTGCGGCGGTAATGCTTCTCCACCACCTTGCCCGTGCCGTCGGCGACGATGCCCGCGACCGCGTCCAGCGTCTTCCGTACCGAATCCGGCGCGGTGACGTCGATGATCCAGGTGCCGAGCAGCTCTTCCTCGGTATAGCCCAGCATTTCGCAGAACTTCTGGTTGACCAGGGTGATGTTGCCTGCGACGTCCATCTCGACCACGCCGGTGGCGGCCTGGCTGACGATCTTCTGGAAGCGCTCGCGGCTTTCGTGCAGCGCGATCTCGGCCAGTCGGCGGTGGGTCTGGTCGATGCCGTGGCTCAGGATGGCGTAGACGTCGCCGCCGGCGTCGCGCAGCGCGGTGTAGATCACGTCGACGTAGCGCTCCTCGAGCGGGACGCCGGGTTCGCGCTGCAGCAGCACGCGCAGGTTGTTGCCGACGAAGGCCTCGCCGGTCCGGTACACCCGGTCCAGGAGCTTGAGGAAACCCTGGTCCGCCACTTCCGGCAGCGCCTCGCGCGCCGGCAGGCCGACGATGCTGCGCTGCCCGACCAGCTGGAAATAACGGTCGTTGGCCATCTCGAACACGTGATCGGGGCCGCGCAGGATGCACATGAAGGCCGGCGCATGCTTGAACACGTCGTTCATGCGCTGGTTGGCGGCCTGGACTTCGCGCAGCAGGCGGGCGCGCTCCAGCTCCAGCTGGCGCTGCGCCGTGACGTCGCGCGAGACCGCAAGCAGCCTGCCATCGGCGCTGCCGAGGGGGGTGACGACGATGTCCCACCATCTCGGCGTGCCGCGCGCGGTCGGGCAGTAGGCGCAGGCCCGTCCCGTCACGCCGTGGCGCGCCTGCGCGAGCGCGGCGCCGACCTCTTCCCTGCTTTCGTCCGGGAACAGCGACAGCCAGGGCTGGCCCTGGACGGCATCGAAATCGTCGATTTCCATGCCGAGGCGGCCGTTGCGGTTCATGGCCAGCAGGCGGCCATCCGCATCCAGCAGCTTCATGCAGTCGGGGCTGTTGTCGAAGAGTTGGGCGCCGAGCAGCGCGGCTTGGTCGGCAGGCAGGCTGCCGTAGGAGTCGGACATGGGGACTAGTTGGCGTAAGTGCTCAATTTCGGCATTTCGCCATTATCAATGAGCACGATTGCAAACTCAAGCGCTCCTCAGCGCGATTTCAGCTGCCGCACATGCCCTTCCAGCTCGGCGAAGGTCGGCCGTTCGGTGGCCGAGATCACCTTGCGTCCGAATTCGACCGCGATGGTCGGCGCATAGCCGTTCATGCTGGCCAGCAGGGTCACCTTCACGCACTGCAGGGCCTTGACCACTTCCTGGTGGCGGCGGTGCAACAGGCTCGCGAGAGGCGCCACCAGCCCGTACGACAGCAGGATGCCGAGGAAGGTGCCGACCAGCGCCGCGGCGATCAGGCTGCCCAGCTCCGCCGGCGGACGCCCGATCGCGCCCATGGTGTGCACCACGCCCATCACCGCGGCGACGATGCCGAAGGCCGGCATGCCGTCGGCCAGCTTGTGGATCGCCTGCACCGGGATCTCCGCGTCTTCCTGGTAGGTCTCGATCTCGCAGTCCATCAGGTTTTCGAGCTGGTAGGCATTCATGGTGCCGGACACCAGCAGGCGCAGGTAGTCGGTAATGAAGTCGAGCAGGTGTGGGTCGGCCAGCACCAGCCGGTACCTGGCGAAGATCGCGCTCTCGTAGGGCGCGTCGATGTCGTCCTCGAGCGACATCAGGCCCTCGCGCCGCACCTTGGTCAGGACGTCGAACATCAGCGCCATCAGCGACATGTACAGCTCGCGGGTGTAGCGCGAGCCGTGGAACAGGACCGGGATGCTGTGCCAGGTCAGCGAGATCGCCTTGCGGTCGTTGGCGATCACGAAGGCGCCCAGCGCGCCGCCGAAGATCATCAGGAGTTCATAGGGCTGGAACAGCGCCGCCAGGTGCCCGTCCTGCAGGACGAAGCCGCCGAACACAGCCAGCAGCACGACGCAAAAACCGACAAGGATCAACATGGCGCAGTCTCCGGGATTACCAAACAGCAACTTTAACATTGTTGCCATCAGGAAAGCAAAGACTGGCGCAAACTTTCGTCAGCGTTCGATCATCCCGCGCAAACCACTGGTGCGGTGGGTACGCTTGCCGATCGCCTCGCCCAGCACCGCCGGCGCCGGCGTCAGCAGCGTGAACTCGCGGCTGGCGCGGGTGATGCCGGTGTAGACCAGTTCGCGCGCCAGCACCGCCCCGCCCTCCTTCGGCAGCGCCAGCACCGTGTGCGCGAATTCCGAACCCTGGGATTTGTGGACCGTCATCGCGTAGGCCGTCTCGACGTGCCGTAGGCGGGTCGCCAGCACGCTGCGGACCTTGTCGCCTTCGAGGAACCAGACCCGCAGCGAGCCGGGGCGCGCAGGATCGGGCAGCGTCAGGCCGATGTCGCCGTTGAAGACATTGGTCGCGTAATCGTTGCGGGTCACCATGACCGGGCGCCCCGTGTACCAGTCGGCGCCGCGGCGGATCAGGCCGACGCTGTCGAGGCGCTGTTCGATCGCCGTGTTCAGGCCTTCGACGCCCCACTCGCCCTCGCGCACCGCGCACAGGATGCGGAAAGCCTCGAAGCGCTGCAGCACCGCGCGCACCCAGTCCTCGTGGGCGCCGCTGTCCGGCCCCTCCGCCAACAGCCGCAGGTAGGGCCGGTAGCCTTCCAGCGCCAGCCCGATCGCGTGCTGTTGCTGGGCGTGTTCGATCCAGCGCAGCGCGTGCGCCACCTCGACGCCCAGCGCGCCGCGCGCGCGCAGCACGGCGGCGGCGGCATCAAAGTCGCCGGCATTGACGGCCAGCGCCAGCTGCCCGATCGGACCGCCGAAGCGGCGGCTGTGGCGCAGCATCACGGTCTGCTGGGCCAGGGCGCCGCCGTCGTGCACGTATTCGGCCGGAATCGCCTCGCCGCTCGCCTCGCGCACGAAGGCCACGGTGTCTTCGTCGTAATTGCCCGCCTGCGCGTCAAAGCACAGGTCGCCCAGCACCGCGCCGGCTTCCACCGAGGCCAGCTGGTCCTTGTCGCCCAGCAGGATCAGCGTCGCGCCCGGCGGCAGCGCGTCGAGCAGCGAAGCCATCATCTCCAGGTGGACCATCGAGGCTTCGTCGACGATCAGCACGTCGACGTCGAGCGGATTGCCGCGGTGGTGGGCAAAGGCGCGGCTGTCGGGACGCGCGCCCAGCAGGCTGTGCAGGGTACGGGCGGCACCCATGCGCGCCGTCAGTTCGCGCAGCGGCAACCGGGCGCCAACCTTGTCCGCCAGTTCGCCCAGCGCCTTGTCGATCGACTGCTTCAGGCGCGCCGCCGCCTTGCCGGTCGGCGCGGCCAGGGCGATGCGCTGGCGGGCGGCATCCGGCGCCGTCGCGAACAGCAGCGCCAGCAGGCGCGCCACCGTGTAGGTCTTGCCGGTGCCGGGGCCGCCGGTGATGATCGCCATCCTGCCGCGCAGCGCGATCGCGCAGGCCAGCTTCTGCCAGTCCGGCTTTTCCGCGGCGCGCTGGGAAGCGAACAGCAGGTCCAGCCATTCGCGCACGGCGGGCACGTCGACCGGCTGGTGCCTGCCTGCGCGTTCGCGCACGCTGGACGCCACCGTGGTCTCGTCGCGCCAGTAGCGGCGCAGGTACAAACGGCCGTTGTCGGGCTCGCCGTCGAGCACCAGCGGCTGGCCGTAATCGAATTCGCCGGCCGTCCACACCTGCTCGCAGCCGCTCAGCTGGGTCATCCAGCCCCTGGCGTTCTTCGGCAGCGGCTTGATGGCGGCCGCCAGTTCGGTCCACTCCTCGGCGGGCAGGCCGAGCAGCCCGGCGGCGTCCTGGGCCAGGTCGGACAGCAGCAGGCAGCTGTGGCCGCGCCCTTCCAGCTCGGACAGCACCAGGGAAGCCAGCAGCAGCGGCCCGCTCGCCGGCCCGAGCGAGGCGACGAAGCGGGCAAAGGCGCCGGACAGGCGGCGCAGTTCGCCGGCCTCGGTCAGGCGCTCCACTTCGAACCAGAAGATGTCGATCTTGTCGGGGTCCATGGTCCCGGTATCCTTGTCAGCCATTTGCCAGCAGCCCATCGAGTCCGTCGAGCAGTTCCGGGTCCGGCTCGATCAGGTAACAGCCGCGCGTGAATTCGTTGCCGATCCCGCGCAGGAACAGGAACACCGCGCCGCCCAGCTGTTCGGCCGGGTCGTAGGCCTCGCCCAGGCGCGCGCGCAGCAGCCGGTGCAGGGCCAGCAGGTAGATCGCGCCCTGGATGTCGTAGCGGTGCTCGGCCATCGCGGCCGCCATCGCCTGTTCGGTGTAGGCGGCGTCGCCCGGCCCCAGCGCATTCGACTTGTAGTCCAGCACCCAGTAGCGGCCGTGGCATTCGAACACCAGGTCGGTGAAGCCCTTCAGCATGCCGTGCAGCTGGCGCTCGGGCAGCGTCGGACGCTGGATATCGCCCAGCAGGCGCCGGCAGCACAGGCGGTCCAGCGCGCCCACGTCGAGGCCGTGGCTGGGGAACCAGAACTCCATTTCCGGCAGCACTTCTTCCAGATCGGACAGCGCGCAGCCGGTCGGCGGCAGCGGCAGCGTGACCAGCGCGTCGAGCCAGGCCATCGCATCGTCGACCCGGTTGCCCCAGCCGGCGCGCACAATGCGCTGGTGCAGGCGCTTGATAAACTCGTCCTCGTCGATGCGGCCAAAGCCTTCCTGCGCCATCCACTCCAGCTGCTCGTGCAGGAAGTTGCCGGGCGTGGCACCGCGCGGGAAGCGATGCCATGGCGCGTCGTCGGCCTTTTGCACTTCGACCGTGCCCGGCTCCTCTTCTTCCAGCAGGTTTTCTTCCTGCGGCCGCGTCGGCGGGGCCACCGTGTGGCGGGTGAGCGAGGTGAAGGAACCGACCGCCCAGTTGCGCTCGAAATGCCCTTCGAAGGCCGGGGCCTCGACCAGTTCCGGTCGCACGTCGGCGCGCGCCAGGCGCGTGCAGCCTTCCGGCGCGTCCAGCGTGTGCAGCTCGATCGCATCCAGACTGCCGCGCAGATGTTCCCAGCGTTCCTGCATGCTGCTTGCCGGCACCGGCGAGCCGCCGGTCAGCAGGTAGCCGAGCGCGGATTCGTGCAGGCGGTTCTCGCCCTTGCGGCCCGCCGCCACCGCCGCCACGCCCAGCCACAGGAAGTGCTTGGCGCGCGTCAGCGCCACGTACAGCAGGCGCAGGTCTTCTTCCAGGCGCGCGCGGTCGACCGCCTGCATCGCATCCTCGCTCAGGCCGAGGTCGATACGCCGTCCGCCGTCTTCGTGCACGTACTCGAAAAAGGCGCGGTTGCGGCGGTCGGTCTTGCGCGCGGTGACGGCAAAGGGCAGATACACCAGCGGGTATTCGAGGCCCTTGGACTTGTGCACGGTGACGACCTTGACCAGCTCGGCGTCGCTCTCCAGGCGCAGCACGCGCTCGTCGCCGCCCTCTCCCAGGCCCTCGACCTGCTCGGCGAACCAGCGGATCAGCGCCTGTTCGCCATCCAGCTCGCGGCTGGCTTCCTGCAGCAGTTCGGCCAGGTGCAGCAGGTTGGTCAGGCGCCGCTCGCCGCCGCTCATGGCCAGCAGCTTGGCCGGCAGGCCGAGTTCGTGGATGAAGCGGCGCAGCATCGCCAGCACGCCCTGGCGCTGCCAGGTCTGGTGCAGGTTCTTCAGCTGCTCGACCCGCTGTTCCCAGGCCAGCTCGTCGCTCGACAGGCGGGCCAGTTCCGTCAGCGGCAGCGCGCAGGTGGAGGTGGCGAAGGCGGTGCGCGCCAATACCCCATCCAGCGGGCTCGCCACCGCCTGCAGCCAGCGCAGCACGTCGACCGCTTCCTGGCTCTCGACCACCGAATCCTGGTCGGACAGGTAGACGCTGGCGACGCGGCGCTGCACCAGCGCGCGCCGGATCGCGGTGGCTTCGCGGCGGTCGCGCACCAGCACGGCGATATCGGCCGGCATCAGGCGCTTGAACCGCCCGCTGTCGCGGTCGCGGAAACCGACGTGCGGATCGTTCAGCAGGCTGACGATGTGCTCGGCGCAGTGGTGGGCGAAGTAGTCGCGGTAGTCCTCGGTGCGCAGGTCCTCGCGCGGCGTGGTCGCCACCGCCAGCGCCTGGAAGGGACCGTCGACGCCGACCAGCTCCGTGCCGCGCCCGGCGGCCTTCACCGCCTCGAAGGGCAGCGGGTTCTCGCCGTCCTTCCTGAAGCGGAAGGCGCCGAAGGCGTGGCCCTGCTCGGCGTATTCGAACAGCCGGTTGACCGCCGCCACGACCGCCTCGGTCGAGCGGTAGTTGGTGCCGAGCTGGTAGTGCCTGCCCTCGGTGGCGCGGCGCGCCGACAGGTAGCTGTGGATGTCCGCGCCGCGGAAGCCGTAGATCGACTGCTTGGGGTCGCCGATCAGGAACAGGCCGTGGCCAGGGTCATTCTCGGCCACGCGGTACAGCAGGTCGAAGATGCGGTACTGGTCGGGCGAGGTGTCCTGGAATTCGTCGACCATCGCGACCGGGAACTGGTCGAGAATACGCTTGCGCAAGGCTTCGCCGTTGACGCCTTCGAGCGCGTTCTTGAGGCGCACCAGCATGTCGGCGAAGCCGAACTGGCGGTTGCGGCGTTTCAGGTCGATCATGCGGCGCGCGATGTTGCAGGCGGCGTGGCGCAGCAGCGCGTGGGCCATCGGCTCGATCTCGCCGAGGGCATCCTTCAGCGCTTGCGTGTGCTCGAAACACTCCGGCACGGCGGCGCTGAAATCCTTCGAGAAGGCGTTGGCGATGCCGTCCGGCGTCAGGCGGTTCCAGGCGGTCTCGTTGAGATCGGGCGCGACCATCGCCGGGTCCAGGGCCCAGGCGCGCAGGGCCTCGAACCACTTCGCCAGCGACTCCGGCTTCATCTTGGTGCCGTTGAAGCATTTCGGGTTCGCCCCGCGCTGCCCGGCGATCCAGGCCTCCATCGCATCCGCGCGCTCCACCCAGCCCGCCTTCAGGCGTGCGAGCTTTGCCTTCTGCGAGCGCTCGACACCGGCGATGACGGCGCCCAGCGCTTCCATGTCGTTTGGCCGGCCCTCCTCGTCCACGCAGTCGGGTCCGAGCAGTTCGGCGCGCCGCACCAGCTCGCGCGCCGCGCCCTTCAGTGCATCGACGTCCTTCCATACCCCCAGCAGGGATTTCAAGGCATGGCCGTTCAGCGGGTACACGTGCTGGCGCCAGTAGTCGTTGGCGGCGTCCTCGAACAGGGCGCGCTCGTCGCTGACCAGTTCCTCGTCGAACAGGCTGCCGCTGTCGAAGGCGTGCTCGCGCAGCATGCGCTGGCACCAGGCGTCGATGGTGAAGATCGCCGCTTCGTCCATGGTCTCGGCGGCCAGCACCAGGCGATGGGCCGCCACCATGCGCGCCGCGTCGTCCTCGTAGCTGTCGGCCAGCGCTTCCAGGTAGGGATCCTCGACATAGGCTTCGCCGCGGAAGAAGGCGGCCGCCTGCACCAGGCGTTCGCGCACCCGGTTCGACAGTTCGCGCGTGGCGGCGCGGGTGAAGGTCATCACCAGGATCTCGGGCGGCAGCAGCGGGCGCGGGAAACCATTCTCCTCGCCTTCGGCATTGCCGTGGCCGAGCACCAGGCGCAGGTAGAGCGCGGCGATGGTCCAGGTCTTGCCCGTGCCGGCACTGGCTTCGATCAGGCGTGAACCGTGCAGCGGAAAAGCCAGGGGCTGGAGCAGCTGGCTCATGCGCCCTGCTCCTGCGCGTTCGGGTTGACGGTGACGCTGTCGCGCAGCCATGCCGCCAGCGGGCCGTACAGGGCTTCGGCCGTGCGCGGCCAGTCACCGGCGGCGCGCAGCACCGCGAATTCCGGCCACAGGCGGGCCAGGCAGGGGTCGTCGACTTCGCCATTGATCTCGAAGCCGCCGTCATACGTTTCGCGCGGGTCGCCGCCGGCCAGGTGGGCCAGCGCGGTCTTGCAGGCCACCGCCAGCGGACGATCCAGGTTGGCGCGCCACAGCGCCACGATGTTCCCGAGGGCGGCATGGGCGATGGCGGGGTCGATCGGGTCCAGTTGCAGCGTGGCGTCGCGCGCCACCAGGTAGCCGGTGATGCGCTCGCCGACCGCGCTGGCGGCCAGCTGGCGCAGCCAGGGGCCGATCAGCTTGTCGCCGCGCGGCGCGCCCTTGCGGTCCAGCACCTTGGACGAGATCTGCAGCAGCCACACGGTTTCGCCGTCGTTGCTGCGCAGCTTGTCGATCCAGTCGTCCAGCAAGATGCCGTTCACGTCCAGGCTGATCGCCAGCTTCGGCGCTGCATCCGGATAGCGCGCGCCCAGCGCCAGCCAGCTGCGCCGCACCGGCACCAGGTCTTCGACCAGTTGCTGCTGCCACTGCCGGCCCAGCAGGCCGATCGGCAGCCTGCCCTCGCGCACGAGGCGCTGGGCGCGTCCGTCCAGCATCTGGCGCACCTCGTCCTGCGCTTCCGGGCTGCCGCTGTCATCCAGCAAGGTATCTTCCACGAAGTAGCGTTCGAGGGCGTCGAGCGAGAACGGTTCCTCGTCTTCGCCCACCACCTCGTTGCCGCCGAAGTTCACGCCCAGGCGGCGCCGGAAGAAGTAGCGCGCCGGCTGGCGCAGGAAGGACACCAGCTCGCCCAGCTTCAGGCGGTAGTCGGGTTCCAGTTCGTAGGGAGGCAGCGCGTCGTCGCTTGCTGTGCTGTCCTCGCCTTCCCGGTGCGCCGAGCGCCATTCGCCGGCATAGGTCAGCAGGCCGCCCTCTTCGAAATAGCGGCGCGAGAATGGCTGCAGCGCGTGCACCGTGGTGCGGTCCGGCAGGCCGTCCTCCATGTCCCAGCCGTTCTTCAGGTAGTCGCGCAGCTGCGAAACCAGCACCGAGGCCGGCTGCTCGGTGTTGTCGCGCACGTTGCGGCCGACCCAGCTCACATACAGCTTGTCGCGCGCGGCCAGCAGGGCTTCCAGCATCAGGTAGCGGTCGTCGTCGCGGCGCGAGCGGTCACCCGGGCGTCCCATGCCCGGCAAGGCCAGCAGGTCGAAGTCGGACTGGTGGCCGCGGCGCGGGAAGTCGCCGTCGTTCATTCCCAGCAGGCAGACCACCTTGAAGGGCACGGCGCGCATCGGCATCAGGGTGCAGAAGGTCACGCCGCCGGAGACGAACTGGTGGTTCAGGGCCGGCTGGTCGAGTTCCGACAGCCAGGCTTCGCGCATCACGCCCAGCGGCACCGCTTCGTCGAACAGTGCGTTCTCGCAGATCTCGAGCCAGCACTGCAGCGCTTCCTCGAGCTGGTTCAGCATCATGCGGTCTTCGTCGTCGCGGGCGCGGAAGAAGCGCGCCATCAGTGCGCGCGCGCGCTGGCCCCATTCCTGGGGCGTGAGCACCGCGTCCAGCTGTTCGCGCCAGGCCAGCAGGCTTTCCACCAGTTCGGCCAGCGCGCCGGCCAGGGAGGCGTCCAGTCCGCCGACTTCGGCATAGGGTTCGATGTCGCCGAAGCTCGGGCCGGCGCCGGTGGCATAGCCCAGCAGCATGCGGCGGATGCCGAACAGCCAGGAATTCTGCTCGCCGGCGGAGCCCAGGCCCAGGCCGGCGCGGTGCTTCAGGTCCAGGCCCCAGCGCACGCTGGCACCCTCGATCCAGCGTCCCAGGGTCGGCAGATCATCTTCCTCCAGGCCGAAACGTGCGGCCAGCGCCGGCACGTCCAGCAGGTCACGCACCTCGCTCTGGCGGCAGCGCTGCTGCGGCAGGCGCAGCAGCCACTCCATCGCCACCAGCAGCGGGTTCACGCTACGGTCCTTGACGTCGCCGATCTCGAACGGGATGTAGCGCGGGTCGCTGCGCTTGTGCTGGTCGAACACCGCGTGCACCGCCGCCGAGAAGGTATCGATGTCGGGCACCATGACCACCACGTCGCGCGGGCGCAGTGCGGGATCCTGCGCGAACCAGGACAGCAGCTGGTCGTGCAGCACCTCGACCTCGCGCTGGGCGCTGTGGGCGATGTGGAATTCGATCGATCGGTCCTCGGGCTCGGGCGGGACGTGCGGGTGCTCAAGCAGCGGCAGCAGGTCGCGCACCGCCGCCTGCACCTGCGACAGCAGCGTTCCCTCGTCGCCTTCGTTGAACAGGTCGACGCGCATGTTGCCGAAGCGTGCGCCGAGCTGGCCGTCGAACTCGTCGAGCATGCGCACGAAGTCGCGGCCCTGGCGTCCCCAGCTTGCCAGCAGCGGATGGCTGTGCGCGTGCAATTCCTAGACCGGCACGTCGGCCAGGTTGCTGCCGTTGCGCGACTGGTGGCGGCGGTAGGCGGCGGTCAGCAGCTCGCGGCCCTCGATGATGTCGCCCCAGTGGTACTGGCACGGGTTCGGCACCGCCAGCAGCACCTGGGTATAGCGCGACAGCCCGGCCATCGCCTCGATGGTCTGGTAAGGCAGGGTCGACATCCCGAACAGCACCACGCGGCGCGGCAGGCGCTGTGCCGGCTGGCGCTCGTCCTCGACCGCGGCCATGAACTGCTGGTGGATGGTGGCGCGGCCGGACCAGCGGCGTTCCGGCGGCAGGCTTTCGTGGATCTCGCGCCAGAGCTGGGCCTGCCAGCACTGGTCGGGCGCGAGCGGCACCGAAGAGTTTAAACCCGCGCCGCCCGGACGGCGCAGCTGGTCATGGCCCTCGGCCCAGTCGGTCAACCAGTCCGCGCGGTAGACCTGGTACTGGTCGTAGAGGTCGGACAGGCGTTCGGCCAGCTGCAGGCGGCGCTCGGGGTCGCCGTCGGACAGGAAGTGGCGCAGCGGCGCGAATTGTTCCTTGGCCAGCAGTTCCGGCAGCAGGCGCATCAGGCGCCAGGTGAGCGCGTCCTTGTCGAAGGGCGAGCGGCGCGGCACCCGTTCCGGGCCCAGCATGCCGCGGTAGGCCTCCCACTGGAAGCGCGCCGGCAGCGCCACACGGGTGGCCGCGCACACGCCCAGCTCCTCGGCCAAGGCGATCTTCAACCATTCGGCCACGCCGTTCGACTGCACGAGGATGATTTCTTCTTCGAGCGGGCCGAGCGGATTGGCGCGCAGCCAGTCGAAGACGGCGGCGCGCAGCAGTTCCATCTGGTTGCCGTGCAGGATGAGGAGGCCGGGAGAGATCGGGGAGCGCATGATGGGAGACTTCAAGTAGACCCCCGCAGGATACTACCAAGGGGGTGTGGCGGACAAGGAAATGGACGAGCTCAGGCCTTCTGGTCCTGCTGGCGGGCCCCCAGTTCGGCGGCGATGTGGCGTTCCAGCCGCGCCAGCAGCGCGCGCAGCCGGGCGGCCAGCGAGCGCGCCTGCGCGACCGAGCCATGCGTGCGCTGGTTTTCGAGGTCGGCGCAGACGTCGCCGAAGCCCATCGCGCCCACCGTCCGCGCCGAGGACTTGATGCGGTGCGCGACGCCCGCCGCGCGCCCGACTTCACCGGCCGCCAGCGCGCGGTCGATTTCGAGCAGGCCTTCGCGCGCCGTCTCCAGGAACATAAAGGCATATTTGCGCATCTTGTCCGGATTGCCGCCGAAGGTATCGGACAGTACCTCGAGGTCCAGCAGCGCAGGCAACGGCGCCGGCGCCGGCGGCGCGGCCGGGACCGGCGGATGCTCCACGCTGCGCCCCAGGGCGCGGGCCACGGTCGCCACCAGGATTTCCGGTGCCACCGGCTTGGTCACGAATTCGTCCATGCCGGCCGCCAGGCAGCGCGCCTGGTCTTCCAGGCCGGCATTGGCCGTCATCGCGATCACGCGCGTGTCCTTCAAAGCCGGGTCGAGGCGGATCCGGCGCGTCGCCTCGAAGCCGTCCATCACCGGCATCTGCACGTCCATCAGCACGCAGTCGAAGGCGGCGCCCTCCTTCCTTGCCTGCATCAACTCGAGCGCCTCGCTGCCGTTGCCGGCCACGACCACGCCGGCGCCGGCATCCTCCAGCAGTTCGCGCGCGACCTGCTGGTTGAAGGCATTGTCCTCGACCAGCAGGATGCGGCTGCCGGCCAGCGCACCCGGGCGGACCGGCGATCCGGGCGCGCCGGGTGCGATCGCCAGGCTCGACGCGCGCCGCGCCGCCGCGCCCGCCAGCGGGGTGGCCAGCCGCGCGGTGAACCAGAAGGTGCTGCCCTCGCCCGGCACGCTCTCGACCCCGACCTCGCCGCCCATCAGCTCGGCGAGCTGCTTGCTGATCACCAGCCCCAGGCCGGTGCCGCCGTAGCGCCGCGTGGTCGAGGGATCGGCCTGGTGGAAAGGCGCGAACAGCTGCGGCAGCTCTTCCGGCGCGATGCCGATGCCGGAATCGACCACCTCGAAGCGCACCAGCGTGTCGGCCCCGAGGGTGCGCACGGCATGCGCGCGCACCAGGACCACGCCCTGCTCGGAAAACTTGATCGCGTTCGAGGTGAAGTTCAGCAGCACCTGCTCCAGCCGCAGCGGATCGCCGCGCAGCGGGCGCCGCAGCTCGGGGGCGATCTCGAATTCCAGCGCCAGGCCGCGCGCCGCGGCGCCTTCGCCCAGCTGGTTGGCCAGGTTGTGCATCAGGGCTTCCAGCGTGAAGTCGAGCAGCTCCAGCTCGACGCGCCCGGCCTCGATCTTGGAAAAGTCGAGGATGTGGTTGATGATGCCCAGCAGGTGCTGGGCCGAATGGTGGATCTTCTGCAGGTAGTCGCGCTGGCGCGGTTCGGCCGCCTGCTTGAGCGCCAGGTAGGACATGCCGATGATGCTGTTCATCGGCGTGCGGATCTCGTGGCTCATGTTCGACAGGAAGTCGGTCTTGGCCTGGCTGGCGGCGTCGGCCCTGGCCTTCAGCTGGTGCAGGTCGGTGACGTCGGTCGACACGCACAGCAGGGCCACGATCTCGCCGTCCGCGCGCACCGGTACCTTCACGCTCCACAGCTGGCGCACGCTGCCGTCGGGAAGCAGCATCTCGTTCTGCACCGAGCGGCCCTGCCCCGTTTCCAGCACCGGCCGGTCCAGCTCCCAGACCGCGTCGGCGCGCGCCGCCGGCAGCACCTCGCGGTCGCGCCGGCCCACCATCTGCTCGGCGGGCATGCCTGCCGCCTCGGCCATCTTGGCGTTCACGTAGCGGAAGCGCCGCTCGCCGTCCTTCATGTAGACATAGGCATCGACGTTGTCCAGCACCAGGTCGAGCAGCACGCGCTGCTCGAGCGCCTGGCGCCGCGACCAGTACAGCTTCAGGAACAGCGCGTAGATCAGCAGGGTCGCGCCGAAACCGCCGGCGAAGGCCAGCCACGGGAACCAGAACCCGAACCCGTCGACCAGCGCGGCGCGCCTGGCGACGAAACGCACCTTCCACAGGTTGTTCTGGAAGTGCACCGGCAGCACCGTCTCGAAGGACTCGCGTGAGCCGGGCGCGGTCCGCAATGCCGGGGCCTGATCGCTGGCACTGTCGTACAGCAGGGTGTCGGCCGGTGTCACGGCAAGCGTCTGGCCGGCGGCAAGCTGGTCCTGCTTCGCCAGGTAGAGCTGCAGCGCCACCGGATGCCGTCCCATGCCTTCCAGCGCGCGCTGCACCAGGGTCGGTATCGAAAAGCCGATGCCGACCGAGCCGAGGTAGGCGGCGCGCCGGCCCTGCACGCTGTCCGGCACCGCGCCGCCGCGGTAGACCGGGAAGCGCAGGGTCAGCGCCAGGACCGGGCGCGGGGCGGCGAAGGTCAGCGGCCTGGCCGACGCGATCAGCTCGGCGCGGTCGCGTGCTTCGTCCAGTGCGCGCGCCACTGCCGGCCGGTTGGCCACCATGTCCACCCCGAGCCGCGAAGCCATCATCGGTTCCAGATAGGTAAGCACCAGGTAGGACGGACGCCGGCCGGGCGGCTGGATGTCGAAGCCGGGATAGCCGCCCGGGTCCAGGCTGCGGTCGGCGCGCACCGCGGCCACGAAGGCGTCGCGCTGGCTATCCGGGACGTGGGCGCCGTAGTTGAGCGATTCGATGGCCGGAAAATTCGCCGCGACGCCCAGCGATTCGACGTAGCGGTGGAACTGCAGGCGCGAGACCTCGCCGCCGTTGGCGTTGAACAGTCCTCCCAGGTTGTGCACGACCTGCGCGTAGGACTGCACGGCGCCGTCGAGCCGCTGGCGCGCGCCCTGGGCGATGCTGTCGAAACGGCGCCGGGCGTCGTCTTCGACGGTGCGCGAGGCGCCCAGGTGCAGGGCCGCCCCGACCAGCAGCGCCAGCCACAACCCGCCGCCCCACAAGGCGATGCGCATCGGGCCGCTGGCGCCGACGGTTTTCCCCATGTTGCGCGTGCTTGCTTCTGGCATTTTGGTCGTGCGGCAATATTTTGGATAATTGCTAGTATTACGCAATCGGCCTCAAATGGCGAGAGCCCGGCAATAAGGAAACCGCATGCACACGATGGAACAGGATCCCTACCTCTGGCTGGAGGAAGTCGCCTCCGGGCAGGCGCTCGGCTGGGTCGGCGAACGCAATGCCGAAACCGAGGCCGAACTGACGGCGGCGCCCGGCTACGCGGCGCTGCGCACGCGCCTCAAGACGATCCTCGATTCGAAGGACCGCATCCCCTATGTCGGCCTGTACGAGGGCCGCTACTACAATTTCTGGCGCGACGCCGAACATGAGCGCGGCATCTGGCGCCGCACCACGATGGCTGAATACCGCAAGCCCGAGCCGCAGTGGGAAACGGTGCTCGACCTCGACCGCCTCGCCCGCGACGAGGGCGAGAACTGGGTCTGGGCCGGCGCCTCCTTCCTGAAGCCGAGCGGCGGGCGCTGCCTGGTCTCGCTGTCGCGCGGCGGCGGCGATGCCCACGTGGTGCGCGAATTCGACCTCGAAGGCCTGGCCTTCGTCGCCGACGGCTTCATCCTGCCCGAAGCAAAGGGCGGCGCCAGCTGGATAACCCGCGACAGCGTGTTTGTGGCCACCGATTTCGGCCCGGGGACGATGACCAGCTCCGGCTATCCGCGCGTGGTCAAGGAGTGGCGGCGCGGCACGCCGCTGAACGACGCCAGCCTGGTCTACGAAGCGCAAGAGGACGACCTGTCGGCATCCGGCTGGTTCGACTACACGCCCGGCCACGAGCACCAGTTCGTGCAGCGCCAGATCGGCTTCTACAGCAGCGAACTGTTCGTGCGCGACCCGGCGAGCGGCGCCCTTACCCGGGTCGACAAGCCCGAGGATGCCGACGCCTTCACGGTGCGCGACCAGCTGCTGGTCCAGTTGCGATCGAGCTGGGCGCTGGACGGCACGACATGGCCCCAGGGCGCCCTGCTGGCCATCGGTTTCGAACGCTTCATGGCCGGCGCGCGCGATTTCCAGGCCCTGTTCACGCCCGGCGAGACGACGTCGCTGGACGGCATCGGCGTGACCCGCGACGCGATCCTGCTGACGGTGCTGGACAAGGTCAAGAACCGCATCGTCGAACTGCGCCACGTCGACGGCGCCTGGGAGCGGCGCGAGGTGGCGGCGCCGGGCATGGGCGCGCTGGGCGTGTCGGGCGTCGACGAGATCGCGTCGAACGACTACTTCCTGACCGTGACCGATTTCCTGACCCCGAGCACGCTCTACCTGGCACGCGCCGGCAGCGACGAGCGCGAGCTGCTGAAGGCGATGCCGGCCTTCTTCGACGCCAGCCCCTACACGGTTGGCCAGTTCGAGGCGGTCTCGAAAGACGGCGTGCGCATCCCCTACTTCGTGGTGATGCGCAAGGACACGGCGATGGACGGCGCGAATCCGACCCTGCTGTACGGCTACGGCGGCTTCGAGGTCTCGCTCACGCCCTTCTACAGCGGCGTCACCGGCGAAGCCTGGCTGGCGCGCGGCGGCGTGTATGTGCTGGCCAACATCCGCGGCGGCGGCGAATTCGGCCCGCGCTGGCACCAGGCCGCGCTCAAGCACCTGCGCCAGAACGCCTTCGACGATTTCCTGGCCGTCGCCGAAGACCTGATCGCACGCCAGCTCACCAGTCCGGACCACCTGGGCATCATGGGCGGCAGCAATGGCGGCCTGCTGGTCGGCGCCGCGCTGACCCAGCGCCCGGAGCTGTTCGGCGCCGTGGTCTGCCAGGTGCCGCTGCTGGACATGCGCCGCTACCACCAGCTGCTGGCCGGCGCCTCCTGGATGGGCGAGTACGGCGACCCCGACGATCCGGAGGAATGGGCGTATATCGGCAAGTACTCGCCCTACCATCAGGTGGCGCGGGACAGGCGCTACCCGCGCGTGCTGTTCACGACCTCGACCCGCGACGACCGCGTCCATCCTGGCCACGCGCGCAAGATGGCGGCCCTGATGCGGGCCCAGGAACATGCGGTGCTGTACTGGGAAAACACCGAGGGCGGACACGCCGGCGCCGCCAACAATGAGCAGACCGCGACCATGTGGGCCTTGACCTATACGTTCCTCTGGCAAGAATTGACCCGGAAATCAAGCCCGAAATCATGAGATTTGCGCTAGCTCAACTAGCGAAGCAACACTTCCCCCTCTGCAGGGGGAGTTCCTGCAGGAACTATCAATATTGCTAGGTCGCCGGATGAATGATGCATGGAATACTTGTCTTCCACACATCTTTACAACCTTTTCTAAGGAGGAGCGGCGATGGCTAATGATTTCGTTACCGAAGCAAGCCTGCGGGAGCCCGAGGCGGTCAATGCAAAATTCCAGGCAGCGCTGGCTCCAACTGTCAGCGAACTGAAAAAGTACCGCATCAGCAAACGGGAAAGTCAGGAGAAATTCTGGGGACGCTTCGGCGTGACGCAATCGAGCGGCAGTCGTTTCGAGACGGGCCTGGCGATTCCGGCCCCGGTGGCCCTGCTGCTGAAGCTCTACGTGAACGGCAAACTCAACGATGGTGATCTTCTGGGGTAATCAAGCCCAGCGAGATCGCGCGCACGACCGCCTGCTGCCGGGTGTTGACGTTGAATTTCTGGCGAATGTTGCCCATATGAAAATTCACCGTCGCCTCGGAGCAGCCGGTAATCTTCGAAATCTCCCACGAAGATTTCCCCACCATTACCCAGTTCAACACCTCGAGCTCACGCGGCGTCAGGCGTGGCGCAGCCTCGTGCGTGGCCGGCGGGCAGAAACGCACACCCGAGGCAAAGGCATGGTCGCGCACCAGCGCCAGTTCGGGCAATAGCGCGCCTACCTCGCGAACAAAATCCGATTTGAACGCCGACTGCGCCGCTTCCGGATCGCAGGCAAAACTGAGCATGCCGAACTCGCCGTTCGGCCCGTGGATCGGGAAACTCGCGCCGGCGCGAATGCCGTGCATGCATCCATCCTCATACATGGCGCGCTGCGCCGCGCTGCGGAATGTATCGGCCTGCCACACCAGCGGCAGCGTGCTCGACAGACAGTGGCTGACCAGCGGGTCGACATAGGCCAGGCGTTCCGCTTCATAGCGCTCGCGCCACTGGCGCGGATAATTCGTCTGGAAGAAAGCGTGCTCGAGACGAGCGTGACGCGAACCCGACATCGCAAACAGGACTTTGTCGAAACCAAAGTGCCGACCCAGGGAAAACAGCGCCTCTCCCCAGCTCGACGCCGTGTCGCAATGCATCAGCTCGTCTAGTTCGACGCTCATCATCTTCACCCCGCGCTGTTGATGGTGTAACAACCTGTTCTGTAACACACGTATGCTAGTTGAGTTGTAACCGAAAAGCACGAAGAATTATTCTTTTAATCATCTTTTCGCTCGACAAACTGTGCAAAGAGTTGTCGTCTTGCTACAACAAACGTGTTTACGGTCGAGTCTATCGTGCGCCACCCGTTTTGCCGATCAGTTATCCTCGCGCGGATTGTCTAACGTAAATTGCAAAAATGCAAGTTTATGGCGGTCATGTAACACAGTTGTCTATATTGCTCTGCTGATGCTTGACTTGACCATACACAAGAGTATCTTTACGTCTTTCTGAGATTTAACAATAACGTGTCTGTCCGCTCTACTCCTTCTCTACCTCGAGGAACCCTAGTCAATGAATAACATGACTGACATGGCTGAACAGCTGGATGTCAAGCTGCTGCTTTCGACGCTGATGGCGCTGAAAAAAGGCGATTTCTCCGTGCGCATGCCCTCCGACTGGACCGGCGTTTCCGGCAAGATCGCCGACACCCTGAACGACATCATCGAGACCAAACAGAAAATGGTCGAGACGGTGACGGAAGTGTCGCGCGTCGTCGGCCGCGAAGGTCACCTGACCCAGCGCGCGGACGTGCCGGGCGTGGTCGGCGGCTGGTCGACCATCATCAGCTCGGTCAACACCCTGATCGACGACCTGGTACGCCCGACCACCGAAATGGCGCGCGTCATCGGCGCCGTGGCAAAGGGCGACCTGTCGCAGACCATGGCGCTCGAGGTAGACGGGCACCCGCTGAAGGGCCAGTACCTGCGCGCGGCGACCACCGCGAACACGATGGTGGAACAGCTGTCCTCCTTCTCTTCCGAGGTGACGCGTGTGGCGCGTGAGGTGGGTACCGAAGGTAAGCTCGGCGGCCAGGCTTACGTGCCGGGCGTCGCGGGTACCTGGAAGGACTTGACCGACTCGGTGAACTCGATGGCGGGCAACCTGACCTCGCAGGTGCGTAACATCGCGGAGGTGACCACCGCGGTGGCGAACGGCGACCTGTCGAAGAAGATTACCGTGGACGTGCGCGGCGAGATCCTGCAGCTGAAGGACACCATCAACGTCATGGTGGACCAGCTGCGTTCGTTCGCCTCCGAGGTGACGCGCGTGGCGCGCGAGGTGGGTACCGAGGGTAAGCTGGGCGGCCAGGCCTACGTGCCGGGCGTGGGCGGTACCTGGAAGGACTTGACGGATAACGTGAACTTCATGGCCTCGAACCTGACGGGCCAGGTGCGTAACATCGCGGCGGTGACGACCGCGGTGGCGAACGGCGACCTGTCCAAGAAGATTACCGTGGACGTGAAGGGCGAGATTCTCGAACTGAAGAACACGATTAACGTGATGGTG
>Ga0265798_10002089_pt1 | contig 29927 bp, 29 predicted proteins | sample P3T30metagenome_FD_192430 | JGI IMG/M metagenome (GOLD analysis project Ga0265798, IMG submission 192430) | Plant litter microbial communities from East Loma Ridge, Irvine, California - P3 T30 | ecosystem: Environmental > Terrestrial > Plant litter > Unclassified | place: USA: California...
ACGGTCGAGGACGGCCTGCGCGCGCGCCTGTACATCGTGCTGTCCGGCGCGCTCGGCGTGGAAGCCCCGGCGGCGATGGGCGACAGCGTCGAACGGGTGCTGCCGGGCGAGAGCGTGGGCGAACAGTCGGTGCTGGACGATGCCGCCAACCTGGCGACGATGGTCGCGCTGGAAGACAGCGAACTGCTGGTGATCGAACCCGAGCTGGTATGGGGCCTGATCGAACGCCACCACGGCTTCGCGCGCAACCTGCTGCGCCTGCTGTCCTTCCGCATCCGCGCCGCCAACGCCCTGCTGCGGCGGCGCCAGAAGCTGGGGGAATTCTACCGCCAGCTCTCGTTCAACGACGCGCTGACGGGCCTGTACAACCGCGCCTGGCTGAACGACATGCTGCCGCGCCTGGTGGCGCGCGCGGGCCAGGACGGCGCCCCGCTGTCGCTGGTGATGATCGACCTCGACCACTTCAAGCGCTTCAACGACACCCACGGCCACATCGCCGGCGACAGCGCCCTGTGCGCCGCCGCCGAGACCATCCGCGACGGCCTGCGCCCGACCGACTACGCGGTGCGCTTCGGCGGCGAGGAAATGACGGCGATCCTGCCCGACACCAGCCATGAGCTGGCGCTCGTGGTGGCGCAGCGCCTGGCCGCGCGCATGCGCGAAACGGCGGTGTTCGGCGACCTGCGCGTGGCGCTGCCGCACATCACGGCCTCCTTCGGCGTGGCCACGCTGGCCCCGGGCCAGGACGAGCGCGCCCTGCTCGCCAACGCCGACGCCGCCCTGTACCGCGCCAAGCAGGCCGGGCGCGACCGCATCGAAGGCTGATTGGTTCCCTGCCGGCCTTGAGCGGCAGCTGTGAACCGGCCGCCCGCACACGTTAGAATGGCGCGTCGCAACCCATTCGTGCACCTTGGCACCCCACATGAGCACCCATACCTTCCTCTGGCATGATTACGAAACCTTCGGCGTCGAACCGCGGCGCGATCGCCCGGCGCAGTTCGCCGCGATCCGCACCGACGCCGAGCTCAACGAGATCGGCGAGCCGATCATGCTGTACTGCCAGCCGGCGCCCGACTACCTGCCCGATCCGCAATCCTGCCTGATCACCGGCATCACGCCGCAGCATTGCCTGGAACACGGGGTGCCCGAACACGCATTCGCCGCCGCCATCTGCGCGGCCTTCAGCGAAGCCGGCACCATCGGCGTCGGCTACAACACCATCCGCTTCGACGACGAGGTCACGCGCTTCCTGTTCTGGCGCAACCTGATCGACCCGTATGCGCGCGAATGGCAGAACGGCTGCGGCCGCTGGGATCTGCTCGACGTGGTGCGCATGGCCTATGCGCTGCGCCCCGAGGGCATCACCTGGCCGCGCCACGACGACGGCCGTCCCAGCTTCAAGCTCGAGCACCTCACGCGCGACAACGGCCTGGCCCATGAGGCCGCGCACGACGCCCTGTCCGACGTGCGCGCCACCATCGCGCTGGCGCGCCTGCTCAAAAGCCGCCAGCCCAAGCTGTTCGACTTCTGCCTGGAGTTGCGCAACAAGACCAGGGTCGCCTCGGAAATGGGCCTGCACCTCGATGCGGCGCTGCGCCAGCCCTTCCTGCACGTGTCCGGCATGTTCCCGGCCGAGCGCGGCTGCCTGGCGCTGGTCTACCCGCTCGCCACCCACCCCACCAACAAGAACGAGGTGCTGGTCTGGGATTGCCGCCACGACCCGTCCGAACTGTTCGCGCTCGACGCCGACACCATCCGCCAGCGCATGTTCAGCCGCGCCGCCGACCTGCCCGAAGGCGTCACGCGCCTGCCGGTCAAGAGCGTCCACCTGAACAAGTCGCCGATGCTGGTCGGGAACCTCAAGACCCTGTCCGCGGCCCAGGCCGCGCGCTGGGAGCTCGACATCGAACAGGGACTGGCGCACGCGCGCATCGCGGCGGCCGGTCCCGACATGACGGCCCTGTGGCAGCAGGTGTTGACGCGCGAGGCCAGTGCAGAGCCGGTCGACGTCGACGAAGACCTGTACGGCGGCTTCGTCGGCAGCGCCGACCGCCGCCGCCTGGAATCGCTGCGCGGCGAAGACCCGGGCCGGCTGGCGGCGGCGCGTCCCGGCTTCGAAGACAAGCGCCTGGCCGAACTGCTGTTCCGCTACCGCGCCCGCAACTTCCCCGACTCGCTCACGCCGGAAGAAATGGAAGCCTGGGAAGAACACCGCGCCGCGCGCCTGTTCGAGGGCCTGGGCGGGGCGCGTACGGTCGACCAGCTGTTCGGGGATATCGACACGCTGTCGGCAACGGCGGACGAACGCGCCGAAGGGATCCTGGGGGCCTTGTACGATTACACCGAGGCGATCGTGCCGGACAGGTATTGAAGCGGTGCGTCGCCACGCACCGTTGGCGCCATCTCGGTAGGGGGGGACGGTGAAGCCGTCCACCCTACCCATCTCTTTTATTTGCGGTACCGATTGATCGCGTCCCGCGTCTCCAGCGCCACGCGCCGCGCAGCCTGCGCGAAATCCTCGTCACCCTGCGGCTGCGCATACAAGATCGCGCGCGAAGAATTGATCATCATGCCGGCGCCGTTCGCCGTGCGGCCCGATTTCACCGTCGCTTCGATGTCGCCGCCCTGGGCGCCGATGCCCGGCACCAGCAGCGGCATGTCGCCGACGATGCTGCGCACCTGCGCCAGCTCTTCCGGGAAGGTGGCGCCGACCACCAGCGCGCATTGCCCGTTCTTGTTCCATTTTTCCGCCACCAGGCGCGCCACGTGCTGGTACAGCGGCTGGCCGCCGACGTCGAGGAACTGCAGGTCGGAGCCGCCGGCGTTCGAGGTGCGGCACAGCACGATCACGCCGCGGTCCGGCCATTCCATATAGGGCTCGACCGAGTCGAAGCCCATGTAGGGGTTGACGGTGACGGCGTCGGCGCCGTAGCGCTCGAAGGCTTCGCGCGCGTACTGGCGCGCGGTGGCGCCGATGTCGCCGCGCTTGGCGTCGAGGATCAGCGGGATGTGCGGATAGCGTTCGCGCAGATAGGCGCAGATGGCCTCGAGCTGGTCTTCGGCGCCGAGCGCGGCGAAGTAGGCGATCTGCGGCTTGAAGGCGCAGGCCAGGTCGGCGGTGGCGTCGATGATGGCCTTGCAGAATTCGACGATGCCGTCGGGGCGGCCCTGCAGCTGCGCCGGCAGGCGCGCGATGTCCGGATCGAGTCCCACGCACAGCAGGGAATCGTTGCTGCTCCAGGCGGCATGTAGTTTGGCGATGAAGTTCACGGCGGGCCTCGTTGTCGTTTGCAAACCCGCTATTGTAACGCGGCGCCGCCCGGCCGCCACCTCCCATGCCCGGCAAGATCCCGCCACGTCAGACACCGCCCGAGTGTTATTTGATGTATATTTTTGACCATTCGACAATTGCATTGGATTTTCATCATGAAGCCTTCTTTCATCACGCGCTGGTCCGGCATGCTGCTCGGCGCGGTACTCGCCAGCGTCCTGCTCACCGGTTGCGGCTACAACGAGTTCCAGACCAAGGACGAAGCCACCAAGGCGGCCTGGTCGGAAGTCGTCAACCAGTACCAGCGCCGCGCCGACCTGATCCCGAACCTGGTCAACACGGTCAAGGGCTATGCCGCGCACGAGAAAGATACGCTCGAAGCCGTGACGCGGGCGCGCGCCGCCGCCACCAGCTTCCAGATCACGCCGGAAGTGCTGAACAATCCGGAAGCCTTCCAGAAGTTCCAGCAGGTGCAGGGCGAACTGTCGGGCGCGCTGTCGCGCCTGATGGCGGTGTCGGAAGCCTATCCGCAGCTGAAGGCCGATACCAGCTTCCGCGACCTGCAATCCCAGCTCGAAGGCACCGAGAACCGCATCACGGTGGCGCGCCAGCGTTACATCGCCTCGGTGCAGGACTACAACGTGCTGGCGCGCAGTTTCCCGACCAACTTGACGGCGATGGCCTTCGGCTACCAGGCCAAGCCTTCGTTCACGGTCGAGAACGAGAAAGCGATCTCGACCGCGCCAGCCGTCAACTTCGGCAAGTAAGCGGTCCATGAGCGCGATGTTGCATCCGCTGCAGCTGCTGCGCCTGCTGCAAGCCTGCGCCCTGGCCCTGCTGTTCGCGGGCCAGGCCCAGGCGCAACTGAAGGACGTGCCGCCGCTGCAGGCGCGCGTCACGGACCAGGCCGGCATGCTGACGGCCGAGCAGCGCCAGCGCCTGGACGCCGTGCTGGCCGACTACGAAGCCCGGACCGGCAGCCAGATCGCCGTGTTGCTGGTCAAGTCGACCGAGCCGGAAGCCATCGAGCAGTACGGCATCCGCGTCACCGATGCCTGGAAGCTCGGACGCAAGGGCGTCGACGACGGCGTGCTGCTGCTGGTCGCGCGCGACAACCCCAGCGCCTTGCGGCGCTTGCGCATCGAGGCCGGACGCGGCGTGCAGGGCGTGCTGACCGACGCCCAGTCCAAGCGCATCCTGCAGGACACCATCGCCCCGCACTTCCGCCAGAACGATTACTACGGCGGCCTGGTCGCCGGCGTGGGCGCCATCGCCACCCTGCTGAACCAGGAAAAATTCCCGGCGCCCGCGCCCAAGCAGGCGCAGGAAGACGTGGTCGAAGGCCCCGGCCTGATCGCCAGCATCTTCTTCATCGTGGTCGGCCTCTTGATGGTGCGCTCGCTGTTCCGGCGCGGCGGCAGCCGGCTGGCGCAGCCGGGCGCCAACGGCCGCTTCGATAACGGCTGGGGCAACGCCGCCACCGGCTTTGTCATCGGCAGCATCCTCAGCAACATGAACAACCGGGGCGGCGGCGGCGGCTTTGGCGGCGGTGGCGGCGGAGGTGGCTTCGGCGGCGGCGGCTTCTCGGGCGGCGGCGGCGGTTTCGATGGCGGCGGCGCCTCGGGAGACTGGTGATGCAACAGACGAATCCCTTCCGGCGCACCCTGCGCCATTTGCTGAGTACGAGAACCGAGGCCGAACGCGTCTTCCCGCCCGCGACCCTGGCGGCGATCGCCGAAGCCATCACCGCCGGCGAACGGACCCACCGCGGCGAAGTGCGCCTGATCGTCGAGAAGGCCCTGCCCTTGTCCGACGCCTGGTCGGGCACGAGCAACCGCCAGCGCGCCATCGCCCTGTTCGCCGACTACGGGATCTGGGACACCGACGACCATTGCGGCGTGCTCATCTACGTCAACCTGGCCGAGCACAAGGTCGACATCGTGGCCGACCGCGGCATCGACCGCCGCATCGAGGCCAGCACCTGGCAGGCGGTGTGCGACACCCTGACCCAGGGCTTCGGGCGCGGCGACTTCCACGGCGCCACCCTGGCCGCGATCGGGCATGTCAACGCCCTGCTGCGCCAGCACTTCCCCACCGACGGCGACCAGCGCAACGAGCTGCCCGACCAACCGGTCATGCTGTAGCGGCGCGGCCGGCGCGGGTAGAATGGCGGCTTTTCGCCACCGCAAAGGAAACCCCATGAAACTTGCCGGGAAAGTCGCCATCGTCACCGGAGCCAGCCAGGGCATCGGCCTCGCCTGCGCGCAGCGCCTGGTGCAGGAAGGCGCACGCGTGATGCTGGCCGACGTGCGCGAGGAAGGCGCGGCGGCTGCAAGCAGCCTGGGCGACGCGGCCCGCTTCGTGCGCGCCGACGTCGGCGTCAAGGCCGAGGTCGACGCCATGCTGGCCGCCACGCTGGAGGCCTTCGGCCAGGTCGACATCCTGGTCAACAATGCCGGCATCACCCATGCCGCCGGTTTCCTCGAACTGGCCGAGGAAGATTTCGACCGCGTGCTGCGCGTCAACCTGAAATCGATGTTCCTGTGCAGCCAGGCGGTGGCGCGCGAGATGGTCAAGCGCGGCAGCGGCTGCATCGTCAACATGTCGAGCGTGAACGCCGAGCTGACGATTCCGAACCAGGTGCCGTATGTGGTGTCGAAGGGCGGCGTCAACCAGCTCACGCGGGTCGCCTCGATCGCGCTGGCCGAATACGGCATCCGCGTGAATGCGGTCGGCCCCGGCACCATCCTGACCGAGCTGGCCAGGCAGGCCGTGCTGTCCAGCCCGGAAGCGCGCCGCACCATCCTGTCGCGTACGCCGCTGCGCCGCTGCGGCGAGCCGGAGGAAATCGCCGCCATCGTCGCCTTCCTGGCCAGCGACGACGCTTCCTACATCACCGGCCAGACCTTGTATGCCGATGGCGGCCGGATGGCCTTGAACTACACGGTGCCGGTCGACGAGTAATTCCGCCCGGCAATGCAGGTGGCATCAGGACTTGCCGAACCATTATTGCCAAAATCAATATCCGGTATCCGAAATGGGAATTGGACAGGAATACCGCGCTGCAACAGAATAGCACCTGTCTCCACTATTCTCCTCCAAGAAAATAGTTTGAAGCCCGCTCAAGCAAGCGGGCTTTTTTTTTGCCTGGATTGCGGAACCTTCCCGTTTGCGCGGGTTACAGTGCCCCGAGCGCAGTATTTCGTTCGCGAGCAATCTTTTCTAAAATCGTTCGATTAAGCACTGCGATTCACTTGAGATGTGTCATGGCATAGTCACATTCTGTGCCTATACTGGCTGTATCTGCATACACGCAACCGATATGCGTGATCGCGGAAAGGTGTGCCGCGCTACGGCGCCGCGCACCGCACCGAACACCGTGTCTCTTGGCCCGATCTTGGGTTGTGCCCGTCCTTCATAGGCGGGCATTTTTTTTGCTGCCGTTTGATCCTGCTGCCCACGCCGCCGCAGCGCACAAAATGTTTTTGCCAATGGGCTTGAAGCAGCTCCAGATTCCGCTATGATGAAATCGCGCCGCGCGCTTTGCCATGCATCGCTCGGGGACAAGACGTTTTCAAATATGGAGCCAGTCCAATGACTATACCTGTACCTGAGACGATGTCGCCATCCCAGCCTCCCTCCCCTTCACGCCGTCGCGCCGCCCCGGAAGATTGCCTGGTGCTCAGCGAACTCAATCCGCGCATGGTGGTCGATCACCTCGACGAAGAAGGCCAGCCGGTCGACGTCATGAGCTTCGGTACGGTGCGGGAAACCTGTCCCAAATGCCAGGGCGGCCACCTGAAGCTGGTCTTGCGCCAGTCGGCGGTGCGCATGGCCCATTTGTTCTGCACCGACTGCGCCAGCTGCTTCGACGCTCACTACCCGAACGGTTCGCCGGCGCTCGCCATCTAAGGGCGCACGGATGGGCGTTCCCGGACAGATTCCAAGGCGACATGGTAAGGTGTCATTTTTCGCCACTGCCGTGCCGATGACCGACGCCGTGACCGCCCTGCTGTTCCATCCACGCCTGCGCAAGCTCAGCATTGCGGGCGCGGGCGCGATGTACCTGACGATCCTGGTGGCGGGTTCGATTCCCGGCGCACGCGCCGACATCGGCCAGTACGCCTCCGGAGCGATGCTGCACTCGACGGCGTATGCGGTCCTGGCCAGCCTGTGCTTCTTCGGCAGCAGCGGCAGCCTGGCGGCGCGCGCCTGCAAGGCAGTGCTGGCGGTGGCGGCGATGGGCGCGGGCGACGAGTTCGTCCAGAGTTTCTTCCCCTACCGCGGCGCCGACGTGCGCGACTGGGCGGTCGATTGCGCCTCGGCCGTCGTCACCTGCAGCCTGCTGTCGCTGCTGCTGCCGCTGTTGCTGCCCGGTGCGGCCAGCGCGGCCCGGCGCTGATTCCACCCGGAGCCGGCTTCCTTCCTGCCGTCATCGACGTGACTTGTCGTTGACATGGCTCATGTCCTACCCGAGTCGGCCTGAACGCCGCATGGCGCCACCCCTCTTACCGAAGTGGCTCGCTGCATCGTCACATGCCTGCAAGCGGGCAACGCGAACGAAGCGCCGCGGCCGCCGGCTGCCGGCCGTCGCGCGCTGCACGCGCTTCGGGCGGTTTGCCTTGACACCATCCCATCAGAAGGAGTCGATCATGAAGCAGCAACACCAGAGCGTGTTAGTAGCGGGCCTGCTGGCGCTGGCAGTCGGATTGTCCGGATGCGCCCAGTGGCGCGGCGGCGGCGGCGAGAGCAGCGGCACCAGCGGCGCCAGCGGCAGCAGCGGCAGCAGCGGCGGCGGCAGCACCATGTCGGGCACCGGTGGCGGCACCGGCTCGGGCGGCACGGACAGCTGGGGCGGCGGCGGTGCGGGCGCGTCCGGTTCGTCGGGTAGCGCGGGTAGCTCGGGTTCCTCGGACGCGTCGGGCAGCTCTGGAGCGTCCGGCAGCTCCGGCAGCTCGGGCGCCATCGGCAGCGGCCAGGACCAGGGCGCCAGCGCCACCCAGGGTGGCCAGGGCGGCGCCGCCAGCGCCAGCACCGGCGCCGCGGACGGCGCCAACGCCACCGTGGCCGCGATCGAAGTCATCACCAGCCAGACCACCGCCACCCAGGGCGGCGAAGCAGGCGCGGTCGGCAGCAGCGAGGGCGGCAGCACCGGCTCCGGTGGCGGCGCCGGCAGCTACCGCATCACCCTGCAGATGGACGATGGCAGCGTCCAGGTGGTCACCCAGGAATCGATTCCCGAATTCCGCAGCGGCGACCGGGTGAGCCTGTCGGGCGGCGGCATCCAGCGCTGAGCCGGCCGCCCCACCGCAAGGGCATGAAAAACGCGGCGGGCGCCGCGTCCTTGCGGGACAGTGGCCGGCGCACCGGCCCTGCCTGCCCCCCTTGTTTCAGTCCGACTTTCAGCCCGACGTTCAGCCCAGCTTTGCCGGACGCGACGCCGTAGATGGCGCCGCCCCGGCATGCGCCTCGTGCACGCGCAGCGGATTGACCTTGGCGCCGGTGCGCGGCAGCGCGGCGCTGTCGATGTCGATGGGCGCGGCGCTGCGCGGCGCCGTGCGGCGCTCGGTATGCGGCGGGGCCGCATCCATCAGCGCGCCCATGCGCGCGGCGGTATTGGTCCACGAGGTGGCGGCGACGATCGCCTGCATCGCCTCGACCATGCGCGCGCGCTGTTCAGGCGTCTGCGCCAGCGCCGCCTCGCAGGCCGCGATGAATTCTTCGGCATCGTCCGCGATGGACACCACGTGGCCGTAGGGATTGGCGACATCGGCGATCGGCGTGCTCACGATCGGCAACTGGGCCGCCATGTATTCGAGCACCTTGGTCGGGCTGATGAACCTCGTCGCCTCGTTGATCGCGAAGGGCATCAGGCAGACATCCCAGCCGGCCAGCAGGTCGGGCAGCGCATCGTAGGACTGCTGGCCCAGGTAATGGATGTTCGGACGGCGCGGCAGGCGCTCCGGATCGATCTTGACCACCGGCCCGGCCAGCACGAACTGCCAGTCCGGCCGTGCCGCGGCTACCTGGTCGACCAGTTCCGGATCGAAGCGCTCGTCCAGCACGCCATAGAATCCCAGGCGCGGATGGGGAATGTGCTGCTGTTGCGGATGGCTGCGGCTGCGGTCGAGCGCCTGGCGGAAATGCTGGACGTCGACGCTGCTCGGGAAGCAGTGCACGTTCGGGTGGCGGTTCTTCTTGGCTTCGTACAGGCTGGGACCGCCGGCAAACACCAGGTCGGCGATGCCCAGCAGCGCGCTCTCGCGCTGCAGCAGCTGGCGCGGCGGGTTCTTGAACGAGGCCAGCTCGTCCATGCAGTCGTAGACCACCAGCTTCGGCTCCAGGGCCTGCAGCAGCGGCAGCGCCATCGGGGTATAGAACCAGGCGATGATTTCCTCGCCCGGCGGTGCCAGTCGGGCGACCATGGGTTCGAGCAGGCGCAGCTGCTCGTCGTGGAAGCCGTTGGCATGGATCGGCGTGTGTGCGCGGCACACGGTCACGTTCGGTGCGGGCTGGGATTGCTCCATGAACGGGGTGCCGTCATCGTGTACCGGTTCCTCGACGAACAGGACCGGGTAATGCTGCGCCAGGCGCGACAGCAGATGCTGCGGCCGCTGGAACACGAAATCCCAGCGCAGGTGGCTAAAGACGACGATGGTAGGCATGATTGCTCCTTGTTCGCCCTGTGCGGGCGGTCGGTTGAGTCGAAAAGTCCTTGCGGTGCCGCTCCGGCATGGCCGGCGCGGCCCGGCCGCGCTACCCGTCGTGCATGTCGACGGGCGCGCAATAGCCGGTGCGGGCGAGCGCGACGGGGTGCGAGGTTCCGACCGCCGTCTCAGTCCTTGCCAGGCCCGCTTTCTCCCTCGGGTGTCACCTCCCTGGGGTCCAGGATCACGTTGCGCGTCGCGGCGCTGATCACCTCGAACGGAAGCTTGGGTGTGCGGTCGGCATTGAGCAGGCCGTTGGCTTCCTGGAAGGTGTCCGCGAACTGGGTATAGCAGAAGCCGCTGAACATGAAGGTCTCGTTGACCACCTTCAGCAGGCTTTGGTACAGCGCGTGATAACTCTCGGCCGTATGGGCACGGGTATAGCCCCAGGTGCCGTCCTCGGGGGTCGCCGTCGGGTCGAAGGCGATGCCGCCGAATTCGGTCAGCACGATGGGCTGGCCGCGGTGCGGGAAGCCGTCCAGCGTGAGGATGCGTCCGCCTGGGCGGCGCTGGTCGAACAGGGTGCGCACGGGGTCGTTGACTTCGTAGCGCGCCTTGATCTTGTCCGGATCGCCATCGTAGTCGTGGATGCCCAGGATGTCGGTGGCCGAGGCTTCCCAGCCGTCGTTGCCGATCACCGGGCGGGTCGCGTCGAGGGTGCGCGTCAGGTGGTACAGCGCCTCGACCGCGTTGCGGTGGGCCTGGGTCAGCGTCAGGTTCGGCACGCCCCAGGATTCGTTGAACGGCACCCACACGATGATGCAGGGGTGGCTGTAGTCGCGCTCGATGGCCTCGGTCCACTCCTTGACGATGCGCGTGATCGCGCGCGGCGTGAAGCGGTAGGCCGAGGGCATCTCTTCCCACACCAGCAGGCCGAGCTTGTCGGCCCAGTACAGGTAGCGCGGGTCTTCGATCTTCTGGTGCTTGCGCACCCCGTTGAAGCCCATCAGCTTGGCCAGTTCGACGTCGCGCTTGAGGTGCGCGTCGGACGGCGCGGTCATGAAGGACTCGGTCCAGTAGCCCTGGTCGAGCACCAGGCGCAGCGGATACGGGCGGCCGTTCAGCAGCAGGCGGTCGCGGTTGATGTGGAAGGCGCGCAGCGCCGTGTAGGACTTGATGTGGTCGACCACCCGGTCGCCGCAGCGCAGGATCACTTCGGCGTCGAGCAGGGTCGGACGCTCGGGACTCCACAGCAGTTCGTTGCGCGAATCGTCGATGCCGGGGTCGGACAGGGCGATCTTGCGGTTGGCCTCGGCGCCCAGCAGCTTGTAGTGGTCGTCCGCCAGCAGCTGGTCGCCGTGCCAGATCTTGACCTCGACGAACATGTCATCCTGGATGTCGCCGCCGGCAAAGACTTCGCAGCCGATCTCGAAGGTCTCGAAGATCGGGGTCCAGCGCAGGCTGCGGATGAAGGTGCGCGACACCTGCTCGACCCAGACCGTCTGCCAGATGCCGGTGGTGCGCGGATACCAGATCGAGTGCGGTTCGAGCAGCCAGTCCTGCTTGCCGCGCGGCTTGGCCAGGTCGGCCGGATCATCCTCGACGAACACGGTCACGGTCTGCTTGCCGTCCGCCTTCAGGGCCGGGGTGATGTCGGCCGAGAACGGCGTGTGACCGCCCTCGTGCTCTGCCACCAGCTGGCCGTTGACCCAGACCCTTGCCGCATAGTCGACCGCGCCGAAGTGCAGGATCGTGCGCTGATCGGACGGCGCCAGTTCGAAATCGCGCTCGTACCAGCAGAAGCGGTGGAAGCCGGTGTCCTGGATGCCGCTCATCTCGGTCTCGGGCGCGAACGGCACCTCGATCTCGTGGGTCCAGCCGCTGATGCCTTCCGGCATGCGGCATTCATGGCCGTCGTCGAAGCGGAAGCGCCATTTGCCATTCAGGTTGATCCAATTGTCGCGGACGAGCTGGGGTCGTGGATACTCAAACTGACTCATTATTGTTTTCCTTTCCTTGGGTCGGGACGGGGATCAGGATGCGTCCCTGCCGTCCGGCTTTGTTGTAGGTGGAGAGTGCTGCCTGTGCCGCCTGCAGGGCGGAACCGGCGCGGCACAGGGCCACCGTGGCCCCGCCGAAACCGGCGCCCGTCAGGCGCGCGCCGAACACGCCCGGGGCGGCGCGCAAGGCGGCCACCAGCTGGTCGAGTTCGGGAATCGAAACTTCATAGTCGTCGCGCAGGCTTTCGTGCGACGCGTTCATCAGCGCGCCGAAGCGCTCGGCCGATACGCCCTGCGCCGCTTCCAGCACGCGCAGGTTTTCCAGCACCACGTGGCGCGCGCGCCGCCGCAGCGGCTCGGGCAGCTGCTCGACGGCGGCCGGATCCACCACGTCGCGCAGCGCCGCCACGCCCAGCTTGCGCGAGGCTTCCTCGCACTCGGCGCGGCGTTCGTTGTACTTGCTGGCCGCGAGCGTGCGCGGCACGCCGGAATCGATCACGATCAGTTCGGACTCCGGCGGCATCGGCACCAGCCGGTGCTCCAGGCTGCGCGCATCGATGAACAGCATATTGCGTTCGTCGCACAGGCTGGACGCCATCTGGTCCATGATGCCGCAATTGACGCGCGCGTATTCGATCTCGGCGCGCTGGGCGATGCGCGCCAGGCGCACGTCGTCGAGCTCGAAGCCGAGCAGCGCACGCAGCGCGCGCAGCATCGCCACCTCGAGCGCGGCCGAGGACGACAGGCCGGAACCGACCGGCAGCTCGGTACTGACGAACACGCGCAGCGGCGGCACCGTGACGCCGGTGGCCTCGACCAGGCGGATGCAGCCCTCGATGTAGCTGCCGAAGCCCTGCGCCGCGCTGCCGCCCCTGGCCGCGAAGGTGACGTTGCCGTCCAGGGTGTCCGAATACAGGTGATGCTGGTCGTCCTGGCTGCGCGCCAGCGCGACCATGGTCGCCTGGGGCGTGGCCACCGGCAGCATGAAGCCGTCGTTGTAGTCGGTGTGCTCGCCCAGCAGGTTGACCCGGCCGGGGGCCGAGGCGCAGGCTTCGGGGGCGCCGCCGAAGAAGGATTCGGGAGTGTTCATTTATGCTTCCTCCAGCCACAGCGGCCGCGCGCGGCCGTTCGTCGTCGCCGCCGGCCACGCCGGGTCCAGCGTCAGGTTGTCCAGGCCGGCGGGACCGAGCAGGAAGGTATCCTCGAGCTGCAGGCCGTCGAAGCCGGGGTTGAATGCGAAGGCCATGCCGGTCTCCAGCCCGGTCGCGGTGCTGGGGGTGGCCAGCAGCTCGCGCGCCGCATAGCCGGCGATGCCGCCCTGGTGGTGCGCGCCGATGGCCTCCGGCCGGTTGGCATGGCGGTAGGCCGCGTCGAGCGCGTGGTACACCGCCGCCAGCGACTGGCCGGGGCGCACCGCATCCAGCCCGGTCGCCTCGGCCTGCAGCAATGCGTGATGCACGCTGCGTAGCTCGTCAGGCAGCGCGCCGAAGCTGCGGCAGCGCGTCAGGCTGGCAACCAGGCCGTGGCGGCGCGCGCGCACCGCCAGCAGCGCCCGGCCGCCCAGCGGCTCGTGGGTCGGCAGCGGATGGCGGAACAGCGGCAGGCGCCGTTCACCGGCCGCCAGCACCAGCGCCGGCTGGATGCCGCGCTTCAGCAGCGCCTGCGCCGCGGCCGCGGCCAGTTCGTATTCGGTCCAGTGCGGCCGCGCCGCCCGCAGCGCTTCGCCGACGGCCGCGGCGGCGTCGCGGCCGAGCGCGCGAAAACGCTGCTGCTCGGCCTCCACCAGCACCATGCGGCGCAGGCGCAGCGTGGACGGCAGCGGCTGCTCGTCGCGGCAGGGCCGGTCGGACAGCACGGCGCCGCCGCCGGCCGCGCCCAGCACATAGGTCTCGTGCAGCTCGGTCTCGGCCCAGGGCGCGATGTGGTAGCTGAAACCGTCCGGCAGCTGTTCGGCGCGCAGGTGCTCGGCTTCGGCGGTGTCGGTCAGCACGCAGGCCTCCGTCGCGGTGACCAGCAGTTCGGCCGCCCCGCCGTCGCTTGTGGACAGCAACGCGGTATCGGCGCCGGCCGTGGCCCAGGCCAGCCAGTCGGCGCCGCGCAAGCGGATCGCGCCGGCGCCAAGCTGCGCCAGCGCCTCGCGCAGGAGCCCGGTCTTGGCCGCGGCCTCGGCGGCGCGCTCACCGACGGGCAAATGCGCGGGCAGCTGCGCGCTCATGCGGCCTCCTCCAGCGCGACCTCGACCTGCTGCAGCTCGTAGGCGGTGGTCTCGGGCAGCACGTCCATCGCGAACATGCCGGCGGCCAGCTCGGTGCCGGCCAGGTATTTCAGGCGCTCGCGCGTGCGATACGGGGGATAGAACTGGGCGTGCAATTGGGTCTCCGGATGCGCGGCGCCATCGGTCGGCGCCTGGAACCAGGCCATCAGGTAGGGGAAAGGCCGCTCCCACAGGCCGTCGTACTGGAGCAGCACGGTCTTCAGGGCGCGCGCCAGGCTGGCGCGCTGCGGCGGGCTCAAGGAGGCAAAGTCCTGGCACGGGGCCTTCGGCATCACCCAGGCCTCGTAGGGATAGCGCGCGCAGGCCGGCACGAAGGCGATCGCGTGCTCGTCCTGGTACAGCACGCGCTTGCCATCCTCGGCTTCGGCACGCGCCATGTCGCACAGCAGGCTGGCGCCGTGCTGCAGGTAGTACTCGCGCTCCTGCGCCAGCTGGCGCGCCGGCACCGGCGGCACGAAGGGATAGGCATAGATCTGGCCGTGCGGATGGTGCAGCGTGACGCCGACCTCGGCGCCGCGGTTCTCGAAAGGCAGCACGTACTGGATATGGTGCTGGCCGCCGATGCGCCGGGTGCGGTCGCCCCATACCTGCAGCAGCAGTTCGATGCGCGACAGCGGCAACCGCCCCAGCGCGGCCTGCGGATCCTGGGTGAACACCACCACCTCGCATTTGCCGTTGGCCGGCGCGCTCGGCACCGTCAGGGCCGGCGGGTCGTGCGCGTCCAGCGCCAGCGCGGGAAAGCGGTTGTCGAACACGGCGATCTCGTAGTCGCCGGCCGGCATCTCGGTGGGGTGTTCGGCGTCGCGCGTCGGCGCCAGCGGGTTGTACTGCGGCGGCGGCTGGTAGGTGCGGTTCTGGCGGAAGGCGGCGTAGCTCACCCACTCGCCGCGCAGCGGATGCCAGCGCAGGTGCGGGTTGGCATGCTGCGGCTCGGCGAAGGGACTGGTCGCCACCAGGCCGGCCGGGATTGGGCGGCTGCTGTACAGGGTGAGTTGTCGTCCGTCAGGCTTGATCGATTCTTGGCTGTGCATGGCTCGTCGTGTCGGGCATAACGCAGTGCAACACGGATTCCGGTCGCACGGCGCGGTCAAGAATCGATCCTATCATGGCGTTTCCGACACATTTTCTGTCAGGCAGCTCTTGTTTTTCCGGCAATCAATGCACTTGAAGCCCTTTACCCGTGGGCATACTGCCCTGCCCCTTCCCGCTCCTAGGGGAGACAGGAAAAAGGGAACAATTTTCCCTATGAAGCGAGAATCGATGTAGGCCTACGCCTACAAAATTAATAGAAATATTTACATACCCCGGAAAGGTCTTCGCCTACGCGGCGGGATGAGCGCCGGCCCTGTGATGCGCCGCCGCAAACCGCCAAGGCGGCTACAAGATTGCGTCAGGAAAGTGAAGCGCCACGCTTCAGAAATGCATGAAGCGGGCGCCGGGCGCGAGGCCGGCCGCCAGCAGGGCGGCGGCGCCGCGCACATCGGCCACTTCCGGCAACAGTTCGGCCACCGGCACGCCGTGCGTGGCCAGGGCCTGGGGGCAGGCATGGATGCGCGCGCCCGCCTCCACCGCCTGGCGCAGGCGTTCGAGCAGGACCTGGCCGGCCGCGCCCTGGCGCAGCCAGGCCACGCTGGCGCCGACGCAATGCAGTTCGACGTCGGCATCCAGGGCCGCCCCCGTCGCCGCGTAGCGCAGCGGCACCTCGGCGCCCTGCTCGTCGATGTCGTTGACGACGATGACCAGGCGCGCGCTCATGCCGGGATGATGCCGTGGCGCGCGCGCAGGATGCGCGCGGCGCCGGCCAGCGCCGCCAGCTTGGCTTCGGCGGTGGCGGCGGAGTTCAGGGGATTGTCGGCGAAGGTGGCAAAGCCGCAGTCGGGCGTGAGCAGCACGCGTTCGGCGCCGAACAGCTGCACCGCCTGTTCGGCATGGTGCAGCACATGGTCGATGCTCTCGACGTGGGCGTGCTTCTGGTTGCAGGCGCCGACGCCGATGCGCATGTCGTCCGGCAGCGCCCTGAGCACTTCCATCTCGCCGGCGCGCGGCGTGGCCAGTTCCAGGAACAGCGTGCCGACCTGCAGCTGGCCGAGCGTGGCGACCAGCGGGCGATAGTCGCCGGCCAGGGCCTTGGTCTCGTCCGGGGTCCAGTTGCCGCGGCACATATGCAGCGCCAGGCGCTCGCGCGGGAAGCCTTTGACGACGGCGTTCACCAGGTCGCGCGCGAACGCCAGCTCGGTGGCGGGATCGCCTTTTTCCGACAACGCGCCGCACATGAAGCTGCGCTGGGTCGCCGGGCCGCTGAACACCACTTCCGACAGCACCGGCTCGTCGAGCTGCACCAGCGCCGTGCCGGTGGCCAGCAGGCAGGCGATTTCCTCGCGCAGCACGCGCACGATGTCGTGCGCCAGGTCCTCGCGGCTGGCGTAGGCGCGGTCGGAAATGCACTCCATCCACATGGTGCGCGTCAGCAGGTAGGGGCCGGGCAAGGCCACCTTCACCGGCCGCTGCGTCAGCGTGCGGGCGAAATCGGCTTCGTGCACGGCGATGCCGCGCGAACGGCCCAGCGGCCCGAACACGGCCGGATGGCGCACGTCGCCGGCCGGCACGTCGAGGGCGCGCAGTTCGCGCTCGAATTCCTCGGGGTCGTCGACCAGGGGCAGCAGGTCGGTCAGCGGGATCAGCTGGCAATTGTCGAGGCGCGATGCGACGAAGCTGGAATAACTGTCGCGGCGCTGCTCGCCGTCGGACACCACGTCGGCGCCGGCGCGCAACTGGGCCTCGACCGCCAGGCGCACCGCGTCGTCGGCGGTGGCGTGGAAGTCGGCGTCGCCGAGGCGCCCTTCCATGTGCTCGTGCACCGCCTGCAGCATCCAGCGCGGGCGCGGCCAGCTGCCGATGCCCATCACCGACAGCGGCGCGATGGCGGGCGCCGGGGCCGGCGGCGGCAAGGCGCTCATCGGTTTCACCTCGACCAGCCGGACGCCGCCCGCGGCCGGCGCGGCGACCGGCGCCACCGCGCCGCGTTCGGCCAGCCTGCCCTTGGCGACCAGGAAGCTGCGCTGCCTGCCTTCGCGCAGGAAGGAAACCAGCTCGTTGCCGGTCATGCGGCACCAGGCCGGCAAGTCCTCGTCCACCGATAGCTCGGTGGAGCGGATCTCGAGCAGGCCGCCGCGCGGCAGCGGGTCGATGTGCTTGCGGATCAGGAGCAGCAGGCCATTGCCGCAATCGAGGTCGCCGCCGTCGAAGCCGACGTCGGGGTGGTGGGGATGCTGGAGGCTCATGGTGTGGTGTCCAGGGGTTCGATGGCGCCATCGTACAAGATCCGCAGCGCGGCCGGGCCGAGGTCCGCCGCCGGCGCATCGATCACGACGCGTCCGGCGCGCAGGCCCAGCACCCGGTCGGCATAGCGGCGCGCGAATTCCGGCTGGTGCAGGCTGCAGACGACGGCCACGCCGTCGGCGTGGCATATGGTCTTGAGCAGTTCGAGGATGCCGGCGCCGATGCCGGGATCGAGGCTGGCCACCGGTTCGTCGGCGATGATCAGGTCGGGCTCCTGGGCCAGGGCGCGCGCGATCGCCACGCGCTGCTGCTGGCCGCCGGACAGGGTATCGGCGCGCTGCCCTTCGTGCCCGGCCAGGCCGACGCGCGCCAGGCAGCGGCGCGCCAGCGCCAGGTCGGCGGCGTCGAAGCGGCGCAGCCAGCCGCGCCAGGCCGGCACGTGGCCGAGCCGCCCGGCCAGCACATTGTCCAGCGCCGACAGGCGCCCGACCAGGTTGAACTGCTGGAATACCAGCGCGATGCGGCGCCGTTCGCGCCCGCGCAAGGTGGCGACATCGACGCCGGCATGGGCGATGCGCCCGGCGTCCGGCCGTTCCAGTCCGGCCAGGCAGCGGAACAGCGTGGTCTTGCCGGCGCCGCTGGGTCCGAGCAGGGCCAGCATCTCGCCGCGCGCCAGCACGAAGCCGACGCCGTCGAGCACGGTGCGCGCGCCGTAGCGCCGCACCACGCCCTGGACGCTGAACAGGACACTCATACCAGGCGCTTCCTGAGCCAGCCGCTGGCCTGGTCGAGCACCATCACCACCACCAGGATCAGGGCGATGATGGTGAACAGGCGCGGGAAATCCAGCAGGTCCATGCTGTTCTTGAGTTCGAGGCCGATGCCGCCGGCGCCGACCACGCCCAGCACGGTCGAGGCGCGCACATTGAATTCCCACCAGTACAGGGCGGACGAGAGCAGCACCGGCAGCACTTCCGGCAGCACCGCGTACAGGATCGCGGTGGCGCGCCCGGCGCCGGTGGACAGCACCGCGTCGAGCGGGCCGGTGGACATGTTCTCGACGTGGTCGGCCAGCAGCTTGGCGGCGCTGCCCCAGGTGTGCAGGGCAATGCCGATCACGCCGGCGAAAGGACCGAGTCCGACCGCCGCCACGAACAGCAGCGCGAACACGAAGGAATCGATGCCGCGCAGGGCATTCAGCAGCCAGCGCGCCGGAAGGTAAAGGCGCGGCAGCGGCGTCAGGTTGCGGCTGGCCAGCACCGCCATCGGCAGCGCCAGCAGCATCGCCGCCGTGGTGCCGATCGCCGCCATGGCGACCGTTTCAAGGATGCGCTGGCCGAACAGCGGCAGCTCGTCGAGCGCCGGCGGCCACGCCGAGGCGATCCAGTGCCAGAGCCTGGGCAGGCCCTCGGCCAGCTTGCCCGGATCGACCTGGGCCACGCGCCAGCACACGACGTAGAACGCGAGGCCGCAGGCGGCGGCGAGCCAGCGCCCGGGGCGCTGCATCAGGTCTTGCGCTTGATCTTGCCGACCGCGATGCCGGCCTTCTCGATCGACGCGTAGGACGCGTGGTCGGCCTTGACGAAGCCGGTGTAGTGGGCCGGCAGCAGGGTCCTGGCCTGCTCCACGCTGATCGCGGTCAGGATCGTCCGGACCTGGTCGATGAAGGCCTGGGGCGTGTCCTTCGGCACGGCGATGGCATCGTTCGGCAGCGGCGCCGAGGTCCACAGCACCTTGTTGCCGTCGGCCTTGACCTTGCCCGACTCGATCATCGCATTGCGGTTGCGGTCGAAATCGGTGGCGATGTCGGCCTGGCCGGCCTGCACCGCCATCTCGTTGGCGGCATGGGTCGCGCCTTCGCTGTACTTCCAGAAGGACTTCGGATCGATCTTCCAGACTTCCTTCGCGTACCAGGTCGGGACCAGCCAGCCCGAGGTCGAGCCGACGTCGGCGAAGGATATCCGCAAGCCCTTGGTATCGTCCGGGAATTTCGCCACCTGCAGGTCCGGCCGGCCGATCACGATGGCGTGATAGAACGGCTTTTCGTCGTACTTGACGGTCGCCAGCGCGGTGCAGCCCGTGCTGTTGTTGGCGATGATGTAGCCCCAGGGTCCCATCCAGGCCAGGTCGAGCTGCCCGGAACCCATGGCCACGGCCATGCCGGCCCAGTCGGTGGTGGCGAACAGCTCGAAATCGACGCCCAGTTCCCTGGCCAGGTGGGCGAAGAACGGGGTATAGGCCTTCTTGGTGTCCTCGGCGGTGGGCAGCAGCGGGCCGACGCCGAAGCGCAGCTTGCGTTTGCCCTGGGCCAGGGCCGGAAGCGCGAGGCTGCCGGCGGCCGCCAGGCCGGCGGCGAGGATGGTCCTGCGGGTGGAGCGCATGGGTGGGTTCCTGTCTGTCGTTGGAAATCAGTAGCTGACGCTCGGGCAGCCGTCGCTCATGAACTCGACCAGCTTGGCGCCGCCGACGACGGTCGCGCCGGCCACCAGGGCGTCCTCGTCCAGCTTGCGCTTCTTGAAGCAGGGCGAGCACACATAGATCTTGCCGCCGGCGCCGACAAAGTTGTCCATCAGCTCCTTGAGCGGCGCGAAACCCTCTTCGTGGATGCTGTCGGCAAAGCCCTTCTGCGACAGGCGCACGCCTTCGATCGACAGGAACACGACGGTGTCCTTGTCCGATGCGACGGCGGCGTTGGCGACGACGAAGGCGACGGTGGCCTTGTCGGTGTTATCGAGGCTGCTGGTCAGGTTGACGAGGAACTTGCCGGACATGGGTTTCTCCTTGGGTGGACGTTCAGTCTTTGGCGCGCACGTAGAAGGCGTGCGCGGCGGGATCGTGGCCGACGAGCGCATGGCCCGTCATCGCGCACCAGGCCGGGATGTCGGCCGGCGCGCCGGGATCGAGGGCGATCACGCGCAGCAGCTTGCCCGGGGCGGCGCGCACGCGGCGGCGCAATTCCAGGACCAGGTCGCCGCAGGCCAGATCGCCCGCATCCCATTCGATGTCGTGCTGCATACCGTATGTTTCAGCAATGAAAATATTGCCAGCATTCTAAGGCGAGATACGGAACAGGGCAACTGCATTAAGAAAGAGAAGGCGGCAGGCGCGGGCGCTACCTGGCCAGCTCGGCCAGTGCCGCCGTGTACATCTCCAAGTTCAGCAGCAACTGCTTGGTGGTGATGAATTCGTGCTCCGAATGGCCGGTGTAGACGCTGCGCGGCATCGACGGTCCGAAGCTGACGGCGCGCGGGAACAGGCGCGAATTGGTGCCGCCGCCGATCGCCACCGGCTTCGGGTCCTTGATCCCGGTGTAGTACGAGAACACCCCCATCAGCACCGGCAGTTGCGGCGCATCCTGCTGGATCCACGGCTCGCCGATCTCCACCTCGATGTGCGCGAGCTGCACGCGCGTGCCCTGCCACTGGGCCAGCGCGGCATTGATCTCATTGGAAAGCTGCTGCGCGGTCTTGCCTTGCGGGCGGCGGATGTTCACCGACAGCTGCAGGCCTTCGGGCAGCGCGCGGATCACGGTCGGCGCGAAGGTCATCGGTCCCATGAAGGCGTCGCGATAGGCGATGCTGCCGAATTTCTCGCCGTAGTAGCCGGTGCCGACCATCTCGTTGAGGAAGTTGACCAGGGCCCCGGCGCCGCCGTCGGGCCAGGCCTGCACGGCCAGCGCGTCGGCCAGCATGGCAATCGCATTGATGCCCTCTTCCGGCTTGGACGAATGCGCCGACACGCCCTTGGCCGTCACCAGCAGGTCCTGGCCCTGCCAGGCGAAGTCGTAGTGCATGCCGGCCTGCTTCATGCCGCGCTGGCGGATCTGGGCTTCCAGCGCCGGCGTCGCATTCGCGACCAGGGCCTGGGCATCCTCGGGGATCTGGCTGCCGAAGAAACCGCCCTTGAAGCTGGCGATCGACGCGCCCCCGTCCGCGCCCGGGACGGCGCCCACGGGGATCGTCACGGCCACCGTGCCATAGCCTTTTTCGGCCGTCACCGCCGGGTACTCGGCGTCGAGCGTCAGGTTGACCTGCGGCGGCGCGTGCTCCTTGACGAATTTTTCCAGGGGCGCCCAGTCCGATTCCTCGGCCATGTACACGTACAGCTCGATACGCTTCGACAGCGGCAGCTGCAGGTCCTTCAAGGCCTTCATCGCGTACAGCGCGCTGGCGATCGGACCCTTGTCGTCCTCGGCGCCGCGCGCCAGCAGCTTGCCCGGCTCGCTGCTGCGATCCAGCTCGAACGGCGACTTCTTCCATTTCGACGCATCGACCGGCTGCACGTCGCCGTGCGCCACCAGGCCGATGCGCTCCTCGCCCTGCCCCAGGCCGATCAGCACCACGCAGCCGTGGTCGGCGGCGTCGAAGCCGAGGCCTTGCGCCACGTCGATCAGGTAGGCCTTGAAGGCGATATGGGCCGGATTGCGCTCGCACGGGATGTCCGGGGCGGCGACGGTATTGAAGCTGACCAGCTTCGCGAGGGTGTCGACGATGTCGCTGCGGTAGGCCGTGACGGCGTGCCTGGCGGCCTTGACGGCGGTCTCTCCCGGCACGCCGGCGGGCGGCGCGGCCTGGGCGGCGCCGAGCGCGAACGCCAGTGCCAGCGTCGCCGCCATGGCGCGCAGGCTTGGTTTGGTGGTGGGCTTCAAGCTGTCTCCGAATTTACAAAATCGCAAGAAGTCTAGCAGGGATGATCGGCATCTCAAAGCCGAGCGCGGCAACGCGGCGGCGCACAATCGGGTATCGTTGGCACGATCATCCCGCATCGACCAAGGAGAACAAGACAATGACACGCAAGCTCATCCGGCGCATCCACCCCGCCATGCGCGACGACATCGGCGACCTCATCACCCAGCGCCCGGTGCCCAGCGCCCACCTCGAGCAGGTCGACCCCTTCCTGTTCCTGAACCACCACGGTCCCCAGGTCTATCCGCCGCATAACGGCGGACTGCCTTTCGGCCCCCATCCGCACCGCGGCTTCGAGACCGTCACCTTCATCCTCGACGGCCTGCTGGCGCACCGCGACAGCGCCGGCCACGAAAGCGTGATCGGACCGGGCGGGGTGCAATGGATGACGGCCGGGAGCGGCCTGGTGCATGCCGAGGTGTCGCCGCGCGAATTCATGGAGCGCGGCGGCCCGCTGGAGATCCTGCAGCTCTGGGTGAACCTGCCGCCGGCCCTCAAGATGACGGCGCCGCGCTACACCGGCCTGCAGCGCGAGGACATTCCCGTGGTCGAGAGCGACGCCGGCAAGGTGCGCGTGCACCTCATCTCGGGCACGTATGAAGGCGTGACCGGACCGTTCGAATCGCTGACCGGCGTGTTCATGAGCACGGTCGAGATGCAGGCCGGCGGCAGCATCCGCCTCGACAACCTGCTCGAGCGCAATCCCTTCGTCTACGTGGTGCGCGGCAGCATCGAGGTGGCGCCGGACCGCGTCCATGCGATGCACCTGGCCGAGTTCGAGCCGGAAGGCGATATGCTGGAAATCGTGGCGGCAAGCGATTGCCTGCTGCTGCTGGGACACGCCGAGCCGATCCGCGCACCGGTGGTGGCGCACGGCCCCTTCGTGATGAATACCCGGGAAGAGATCGGCCAGGCGATCGCCGATTACCAGGCCGGGCGCTTCGGCGCGCCGCTGTAGGCCCGGACCGCGTGGCCGGGCCGGTCGATCCCCTGCACCATGCGCAGCATCAGCGGCCGGCCATGCTGACGCGGCTGCCATCGACCAGGATCTGGTCGACCACGACTTCTTCGGCGAAAGGCACGCGGTCGAAGGAGATGCGGTTGCCGCTGTCACGGCCGATGAACGCGGTCGCGCCGACCGGGATCAGCTCCTCGCGCTTGCCGTCCAGTTCGGCATACAGCTTGAAGGCGCGGTTGGTGATGTGCAGTTGGCGGCCATCCTCCAGGCTGAAGCCGCCTTTCATGTACTGGGCGTCGGCATTCGACAGGCGGTAGAGTACGCTCTTGCCGCCCTGTACCTTCACCGTGTTGGCGGACTCGGACTCCGCGGATTGGCCATGGGCCGAAAAGGACAGGACTGCGGCGCCGAGGAAGGCCAGGACTTGTTGGATGCGCATGATTTCTCCAGATCACAATATAGAATAAATGACGGATCTTTCGCGATTTATGCATATATAAATTGCATTCAAACAAGATCCACCGATTTTCATATCGCCGAGATCGTTTGTTCGGCGAGTGATCACAGTGTAGGCAGCGCTCCCGCAGACGCCAATCGGCATGTGCCGAAGCGTCGAAAACGCAGGATGAAGTGTCGAAAAGCCGCGCCCAATTGCGGCGAATGCATATGTTTTTGCCAGTACAAAACAAGCGGGCTCATGCGCCAACGCCGTCCGGCTAGCGCACGAGATCCTGGGCCCCGGCCTGCGCCGAGAGAGGTTCCAGGTCAGCCGGCCGCGCGGCGCAACTGGGCGGCCACGGCGTCGAGCACCTGTTCGTCGTTCCAGTAAGCCGAATGCGACCACGGGTTCCAGCTCTTCAGGATCCAGTTCACCGCGCCCTGCCCCGCATTGATCGCGCGGTCGCGCACCAGTCCCTCGTAGCTGCGCGAGAGCGGCTGCAGCGGCCAGCCGAGGGCGTCGTCGGGGTCGTAGATATTGATCCACTCGAAGCCCGGCGTCGGCGGCGCGATCGGCTTGATGTCCATCTGCTTGTGCGCCGCCACGAAGATCGGGATGTTGCAGCCGGTGGTGACGAAGGCCGTGCAGCCCGCGCCGGCCAGGAAGCGCTGCTCCTCCGACGTGAGGCGGTGCCCCAGCACGCGCTGCGACCAGGCCTCGATATCCTTCCAGATCCCGGCCTGCACCACGCCGCCGCCCAGCGCCTTCTGGGCGTCGTAGATATAGCTCGACAGCACCTGGCCCCCCAGCGAATGCGCCAGGAACACCACCCGGCTGTCGGGCGCGAAGCGGTAGACGCCGAGCAGCTGGCGCGCGATCGCGGCCTGGGCCAGCTCGTAGACCGAGCCATCGATCTCCTTGCGGTTCTCCAGCCCGGCCGCATCGCCGAAGCCGAACAGCAGGAAGCGGCGCAGCTCGTCGTAGTGGATCTTGGCCACCCCGTCGATGCGCGCCCACACGGTTTCCTGGTTCGGCTTGAGGATGTCCTGGTAGTACACCGAACGGAAATCGATGCGGCCGGCGGCCCCGGCCAGGCGGGCGCCGGCACGCTGGATCAGGTCGACCGCGTAGTCGCGTGGGGTTTCGCCCATTCCATGGACGGTGAGCAGTGCGGCTTGCGGCATGGTTTCTCCTGCTGGCAATAGTCAATCGAGCCCCGCCATTCTGGCATGCCCGCGACCATCGCTCGCCAGACAACGACGAGCGCCTTGCAAATCAGGATTGCATGAACTAAACTCGATAGCATCCTACCTATTTTATTTCTAATGATGAGCGGACTACCTGAGTTTCCGGTCGATGAGCGCTTCACCGCCGCCGTCCACAACAGCGCGCGCATCTGGCGCCTGGCGCTCGACAAGCGCCTCAAGCACCTGGGCATCGGCCAGTCCGGCTGGATGACCATCGCCATGGTCGCCAAGGCGGCCGAACCGCTGTCGCAGCGGGCACTGGCCGACCTGGTCGGCGTCGAAGGGCCGTCGATGGTGTCGATGCTCGACCGCCTGGAGCGCGAAGGCTTCGTCGAGCGCGTCGCTTCCGCCACCGACCGCCGCGTCAAGCTGGTGCAGCTGACCGATGCCGGCCGCAAGGTCTTCGACGAAGTGCGCAAGGTCGGCGCCGAGTTCCGCGCCTTCCTGCTGGACGGCATCGACCAGGACGAGCTGGCCGCCGCCACCATCCTGCTCGAGACACTGCGCAAGCGCATCGAGGACACCCTGTGAGCGCAATCGCCGCGCAGGCCGGCGCCGCGCCCGCCGCGCCGCCGATCAACCGGCGCATGATCACCATTTCGATCATGCTGGCCACCATCATCCAGGCGCTCGACGGCACCATCGCCAACGTCGCCCTGCCGCACATGCAGGGCGCGCTGTCGGCCTCGCAGGACCAGATTACCTGGGTGCTGACCTCCTTCATCGTGGCCGCCGCCATCGCCACCCCGCTCAACGGCTGGCTGGTCGACCGCTTCGGCCTGAAGAAGGTGTTCCTGGTGTCGGTGGCCGGTTTCACGATTGCCTCGGCGCTGTGCGGGCTGTCGATGACGCTGACGGAGATCGTCGCCTCGCGCATGCTGCAGGGCGTGTTCGGCGCGGCGCTGGTGCCGCTGTCGCAGTCGGTCCTGCTCGACATCAATCCGCGCGAGAAGCACGGCTCGGCCATGGCCGTGTGGGGCATGGGCGTGATGATCGGCCCGATCCTCGGCCCCACGCTGGGCGGCTGGCTGACCGACGCCGCCAGCTGGCGCTGGGTGTTCTTCATCAACCTGCCGATCGGCGCGGTGGCCTTCTACGGCATCTGGCGCTACATCCACGCCGGCGCCGCGGCGCGCCGCATCCGCTTCGACATGTTCGGCTTCGTCACGCTGTCGATCGCCATCGGCGCGCTGCAGATGCTGCTCGACCGCGGCGAACAGAACGACTGGTTCGCCTCCCTCGAAACCTGGGTCGAGCTGGTGCTGATGCTGCTGGCCGCCGCCTACTTCGTCGGCCACACCGCTACCCGCCCGGCCGGCCAGTCCTTCATCGACTACCGCCTGCTGAAGAACCCGAACTACGTCACCGGCCTGCTGCTGATCTTCATCGTCGGCATGGTGCTGTTCGCCACGCGCGCGCTGATGCCGACCATGCTGCAGGGCCTGATGGGCTACCCGGCCGCGCTGGCCGGCCTGGTGACGGCGCCCTCCGGCCTGGGCACCATGCTGGCGATGCTGGTGGTCGGGCGCCTGACCGGCAAGGTCGATTTCCGCCTGCTGCTGGGCGTCGGCTTCGCCGTCACCGCCTTCTCGCTGTGGCAAATGACCGGCTACACGCTGGTGCTGTCGCAGTCCGACATCGTCTGGCCCGGCATCGTCCAGGGCATCGGGCTGGGCCTGGTGTTCGTGCCGCTGTCGGCCGCCACCTTCGCCACGCTGTCGCCGCAGATGCGCGCCGAAGGCACGGCCCTGTACAGCCTGGTGCGCAACATCGGCTCCTCGATCGGCATCGCGCTGGTGCAGGCCCTGCTGGTGCGTAACACCCAGGTCGCCCACGCCTCGCTGACCTCCTTGGTGAACCCGGCCAATCCGGCCCTGAACGAAGCCGGCGGCTACAGCCTGGCGACCCAGGCCGGCACCGCCCTCGTCAACAACGAAGTCACGCGCCAGGCCTCGATGATCGCCTACGTCGACGACTTCTGGCTGATGATGCTCCTGACCGCCGCCGTGATCCCGCTGCTGCTCCTGATCCGCCCGCCCAAGGCATCGAACGCCCCGGCCCCGGTGGACCACGCCGCCCTCGACTGACCGAAAGACCTTATCGTGAAAACTGTTTACCTGCTTCCGGGCGCGGCCGCGGTGCTGGCCCTGCTGTCCGGCTGCCTGAGCGTACCGAAGGATCCGGGCCACGCCGCCGGTCCCGACTTCGCCCAGGCCCGGCTGGCCCCCTCGATCGCCCTGCCGGCAAACGCCTGGCCCGCCGAACAATGGTGGCTCGACTACCGCGACCCGCAACTGAACGCCCTGGTCGGGCGCGCCCTCGCGGCCAACCCGAGCCTGGCGGTGGCCGCCGCGCGCGTCCGGACGGCGCGCGCCGCCATCGAGGCCGAGCGCGCCGACCAGGGCGCCCAGGCCGGCCTGGCGGCCGGCTTCAACCGCCAGCGCTATTCCTCCAACGGCTTCTTCCCGCCGCCGCTGGGCGGGGCCTGGTACAACGACGCCTCGGTGCAGGTGCGCGCCTCGTACGAAGTCGACTGGTGGGGCAAGCACCGCGCCCTGATCGCCGCCGCGCTGGGCGAAGAAAACGCCAGCATGGCCGAAGCCGCGCAGGCGCGCCAGACCCTGGCCGCCGCCGTGGTCCAGCGCTACCAGCGCGTGCAGATGCTGTGGGCACGCCAGGACAACCTGGAGCAACTGGTCGCCGTGCAGCGCGAACTGGTGCAGGACCGCCAGGCGCGCATCGATCACGGCCTGGCCAACGGCGACGCCCTGCGCAGCGCCGAGCTGGAACTGGCCCAGCTGTGCGAACAGGTGGCGCGCTACGACACCGACGCCGCGCGCGAACGCGAAGCCCTGCGCGCCCTGCTCGGCGGCGACGCCGGCGCGCTCGGCGACCTGGCCCGCTTCTCCCCCACCGCCGGCGCCGACGCGCTGCCCGCCACGCTCGGCATGGAACTGCTGGCGCGCCGCCCCGACCTGCAGGCCGCGCGCTGGCGCGTCGAGGCCCAGCTCGGGCGCGTGGCCGCCAGCGAAGCCGCCTACCGTCCCGACATCAACCTGGCCGGCGCGATGGGCCTGGACGCCGTCTCGCTCGGCAAGCTGATGCGCTGGCCCAGCCGCACCCCGCTGCTCGGCGCCACCCTCGACCTGCCGCTGTTCGACGGCGGCCGCCTCGATGCGCGCCTGGGCCAGGCCCGCGCCGGCCGCGACGAACTGCTGGCCGAGTACAACCAGGCGGTGCTGGACGCCGTGCGCGAGGTCGCGATGGAAGCGGCCACGCTGCAGGGCATCGCCCACGAGACCCGGCTGCACAGCGCCAGCCTCGAGGCAGCCGAGCGCCTGGCGCACAACGCCGAGGCGCGCCAGGCGCGCGGCCTGGGCGACCGCGCCAGCGTGCTGCAGGCGCGCCAGGCCGTGCTGCGCCAGCGCGACAGCGGCCTGCAACTGATCGACGCGCGCCTGCAGGCCCAGGTCGCCCTGGTCAAGGCGCTCGGCGGCGGCTACAAGGCCGGCGCCGCATCCGAATCCACCGACAAACCGAAGACTGCACAACGATGAGCACCGAGACCACCACCGGCACCACGCCGAACCCGAACAAGCGCCGCGTCGTCCTGGCCGGCATCACCGTCGCCTTCCTCGCCGCCGGCGCGGCCTATGGCGCGTATTACGCGCTGGTGGCCTCCAAGCGCGTCGAGACCGACAACGCCTACGTCGGCGGCAACCTGGTCAACGTGTCCTCGCAGGTCACCGGCAGCGTGGTCGAGATCCGCGCCGACGAAACCCAGCTGGTGCGCGCCGGCGCCGAGATCGTCAAGCTCGATCCGTCCGACGCCGAGGTTGCGCTGGCCCAGGCCGAGGCGCGCCTGGGCAGCGCCGTGCGCCAGCAGCGCGAGCGTTATTCCGGCGTCGCGCAATACGAGGCGGTGGTCGAGCAGCACCGCGTGGCGCTCAAGACCGCCCAGGAAGACCTGGCGCGGCGCGCCCCGCTGGCGGCCGGCGACGTGGTCTCGGGCGAGGACATCGCCCATGCGCGGCGCGCGGTGGACGATGCGAAGGCGGCGCTGGAAGTCGCCACCCGCCAACTGGCCGCGGCGCGCGTGGCGGTAGCCGGCGTGGCCCCGGCCGAGCACCCGGCCGTGCTGGCGGCCAAGGCCGACTATCTCGCGGCCTGGCTGGCAGCGCGCCGCAACGCCATCGTGGCGCCGGTGAGCGGCTACGTCGCCAAGCGCAGCGTGCAGGTGGGCAGTCGCATCGCCCCCGGTGCATCGCTGCTGTCGATCGTGCCGCTGGACCAGCTCTGGATCGACGCCAACTTCAAGGAATCGGAGCTGCGCGACATCCGCGTCGGCCAGTCCGCGACGATCGAGGCCGACATCTACGGCGGCAAGGTGACTTACCACGGCAAGGTGGTGGGCCTGGGCGCCGGCACCGGCAGCGCCTTCTCCCTGCTGCCGGCACAGAACGCCAGCGGCAACTGGATCAAGGTGGTGCAGCGGGTGCCGGTGCGCATCTCGCTCGACCCGAAGGAACTCGCCGCCCACCCCTTGCGCGTGGGGCTGTCGACCCAGGTCGACGTCGACATCAGCCAGCAGGGCGGCAGCGCCCTGGGCACCGTCGCCACCCCGGCCCCGGCCTACGCGACCCGCGTGCTGGACCAGCCACTGCAGCAGGCGCAGGTGGCGACGGATGCGATCGTGGCCAGGAATATGGCGAACTGAGTTCATGATGTCTCCCCTGCGAAGGCAGGGGCCTGATTTGCACGCGGACCGGCTGCGCATAAAACTTGGGCCCCTGCCTGCGCAGGGGCGACGTTTTGGGGCCGGCACTTCAATGACCTGGTTTGCCCACCCGAGGGCGCACGGAGCAAGCGCTTTGGTCCGCAGCCAACGCACGTCGCCCCTGCGAAGGCAGGGGCCTAATGTGCACGCGGACCGGCTGCGCATAAAACTTGGGCCCCTGCCTTCGCAGGGGCGACGTTTTGGGGCAGCCACTTCAGTGACCTGGTTTGCACCCGAGGGCACGCGGAGCAAGCGCCTTGGCCCGCAGCCAACGCACGTCTCCCCTGCGAAGGCAGGGGCCTAATTTGCACGCGGACCGGCTGCGCATAAAACTTGGGCCCCTGCCTGC
>Ga0265798_10002090_pt1 | contig 29906 bp, 24 predicted proteins | sample P3T30metagenome_FD_192430 | JGI IMG/M metagenome (GOLD analysis project Ga0265798, IMG submission 192430) | Plant litter microbial communities from East Loma Ridge, Irvine, California - P3 T30 | ecosystem: Environmental > Terrestrial > Plant litter > Unclassified | place: USA: California...
TCGTGCCGATGCCGGATCCACGCCTTGCCGCGCTGGCCGCGATCGTGAACCCGAAGCGCATCCTGCCGACCACCATGGAATTCGTCGACATCGCGGGCCTCGTTGCCGGCGCCTCGAAAGGTGAAGGCCTGGGCAACAAGTTTCTGGCCAACATTCGCGAAACCGACGCCATCGCTCACGTGGTGCGCTGCTTCGAAGACGAGAACGTGATTCACGTCTCCAACAGTGTCGACCCCAAGCGTGATATCGAGATCATCGACCTCGAACTGATCTTCGCCGACCTCGACAGCTGTGAAAAGCAACTGCAGAAAGTCACCCGCAACGCCAAGGGCGGCGACAAGGACGCAGTGGTCCAGAAGGGCCTGCTCGAGCAATTGATCAGCCACTTCACCGAAGGCAAGCCGGCACGCAGCCTGATGAAGTCCATGAGCAATGACGAGAAAGCCGTCATTCGTGGCTTCCACCTGCTGACCACCAAGCCGGTCATGTACATCGCCAACGTCGCGGAAGACGGTTTCGAGAACAACCCGCTGCTGGACGTTGTTCGCGCCATCGCCGAAGAAGAAGGCGCAATGCTGGTGCCGGTCTGCAACAAGATCGAAGCGGAAATCGCCGAGCTGGATGACGGCGAAGAGAAAGACATGTTCCTCGAAGCCCTGGGCCTTGAAGAACCCGGCCTGAACCGCGTGATTCGCGCAGGCTACGAAATGCTCCACCTGCAGACCTACTTCACCGCCGGTGTAGAAGAAGTCCGCGCCTGGACCGTCCGCGTCGGTGCAACCGCACCTCAGGCCGCAGGCGTCATCCACACCGATTTCGAAAAAGGCTTCATTCGCGCCGAATGCGTCGCCTACGACGACTTCATCCAGTACAAGGGTGAAGGCGGCGCAAAGGAAGCGGGCAAATGGCGCCTGGAAGGCAAGGACTACATCGTCAAGGACGGTGACGTGCTGCACTTCCGTTTCAACGTGTAACCAAACAGGGTCATTCGAAGACTCTGCTCCCTCATTCGAGTGATTACTGCAAAGCCCCTTAACCGGGGCTTTTGCATTTCTGCTGCCCCTGAATTATTTGATGGGGATCACATATCTTTCTATGTAAAATGCGCACTTTCATGTTGCCATCACTGCGTCTGGGTGAACATTTTTTCAGACTGGCACTCAATGGTTGCGACATAATCCAGATCAACTCCACGGACCGGGCAAAGCCTTGTCTCGAACCAAGGTGAATATTCTCTTGAAGATCTTAGTAACAGGTGGCGCTGGTTTCATTGGCTCGGCAGTTATCCGCCATATCATTTCCAATACAAATGATTCGGTCATCAACGTCGACAAGCTGACCTATGCGGGCAACCTCGAGTCGCTTCAATCGGTTGAAGACAGCGAGCGCTATGCGTTTGCGCACGTGGACATCTGTGACCGTGAAGCGATCGACAAGGTGTTCCAGGAACATCAGCCAGACGCAATCATGCACCTGGCCGCCGAATCTCATGTAGACCGCTCCATCACCGGCCCGTCCGAGTTCATCCAGACCAACATCATCGGCACTTACACGCTGCTTGAAGCGGCACGTGCCTACTGGAACCAGCTGGACGAAGCACGCAAGAGCAACTTCCGTTTCCACCACATTTCGACTGACGAAGTGTATGGCGACCTAGAAGGCCCGGAAGATCTGTTCACCGAAACGACACCGTATCAGCCAAGCTCGCCCTACTCGGCCAGCAAGGCCAGCTCCGACCACCTGGTTCGTGCCTGGAGCAGAACCTATGGTTTGCCTACCCTGGTCACCAACTGCTCGAACAACTACGGCCCGTGCCACTTCCCGGAGAAGCTGATCCCGCTGATCATTCTCAACGCGCTGGAAGGCAAGCCGCTGCCGATCTACGGCAAAGGCGATCAGGTTCGTGACTGGCTGTACGTCGAAGATCACGCTCGCGCACTGTACAAGGTCGTGACCGAAGGCGAGATCGGCGAGACCTACAACATTGGCGGCCACAACGAAAAGCAAAACATCGAAGTCGTCCACACGGTCTGTGCCCTCCTCGACCAACTGCGTCCGGATTCGGCTCATCTGCCACACGCAAGCCTGATCACTTACGTTCAGGACCGTCCTGGCCACGATCTGCGCTACGCTATCGACGCCAGCAAGATCCAGCGTGAGCTGGGCTGGGTTCCGGAAGAGAGCTTCGAATCCGGCATCCGCAAGACGGTGGAGTGGTACCTCAACAATCCGGAGTGGGTTGCTCACGTGAAAAGCGGCAGCTACCAGCAATGGATCGACAAGAACTACACAGCTCGTGCCGATAAATAAATGAAAATTCTTCTGCTGGGTAAAAACGGTCAAGTGGGCTGGGAGCTGCAACGCTCCCTCGCCGTGCTGGGCGAAGTCATTGCTCTGGACCGTCAGGTGGCCTCGACGGCCTATGGCGAGATTTCCGGTGACCTGTCAAACCTCGACGAGCTGCGCAAGACGATTCGTCAGGTTCAGCCGCAAGTGATCGTCAATGCTGCCGCCTACACGGCCGTGGACAAGGCTGAAACCGAGCAGGCACTGGCCCGCACGGTCAATGCGCTGGCCAGTCAGGTCCTGGCAGAAGAAGCGCTCCAGCTGGATGCATTGCTGGTCCACTATTCGACCGACTATGTCTTCAACGGAACCGGCAGCCAGGCGTGGAAAGAGACCGATGCAGTCTCGCCGGTCAATTACTACGGCGCGACCAAGCTCGAAGGCGAACAACTGATCGTTGCATCGGGCTGCAAGCACCTGATCTTCCGCACCAGCTGGGTCTATGCCGCACGAGGCAACAACTTCGCCAAAACGATGTTGCGCCTCGCCAAAGACCGCCCGAGCCTGAACGTGATCGCCGACCAGATCGGCGCCCCTACAGGCGCGGAGCTTCTGGCCGATATAGCCACAGCTGCACTGCAGCAGGCGCTGACACGCCCGGAACTGTGCGGAATTTACCATCTTGCGCCCGCTGGCGAAGTTTCCTGGCACGCCTACGCCCAATTCGTCATCGACTTTGCTCGAGCGAACGGGGAACCGCTGGCTGTGGAAACGATCAATCCAATCGCCACAACCGAATATCCGACACCTGCGCAACGCCCACTGAATTCGCGTCTGAATACAGAAAAGTTGCGTCACAACTTTTCTCTGCATTTGCCGGACTGGCAAAGCGGCGTAACCCGCATGCTCATGGAATCTCTGAATAAATGACAACGACTAATCGTAAAGGCATCATCCTGGCCGGCGGCTCAGGGACTCGTCTGCATCCCCTGACACTCGGCGTGTCCAAGCAAATGCTGCCGATCTACGACAAGCCGATGATTTTCTACCCGCTGTCGGTGCTGATGCTGGCCGGCATGCGTGAAATCCTGATCATCTCGACACCTGAAGACCTGCCCTCCTTCCGCAAACTTCTGGGCGACGGCAGCCAGTACGGCATTCAGCTCACTTATGCAGAGCAACCGACTCCGGATGGCCTGGCTCAGGCTTTCATCATCGGTGAAGAGTTCATCGGCAAAGACCCTTGCTGCCTGATTCTGGGCGACAACATTTTCTACGGTCAGCACTTCTCGGAAAACCTGCGCTCGGCCAGTCAGCAAACCAGCGGCGCAACCGTCTTCGGTTATCACGTGTCCGATCCTGAGCGCTTTGGTGTTGTCGAGTTCGACGAAACCGGCCGTGCCCTGAGCATCGAAGAAAAACCGTCGGCACCCAAATCGAGCTACGCAGTAACCGGCCTGTATTTCTACGACAACCAGGTTGTCGAGATTGCCAAGAACATCAAGCCTTCCGAGCGCGGCGAGCTGGAAATCACTGACGTGAACCGCGCCTACCTCGAACAGAAAAGCCTGACCGTGGAAATCCTGGGTCGCGGCTTTGCCTGGCTGGATACCGGCACTCACGAGTCGCTGCTGGAAGCGAGCCATTTCGTACACACCATCGAACAGCGCCAAGGCTGGAAAGTGGCCTGCCTCGAAGAAATCGCGTACACCAATGGCTGGATCACCCCAGAACAACTCGGCGCGCAAGCGCAGAAGCTGAAGAAAACCGGTTACGGTCAGTACCTGCAAAAACTGCTGGATCTGGGATCCTTCTGATTTCCGGGGCCTCTTTACACTTCATACCGCAAGGCGATGGACAGCATGTCTTCTGTTTTTCCCAGAGTTGCCGTGCTGCTGGCCGCCTACAACGGTATGGAGTGGATCGAGGAGCAACTTGATTCCATTCTGAATCAGATCAATGTCAGCGTTGCCGTCTTCATCAGTGTCGACCCGTCCACGGACGGCACTGAATCTTTCTGTTCGGCTTATGCAGGACAACATTCAAACATCACACTGCTCCCCGGCATTGGCCGATTCGGTGGTGCGTCACGCAATTTCTTTCGATTGATCAGAGATGTAGATTTCTCATCGTTTGATTACGTTGCTTTTTCCGACCAGGACGACCTTTGGCACTCGGACAAACTGCACAGGGCGACGTCCGTTCTAGCGCTCGGTATTTTCGAAGGTTATTCCAGCAACGTGATTGCTTTCTGGCCAGATGGAAGAAAGATGCTTCTGGACAAGGCTCAGCCTCAGGTTCGCTGGGACTACCTGTTCGAAGCGGCAGGGCCGGGATGCACTTATGTCATCAGTCGCCCACTGGCGGATGCGTTCAAAGCGTCACTGATAGAGAATTGGGAGCTGTGTCAACGCGTGAGTCTGCACGATTGGTACTGCTATGCCTATGCCAGACACCATGGTTTCAGGTGGTTTATTGATTCGACATCAAGCATGCATTATCGGCAGCACGCAGCCAACCAGGTGGGTGCCAACACCGGAATCAGTGCCTTCACAGGCCGACTCAAGAAGATCACTGGCGGGTGGTGGCCAGAACAGGTCTTATTGATTAACCGTCTGATCGGTGACACTCCTCCACTGGCGCTAAATGAAAAGTCCGACTTCCTCAGACTTATCTTCATGGCAGGCCATTGTCGCAGGCGCAGGAGGGACAAGTTGCTATTCATTATTGCGTGCCTTGCAGCAGCAGCGAGCAAAAAAGAACCCGCTTAACCATCAGGCAGCGCACAGGCATTGAGTGCCAGCAGCGACATTTTATTCACACCCGTTTAGAGCAGACCGCCAGGATCAAACTCAAATTACCATGGGGAGTCTGCCTATAAAAACCTGCTTTTCTAAACGTGGAAATGCGTCGAAAAAAGCCTTCCCTGCGGCCATTATCGAATTGTTCCAATAATGTTCGACTCTCATCAGTCAGCAGTTGCGCCATATCTTTCAGAATCGAAATATTAGCGTCGTTCCATTCTGCAAATCGCCCGGAAAGCATTCTGCGCAGACGAACCAATCTATCGCGGGCACTTGCATTGGCGCCTATCAGGTTGCCGCTGTGCTGACGATAGTAAAGTGTCGGAACCGCATCAAAAAAAACATTACCACCACAACCTGTTACCAGCAGATAAGTCAACCAGTCATGAGCAATTAGAGTTGGCTTATGTGGCAGGCGCATGAGCAAATCACGTGCTGACTGATTGATCAGCATCGTATTCGCACCCGCTAGACTTTGAACCAGCGCATTCCTGAACGAAGGGGGCTTGCGGAACAGCGGGGAAACACCGATCACGTTGAGTTCAGCATCGACTAGCCTGGTTCTGGAGCAATAAAGTGCCGGGATATCTTCGCTGACAGGTTCAAGGCGAACTACACTTCTTTCCAGTTTGTCACTGAACCAGACGTCGTCCTGATCACTGAAGGCGAAGTAATCAGCGTCTAATTCGGGCCGCTGAACAAGAGAGATGAAGTTTTCGGCAAAGCCTTTGCAAGGACCATTGAAAATGACCATGCGATCCTTGCCCCAACGCGCCTGATACTCAGCCAGGATGCCGTGGGTTTCATCCGTTGACGCATCGTCAGAGACGTACAACACCCAATTGGGGAAGGTTTGCGCGCTGAAGGAGTCGAGCTGCTCACTCAGGTAGGCGGCACCGTTGTAGGTGCACATAAGGATAGCGACGCGCGGAAGGCAATCTGAGGCATCATCAGTTCCGGATGAGCCTTGATCTCGCAGAAGGCCAGTGGCGTGCGCCCCGTGCTTTTGGATGAGCTGCGTTCTCAAGAAACCGTCACCTGCAAAAGCTACGTATTTTACGCGCTGTATCGACTTCCGTCAGTCACCAAATGAATGGATGAGCGCCCACCCACCCAACTTTTATGATTCCAGGCAATAAAACCAAGGAAAACGGCCCAAAAAAGGCCATCTTTTGAGTGAAGCACTAAAGTCGCCCTCACCCCAACCGAAACCGCGCCGTATTCCCACTCAACGCCTGGCTCCCCTGGCTCAGCGTATCCGCCGCCCTGTTTACCGCTCGAGCGCCTTCAAGCAAGCGGCCCGCGGCCTGATCGACCTGTTGGATATTGCTGCTGACTTCGTCTGCCGTGGACGCCTGCTCCTCGACCGCTGTGGATATCTGCACCAGCGTGTCAGTCACGCCCTGCACTGCCGTGGCGATCTCGCCCAGTCGCTCGCCGAGGCCTGTGACCGAACGCGCGTCATTGACTGCCTGCCCGCAAGCGGCCTCCATCAGGTTGACCGCTTGGGTCACGGTCGCACGCAGGCTGTCTACCGTCCCGGCAATCTGTGCGGTTGAGGCCTGAGTGCGTTGCGACAGGCTGCGCACTTCGTCAGCGACGACTGCGAAGCCACGGCCCTGCTCGCCCGCACGTGCTGCCTCGATCGCTGCGTTGAGCGCCAGCAGGTTGGTTTGCTCGGCGATGCCTCGGATGGCGTCTACCACGGACTGAATCTGCTGGCCCTGCTCGCTGACGCGACCAAGCGCGGCGGCTGTGTCGGTCAGGCGCTGGTTGAGCTGTTGAATGCTGTCGGTTGTACGCTGGCTGTCCTGGCTGCTTTGTTCGGCTATCTGGCGAGTGTGTCGCGCGCTGGCAGAGGCCTGTTCGCAGCTTCTGGCCACGCCTTGGGAAGTGGCTGCCAGTTCGGTTGCAGCGGCAGCGATCTGACTGATCTGCTGTTGCTGGTCTTCAACCTCGGTGAGCGTTCCGCTGGACTGGGCATTGAGCGTCAGCACCGCATCACCGACGCGCACGGTTTCCTGATTGACGCCCAGCAGGCTGGTGCGCAACTGAACGACTGCGACGTTCAGCGCGCGGCTGATGGCTGCAAGCTCGTCGCGTCCCTGAACCGGAACCTCCACGCAGAGATTGCCGTCCCGCAGCGACTCGGCCAGGGTGGTGATACCGCTGGCACTGCTTCGAATCGAAGCCTGCAGGCAGGCGAACAGGTACATCGCCAGCAACATCAGAACGCCGAACACCACCGCCAGCGGGATGAACTCCATGTTGGACACGTCGTGGTAGTAGTCGAGTCGATCATAGAGCGCCTTGAGCGAATGATTACGGAAGTCACCCACGCTTTTCGTCAGCGTATCGATGCTGCGCTCGAACTCCTGCGGCTTGAGTTTGATGGTCCCGCCAAACACGCCTTCATCCAGTATTTTCAGCTCGGTGTTCAATACCTGCGTGACCTGCGAATACTGATCAGCCCAAGGCTGCATCTGCGCGGGCAGCTTGGACATCAGCAAGGCGCCCGCCTTGTGCATCTGGTCCTTCGCGTCGTCGATGCGGCTGCGCAAGTCGCGCATCTGCAAACGGCTCTGCAGGCTGAACTGGCCCGAGGCGACCGAGGTCTGGCCTATGCTGGACATGCGCCCGATGCGCTCGATGAGGTCGGGCACCTGCTGCGTGGACAGCTGCATCAGCATATAGGTCTCGAGCCATGGGTCGAGAATCAGCCCGCTGTCCATGGCGATCTGCTCGCGTAGCGCCTGGACGTTGCTGAGGGCAGTGGTAAAGCGATCATAGCCATCCGGCCACCAGCCGACGGTCCGCAACGAAGCGGTGTCCATGCCTGCCACGGAGGCCTGAAGCGTCTTGTAGCGGTTCATCGTGTCGGCGGGCGCACTTTCAGCGTTCAGGGCCGCGCCGAGATTTTCGAGCGCCTTGGCGATGCGCGGATTGCCGGCATCGACGTTGGCCATGGCAGCCTTGGCTTCCGGGGTCGGTTCCTTGAGGATATCCGCCGCTTTCCAGCGCGCAGCGTGGTCACGCTGGGCTGCCAGCTCGACGTTCAGGTCATCGAGGGCCAGCAACTGCCGAACGCCCGACTGCTCCCCCGAAATGACTGCGAGCTTGTTCCGGTAATCGGTCGCGATCACCCACCCACTGCCTACCAGCGGCAACATGAACAGCAAAAACAAGAGCTGAAACTTGCGAGCAAACCCGAAATGCCCCATCAGGCGCATACCCGGCGACAGAATACTGTTCATGTCCAGCGACTCCCCGTGAACACCTCACGCTTTCAAAAAAAGCAGAGCGGTGTCTTTTTCGAAAAAACGATAGCAGCAAAATGCCATGCTATTGATTCAATGGCGATACACATCGCTTCACATTGGTACGAAAAGCGCGGATGCCTATTCTTTTTTGTGGCGAAAAGCCGCGTAATTGGCGTTTCACCCCTCCTTCAAGCAAGAACCGGACCGAGTCCACGGCGCCCAAGGGTGCCTATATCCACAAATTATTCATTCTGAAAAAGCGCCTGAAAAAGTAAACTTCGCCCCAAACAGCCGAAGGCTCGGCCCACCCAATCGCCTATCCAGGGAGGCCTCACCATGACCGCTCCTTTCTCTTCGCCACGCGTCGTCGCGCAGCCGTCCAGGCCCCAGTTGAGCAAAGAGCAGAAGAAATTCAATGCGCTGATGGAGAAGCTCGAAACCAAGCGTACGTTGCTTCAGCAGTGGCTTGAAGTCTGGACCACTTCCGAGCAGATCTGGAACGCCGAGCTGCTTCCGCTGTTCATCCAGCAGGAAGAAAATGACTTGGATCGACTGCGCCTGCTTGACCAGGCGCATGATCAGTTCCGTTTGAGCAAGAAAGACCGCGCCACACTGCAAGAGATCATCTTCGAACTCATCACAGGACTCATGGCTCAAGGGCGTGAGGAGGAATTGAAACAGCTGTACTTCAAGTACACCGGTAACGATTACGACGATGATGAACGCGAGGCCGCCGAGATGTTGCGCGCGTCACTGGAGGAAAAACTGGGAGTGGATCTGGGGGACGATGTTGATCTGAATTCGCCAGAAGACGTCATCCACCTTTTCGGTGAACACTTCAAAGCTCAGGACGAAGCCGCACAAGTCAATCAGGAACCCAGAAAGCCGTCCGCCAGCGACATCCGTCGCGAACAGGAACAGGCGGAGAGCAGCCAGTCGGTGCGCGAAATCTATCGCAAGCTGGCCAGCGCGCTGCATCCGGATCGCGAACAGGATGCCACCGAGCGAGACCGCAAGACGGCACTCATGCAAAGAGTCAACGACGCCTACGCCCGTAACGATCTGCTCGCGCTGCTTCAGATGCAAATGGAAATCGAGCAGATCGATCAGGAACACATCGACAACATCTCCGAGAAGCGCCTCAAGCAATTCAACCTGATACTGCGCGACCAGTTGACCGAACTCGAGGATGAGATTCACGACCGCAAGATGATGATCAGAGAACGATTCCTGATGGAACCCGATACGGACATCCGACCCAAGACCGTGATTGCCAAGTGCACAAAGCGTGTTGACGTCGTCCGTGATCACGTCGGGCATCTGCGTGATGAGCTGACCCTGCTCACCGAGCCGAAAAGCCTGAAGGCCTGGCTGAAGCTCCAACGGGACCTGGCGTTGGACTACGACGACTTTGACGAATTCATGGACTTGAACGAGCCCGATCCATTCCGGGATCTGTACCGCTGAGACCCCCGAAAAAAGGGCTCCAGTAGAAAGCCGCCACCTAACCGGTTGATCGTACGCAATTATTTTTCACACAGACGCTTGACACATATCCGTTCTGCGCGAATAATGCGCGCCACTTGGCTACATAGCTCAGTTGGTTAGAGCATAGCATTCATAATGCTGGGGTCCGGGGTTCAAGTCCCTGTGTAGCCACCAAGTTCAACAAGAAGCCCGCCTCGTGCGGGCTTTCTTGTTTCTGGGTGTCCTTGAAGCCCGCTGCTCGTCCCCCGCTTATTCTCTCCTTATGCCTGCCCGATCACGATCTGAATTCTGATAAACATCGCTCGCTCGACTATCGACAGAAAACGTTCAATAGCTAAAAGCTAACGATCAGGTTACATATTCTTAATAGTCCCACCCCCTCCCCTCACGTATGGTCGCAACTCTCAAGTGATGCCCCATCGCCATCACCACTTGAACCTCCCGAAAATCCGAGCCCTGATCATGAAAACACCCGTCCGCCTTGCTACCCGTATCGGTCTCGGCTTTGCCGCTATCGTGTCGCTGCTCGTCCTGATCACAGCCGTCGGCATGCAGCGTGTGGGCGTCATCGATTCCACGCTGCAGGATGTCAGTGACAACGCGGCAAAGGTTCAGCGTTACGCCATCAATTTCCGGGGCAGTGTCCATAACCGGGCGATTGCCGTGCGCGATGCGGTGCTGGTAAATAACGACCGGGATCTGGGGTTTCATCTGGCCGAGGTGGCGAGTCTGGAGCAGGCCTATACCGACTCTGCGCAGCCCATGGACCAGTTGATCGGTCATGCCGGGGTGACGCGTGAAGAGAAGGAGCTGCTGCGCGCCATCAAGGAAATCGAAGTGAAGACCCTCGCGTCCAGCAAAGCGGTGGTCGACTTGCGCCGGACTGGCGACATTGCGGGCGCTCAGGCGTTGTTGCTGAGTCGCGCTTCCGGCGACTACAGCGAATGGTTGAAACGCATCAATGCGTTGATCGATTACGAAGAAGCCACCATCAAGGCTCAGCTCAATGAGGTGCAGACCACCGCCAGCCGGTTTTCCGGTCTGATGCTGCTGGCGACCGGTGCGGCCTTGCTGCTGAGCATCATTATGGCGACCGTGATTATTCGTTTCGTGAAATCCACGCTGGGCGCAGAACCTGTCGAGGTCGCCGAGGCGATCCGGCGGCTGGCTGCGGGCGACCTGCAGCAGACCATTGTCACTGATTACCCCGACAGCGTCATGGGTGTCTTGAAAACCGCGCTCGATCGACTGGCTGACACCATTACCCAGGTACGCAAGGCGGCACAGGAGGTGAATCATTCCTCCAGCCAGCTCTCGGCAACCTCCACACGCAATAACGATCACATCAGCCTGCAGACCCGTGAGGCCGAACAGGTTGCGACGGCGATCAAGCAAATGGCGGCGTCGGTGAGTGAGGTGTCCAGCTATGCCTCCAGAGCCGCAAACGCCACTCGTGAAGCCGACAACGAGGTCGAGAGCGGCAATCGTCTGGTTGCGGGCACCACTCAGGCAATCGAAGAGCTGGCCGTGACGCTGGGGCAGACCACCACAACGGTCGAGCAGGTCTCCAAGGACAGCGAGCAGATCGAGACGGTCATCGAGGTGATCAACTCCATCGCTTCGCAGACCAACCTGCTGGCCTTGAACGCCGCCATTGAAGCCGCCCGCGCCGGAGAGCATGGACGAGGCTTTGCGGTCGTGGCCGATGAGGTGCGCTCGCTGGCGACTCGCACTCAGGAATCGACTCAGGAAATTCGCGAGATGATCGGTCGCTTACAGAGCGGAACCCAAGCCGCCGCACTCACCATGCGTGACTGCTGTGAGCGGGTGACCCAGACGGTTTCGCAGACTCGCGATGCCCAGAGCGCCCTGACGAGGATCAGTCAGGAAGTGGGTGCCATCAATAGCATGAACGCTCAGATCGCCAGCGCGGCGGTCCAGCAGAGCGCCGTAGCCGAAGACGTCGCGGTCAACATCACCCGTATTCACGACTCGACCGTCAAGTCCGCCAGCGGATCCCTGCAGGTCGCGTCGGCCAGCAGGGAGCTGGAACAGCTCGCAGATCGACTTGCACAAAAGGTTGCCATTTTCAAAGTGGGCGGAGCCTGATGGTTTATGCTGTGACGTAACACATGAGCCTGGGCTGACGTCAGAACGTCGCCAGCCCAAGGACTCACTGGTACGAGCATTTATTTATATATCTGCACCCCACGCCACGAATGGTGGCACTAAGACATCTCGAGCGCTGTCCTAATGGATTCGATGTGATGAACCCGGTGCCACATGCTCACTCCCGCCCTTGATCGCCCGACCCAGGAAGACTCGCAGACCCTTGCCGAAGTTGAGCGAACCATTGCCTGCGGAGTGGGCGCGCTGCGGTTCAGCCGTGAACTCGAACGACGCTACGAAGCAGACACCCTGCACCAACGGCGTCGGTTCATCACGGCGGTCGGCATCGGCGGCGGTCTGATCTACAACCTGTACCTGCTCAGCGACTGGCTGATGTTGCGCGACATGTTTTTCTACGTCGCGATCGGCCGATTGTGCGTGATCACTCCAATGTTCATCGGCCTGCTGTTGCTGATCCAGCGCATGACGTCTCGTCGTGCGCTGGAAACAACCGCAGCGGTCGGCACTGTGCTGTCCTCACTGCTGCCGATGGTAGTCATGACCTACAGCGAGAGTCCGCACCAGCTCCATTACCAGTTGGGGATGCTGCTGGTGATGGTCTACTGCACCATGATTCAGCAATTGCCGTTTCGCTACGCCACCTTGGCAACGCTAAGCATGCTGGGCATTCAATTGGTGACGACCTATCTGGCTGATTTTGCGGATTTCCTGACCTGGCAGGCCAATGCCCTGCTATTCGTGTCCACCGTTGCACTGCTGCTGATGTCTTCGTACTTTCTGGAGCGAGGCGCACGGCTGAGCTACCTGTTCGCGCTGCGCGGACGGCTGCTGCATATCCAGTTGATGGAAGTTGCGCGTACCGATGCTCTGACACGGCTGTTCAATCGTCGGTATCTGGACGAGCTGGTGAGCTCCATCTGGGAACGCTCCCGAGAGACGCCCACAAACGTCGCCTTCATCCTGATGGATATCGATCACTTCAAATCCTACAACGACAACTATGGCCACCCTCAAGGCGACAGTTGTCTGAAGTTGATGAGCCAGGTCATCCAGCAGAATGCCCAGCAACATGGCGCCGTGGCGTTTCGGTATGGCGGCGAAGAGATTCTGATCCTGATGGTCAACACCGACGTCAGCCAGGCCAAGGCACTCGCCGAAATCATGAAAGCTGCACTGGCGACGCTCAAGTTGCCGCACCCGGCTCAGGGCGAAGGCGCACTGGTCACCATCAGCCTCGGTGTCGCCGCGGCCGTAGCGCCTCTGGCCACGGCCGACCAACTGATCAATGCCGCCGACGTTGCGCTGTACGCAGCCAAACATGCCGGTCGTAACTGTATCCGCTCAGCCTGACCCTCAAGCGCAGGCGTACGCGCCTTCTGTGCTTTACCCCGGCTGACCGCCGCTCTACTCTGCCGGTTTGAGATCAACGGACGGGAGTCAGCGCATGGGCGTGCATATCGAAGTCAAAAACGATCCTACGGAAGAAGATCGCCTGGCCATTCTCGAGCCTTTGAGGCGCTACAACGCTGAACAGGCCGGTGACGGGCAATCGGAAAAGATCGCGTTACTCGTGCGAGATGAAAAAGGCGACATCATCGGCGGTTTGCATGCCCGCCTCTTTTATCGCTGGCTATTCATTGAACTGCTGGTCGTTCCCGAACAGACCCGAGGTCAGGGAACAGGCTCGCGCCTGATGCAGATGGCCGAAGAGCTGGCCATGGAGAAAGGCTGCGTCGGGATGTGGCTGGACACCTTCGACTTCCAGGCACCGGACTTTTATCGCAGTCACGGCTTCAGCGAGTTCGGGCAGATAGAAGACTACCCGCCCGGCCACAAGCGCTTCTTCTTTCAGAAGCGCCTGGACGTTCAAGCCGTTTGAAGGACGGGGCAGCGTCGTGAAACGCTGCCCCCGCGTTCGAGGATCAGACCTTGAACTTGCCCACCAGGTTGTTGAACGAAATCGCCAGTCGCGACAGTTCCTGGCTCGATGCACTGGTCTGGTTGGCGCCCGCAGCGGTCTGGGTGGACAGGTCCTGAATGTTGATAAGGTTGCGATCCACTTCGCGCGCAACGTGGGATTGTTCTTCCGACGCGGTAGCGATCAACATGTTGCGGTCGTTGATTTCAGCGATGCTCTGAGCGATGCGCTCCAGCGATTGGCCTGTGGCCTGGGCCAGTGACTGAGTGTTGCTGGCCAGCGTACGACTGTTGCCCATCGCACGAACGGCCTGATCGGCGCTGCTCTGTACGCTGCCAATCATCGCTTCGATCTCGCCGGTGGATGCCTGAGTACGGGCCGCAAGGGCACGCACTTCATCAGCCACCACGGCAAAACCACGACCCTGTTCGCCGGCACGGGCGGCTTCGATGGCCGCGTTGAGGGCCAGCAGGTTGGTCTGCTCGGCGATGCCGCGAATCACGTCCAGCACCTGACCGATTTCGCGCACACGCCCAGCCAGCTCTTCGACCATTGCAGTTGAACTGCTGATCTCGGTGCTCACCGTGTTGATCGCGTTCACCGCTTCGCGTGCCTGATCGCGACCGGTCGCCGCCTCGGTGCTGGTCAACTTCGACGCATCGGAGGTGGAGATGGCATTGCGCGCCACTTCCTCGACCGCTGCGGTCATTTCCGTGACAGCGGTAGCCGCCAGTTGAATCTCGTCATTCTGACGTGTCAGGCCTCGGCTGCTTTCTTCTGTGACTGCGTTCAGTTCCTCGGCGGCCGAGGCAAGCTGATCGGCAGCACTGGAAATTTGCCCGATGGTGTTCTTGAGGCTGTTTTGCATGTCGCCGAGCGCGGACAGCATCAGTCCGGCTTCATCACGATGCAGACTGACAATCGGCTGGGTCAGGTCGCCACCGGCAATACGCTGGGCATTGACCAGAGCGGACGCAATCGGCCGGCTGATCACGCGGCTGATGAACAGGCCGAGCAGGAAGGCGGCCAGGAACGCCATGCCAATGCCGATGTACAGATTGAGCTTGGCAGCAGACTCGGTCTTGCCGGCAGCGACTGCGCCCTCGCCCGTTTGCCGGGAATTGGAGTCCACCATGATGTTCAGTTCGTTCATGATCTTGAGGTAGATGTCGCGAACCTCTCCGTCCACCAGCGTTCTTGCCGCACCAACATCGCCAGCCAGTGCCACGCTGACGGCTCGATCAATCGCCGCCTGATAGGCAGGCCAGTCCTTGTCCATCAGATCACCAGCGGCGCGCTCATCATCTTCCAGTGGCGTGGTTCGATAGGCTGCATACGCTTTTTCCGCCTGAGCACGGTTTTCACGCAAGTTCGTGACGACCTGATCCTTGACGCTTTGAGGCGCGTTGGCGGCCACTGTCGACAGCAGGCGATAGAGGTCACGGTTCTGCGCGATGGCATTGGCCTTGGTTTCACTGGTCTTGCCAACCGACACCAGGTTATTGGAAAACGTGAGTTTGAGGCTGTTCGAAAGGTCGCCGATGCCCTGACTGCCGATGATGCCTACCACGAGCGTGATGAGCGCACAGAGTGCAAACGAGATGAACAGCTTGGTGGACAGTTTGGCGTTGTAGAACCAGTTCATGACAAGATCCTTGGTCGAGAAAGCTGGGGGAGGCTCCATTACAGACGCGTGCATGCGTCGATCTGAATCTCCTTGTAGAAAGTTCTATCGGCAATGTGCGAAACCACTGGAGTGTACGAACGATAGTTTTCGTAAAGACGTCGGATTTTTCTGAACTAATACCCCGTGCATACAGCTCCCTGAAACATGCTGACAGCAATGCGGATTTGTGTAACAGGAACTTTCCACCTGCGCTGCGTTACTATTTCCAGCCATTGTTCAGTCAGAGCCCGACCCCAGGATGTTCCCCTCGCCCGTGTCACCGCATGATTCGTTACCCGCCGTTCTTGCCGGTCCGCTGCTGCGCCGACAGGAAGCCAATCGCCTCGTGTTGTGGCTGGTGGGCTCGCGGCCGTTGCCGCTGACGTTGCGTCTGCGGACTGATGAACAGGCGGACGCGACATTCACGGACTATCCGCTCGATGAGCAGCAATGCCAGATCATCGCGATGGGCCAACGGGCGTTCATCCATCTGATCGACGTGCGCCTGGACGGCGATTTGCCGAAGGACCGACTGATTGATTACGACCTTTATATAGAAGACGAACAAACCGTAATTGCCGACTGGGCGCCCCATTTGCTCTACAGCGGCGCCAGCCATCCCAACTTCGTGGTGCGCAGCAAGATCGACCACATCCTCCACGGCTCATGCCGCAAGCCGCATCATGGTTCTGCCGATGGACTGTTATGTGTCGATCAGTTGCTGGCGGACACACTTGATCCACTGCAGCGTCCCGCCTTGCTGATGATGAGCGGTGATCAGGTCTACGCCGACGACGTTGCAGGCCCCATGCTGCGTGGGGTCCATTCGCTGATCGACCGTCTGGGCCTGTTCGACGAGAGGCTGGAAGGCGCCGTGGTCGACGACAGCCAGAGTCTGTACGACCACCCGGCCAGCTATTACCAGCGCGCCGACCTGTTGCCCGCCCTGAAAAGTAACGACACCTTGCGTGATCGCTTCTTCGGCGGCACCAGCAAGCCCGTCTTCACCAGCGCCACTGCAGACAACCATCTGGTGACCTTGGCGGAAGTCATGGCGATGTACTTGCTCGCCTGGTCGCCGGTGCCCTGGTCCCTCGTCACACCGGACATGCCGCAGCTCGACGCGCAAGAGTCCGAGCGCTATGCCCGGGAACAAGTGGTGATCGATGATTTCAGAGCCGGCCTGGGCAACGTCGCCAGAGCCATGGCGCACCTGCCCTGCATGATGATGTTCGATGACCACGACATCACGGACGACTGGAACCTGTCGGCGAACTGGGAAGAAACCGCCTACGGTCATCCGTTTTCGAAACGCATCATTGGCAACGCTTTGATTGCTTACCTGCTGTGCCAGGGCTGGGGTAACAACCCTGATGCGCTGAACGAGCTTGTCGGGCAGGCACGAGCCTTGAGCGATGAAACCGTCAGCCGTGACAACCAGCTGGAGAGCAAGACCCAGGACGCGCTGATCGATCAACTGTTGAAATTCCAGCAATGGCATTACGTGCTGCCCACGACGCCAGCGCTGGTGGTGCTGGATACCCGCACGCGTCGCTGGCGCAGTCAGTCGAACTTCAACCACCCTTCCGGCCTGATGGACTGGGAAGCGCTTTGCGAATTGCAGCAGGAGCTGATCGATCACAAATCAGCCATCATCGTTTCACCGGCCCCGATTTTCGGGGTCAAGCTGATTGAGGCAATCCAGCGGGTTTTCAGCTGGTGCGGCTACCCGCTGCTGGTGGATGCGGAAAACTGGATGGCCCATCGTGGCGCGGCCCAAGTGATCCTGAACATCTTTCGTCACTCACGAACGCCGGGCAATTACGTGATCCTGTCGGGGGATGTTCATTACTCGTTCGTCTACGAAATCCTGATCCGGCACCGCAGTGGCGGCCCGCGCATCTGGCAAGTCACCAGCAGCGGTATCAAAAATGAATTCCCCCGAGGCTTACTGGATACTTTTGATCGGTTGAATCGGTGGTTATACTCACCGCGTTCACCGCTGAACTGGTTCACCAAACGTCGCCTGATGAAAGTCATCCCGCGTACGCCAGAACAGAGCAAGGCGGGTGAACGGCTGTGGAATTCGGCGGGTGTGGGCCAGGTATTGTTCAACGACCAGGGCCAGCCAACGCTGATCAACCAGCTCAACGCCAACGGCGCACCGCCTACCTGCTTCGTCGAACCGGCAGAATACAGAGACGAGCGGTCAGGTACGGATCGCCGTTTTCTGGAAAACGACAGGGAAACGAGCGATAGTCACCGCTGAACCTTATCGCCGATTGCCGGGTCGATAGTTGCTACCGGTCAGGTTTACGGCAAACCCTGACAAGCATTATTTCCTGGAGAGCGCCCCCGTGATAACCAATCAACGCATAGCCAGACTCAACGCCTGGGGCGCGCATGGCTTCACCGCCACCGGCGTGGTCCTTGCGTTCCTGGCGACCATTGCCTTGTTCAACAATGAACCGAAAGCCTGTCTGCTCTGGCTCGGTGCCGCCCTGATCGTGGATGGGGTGGACGGTTCGCTGGCACGCAAGGTCAATACTACTTCGGTCCTGCCGCACTTCGATGGCTCGGTGCTGGACCTGGTGATTGACTACCTGACCTACGTATTCATTCCCGCGCTGTTCCTCTACCGCTACATCCCGGTCCCGGATTACACGCTGCTGCTGAGTGTGTCGGTGATTCTGGTTTCGTCGCTGTTCTGCTTCTGCAACGTTGATATGAAGAGCAAGGACAATTATTTCCAGGGCTTCCCCGCTGCCTGGAACGTTGTCGTCCTGTGCCTTTACATCCTCTCGCCAAGCCCCTGGATGACTTTCATCACCATCATTGCGCTGGCGCTGCTGACCCTGACCCGCATGAAGTTCCTGCACCCGTTCCGGGTACGTCGCTTCATGCCGATCAACATTGCGGTCACGGCGGTCTGGTTGCTGTCCAGCGCACTGCTGATCATCAACCATCCGCACAACGGCCCGGTGGTCATGGGACTGTGGCTGGCGATGTCGGCGTATTTTCTGGGGATTTGTATCTGGAGAACGTCGCTGGAATGGCTGGGCCGTCTCAAGGCCTGAGCCGATTCGCTCGCTGCCCGGACACGCCGGTCAGCGAGCGAGTGACCTGATCAGACTCTGCTTTCGGTTTGAGCCTCGGCTGCATTGGCCGACTTGCCGAAGTGATACGTGGTAAAGCTGCACAGTCCCAACCCGCCCAAGGCCAGCAGGCCGCCGACAATCCCGACGCTCGATACGCCCAACTGACTGCTCACGACACTGCCGAGCAGCGCCCCGCCGCCAATCCCGATGTTGAAGATGCCCGAAAACAGCGCCATTGCCACGTCCGTCGCGTCTGGTGCGAGCGACAGCACGCGGGCCTGTAGCAACAGGCCGAAGCTCATGATCGCCATGCCCCAGACCACCGTCAGGGTTCCCAACGTCACAGCATCGCCAGACAGCGGCAGCAGCATCAGCAAACACACCGCAATGGTGCCGATCGCAGTGATCAGCAGGCCGTTTGGAAAGCGATCACTGAACAGGCTGAACACGATAGAGCCCATGACGCCAGCGCCACCGAAGACCAGCAAGAGAATCGTCGTGACCTCACCACTGAGATGCGCCACGGTCTCGGTGAAGGGTTCGATGTAGCTGTAGGCCGTGAAGTGAGCCGTGACGACCAGCACGGTCAGCAGATACACCGCCATGAGTTTCGGTCGTTTGAACAGCATCGGCAGGCTTCTCAGCGAGCCGGAGTTCTGGCTTGGCAGCAACGGCAGCGAGCGGGTCAGCAGCACCACGACCAACGCTGCGACACCTGCGATGCCCATGAACGTAGTGCGCCAGCCCAACGCCTCGCCCAGGACACGTCCCAACGGAATACCCAACACCATCGCCAGCGACGTGCCGGTCGCTAGCAAGCCCAGGGCCTGCACCTGCTTGCCGGGCGGCGCGATACGTACCGCCAGAGACGCAGTGACCGACCAGAACACCGCATGCGCAAACGCAATGCCGACCCGGCTGATCAACAGCACCGTAAAGCTGGTGGCCATGGCCGAGACGATGTGGCTGCCCACGAACACCGCAAACACAAAAATCAGCAGCTTGCGCCGCTCGATATTGCGCGTCATCAGCATCATCGGCAGCGACATCAGCGACACGACCCAGGCGTAAATGGTCAGCATCAGGCCGACCTGCGCCGTGGTCATGTCGAAGCTCTTGCCAATGTTGCTCAGCAAGCCGATCGGCACAAATTCTGTGGTGTTGAAGATAAAGGCCGCCAGGGCCAGAGCGAGTACGCCAAGCCAGCTACCGGCATGTGCATTCGGTGGTGTAGTCATCAAAAATATACAACGCTCGAAGTGGGTTGCGACCCGGGGGTCTGTCGCCACACATAGGCTTTATGTATGACACCTGTAAAAACCGAAGACTGCCGCCTGCCGGACCAACGCGACCGGCTGAAGAAACAATGGGTGTGGGAGGCGGCTTGCCGGCGATGCGATGGATCAGACAATCCTTCAGTGACTGAAATGACGCCATCGCCGGCAAGCCGCCTCCCACAATCTGAGTTCACCGCAATACAGCGCTGCCTCAGAGACATCCCCAATGAAAAAACAACGCGAAAGCGCCCCGCTCAATGATCAGGACCGAGCGCAGTGTGCGAAGTGGATTATTGTCGATATGGGGAGATGCAGCCGAATACGTGGAATTCTACGGACCGGGACGCCTGATCACAACACATCCATGAAACACATCCCGGACAAGTGACCGCCGGTCGGTAAGCACAAGCGCTTATCTGGACGAGGCGTCACCGAGAAAGCGTTTTTCGTGATCCGGCGATGGCAGCAGACACTGATCATAACGACCGAACAATCGATAACGATTGAGCGCGATCCGGTTGTAGGCCCAGTCCCGCAGGAAACGTGGAAACACCCGCAGGACACTCAGTAGCGGCCATGGTGCTGGCAGCAGACGCATGATGTGCAGAAAGCCATCCGAACGCACATACACGCGGCCATTCTGGATCACGGCGATGGTGTGAAACTCGTCCAGCGGCAGCCCTGCCCACTTCAGCAATGCCTGACCTTCATCGGACTGCACCGCAGCCAGGCGCAAACGCCGTTCAGGGTCATGACGAATCAGAAACTTCACCACGCCGTTGCACAACTTGCAGACGCCGTCGAACAGCACGACGCATTCATCGGGCTTGAGGTAGGGAGCGGGAGTTTTCGGCATGATCAGACCCTGCTGTAGAAAAGAAAACGCCCCGCCGGTCACGAGACCGGCGAGGCGTTCAGGCTAAAACGCGAAGCGCGAGGAATCAAACCTTCCTGACGAACTCGGATTTCAGCTTCATCGCGCCGATGCCATCGATCTTGCAGTCGATGTCATGGTCGCCATCCACCAGACGGATGTTCTTGACCTTGGTGCCGACCTTGACCACCAGCGAGGAACCTTTGACTTTCAGGTCCTTGATCACAGTGATGGTATCGCCGTCCTGCAACACGTTTCCGGTGGAATCCTTGATGACCTTGACGTCGTCGGACGCTTCGCTGCCGCCGCCGTCAGCGGACCATTCGTGGGCGCATTCCGGGCAGATCAGCAAGGAGCCGTCTTCGTAGGTGTATTCGGAATTGCATTTCGGGCAGGACGGTAAGCTCACAGGGGATCTCGCATCGGGGTAAAAACCATGGATTATAAAGGGCTTTTCGGTTTTCAGGTGGATCACACGAAATCGCACGTCCATGTCCTTTTGTCACCGCCTTGCAGGGACGTGATTTTCTACAATGCTCAAATAGCAGTCGCATCAGGAGAGTCCAATGCTCGAAAACCGTTTCGCCCCGTTCGAGGATCTCGCTCGGATGCTGATTCCGCATACCCACGCCGAGAAGATCGACGGTTCGCATGACGTCTCGCATTTGCTGAGAGTCTGGAGAAACGTCTGCGCCATTCGTGACGATGAAGGTGGTGACGCCCGCGTGCTGGTGGCTGCCACACTGCTGCATGACTGCGTGGCGGTCGAAAAGAACTCGCCCTTTCGCTCCCGAGCATCACGACTCGCAGCAGCCCGAGCCAGCGAGCTGCTCACCGAGATGGGCTGGGATGAAGAAAGCATCGCTTCGGTCGCTCACGCCATCGAAGCGCACAGCTTCTCGGCACAAATAACGCCCAGGACCCTGGAAGCCAGAATCCTGCAGGACGCCGACCGTCTCGACGCGCTGGGCATGGTCGGAGTGGCGCGTGTGTTTTATGTGTCAGGACGCATGGGACGTTATCTCTACGACCCTTTCGATCCGCACGCCACGCAGCGGCCCTATGACGACAAGAACTTTGCTGTCGATCACTTTCACACCAAGCTGCTGCACTTGGCCGATGGTTTTCAAACCCGTACGGGGGCTTCGCTGGCGAAGGTCAGGCACGAGCGATTGAAGCGCTGTCTGGATGAACTGATGGAAGAAGTCGGCGCGCCACACGACTGAAGCCTGCGCATATCGGCCATAGATGACATCAATGCGACATTAACGCGAAACGCCGCAGACATGTCATAAAGACATCACACATGTGCCTTATAAACGGCTCTCCGAAAGGGTCCGTTCAAAGAGGTCATCTGCTGTGAAAAATCTCCTGCCTCGTTTCTTGCGTCAAAAGTCCGGGGTAACGGTGCTGCGCCGTTTCAGGATTGCGCCACGTCTGGTCATCTGCTTCAGCATCACGGCCCTGCTCATGGTTTCTCTTGGCGCCTTCTGCCTGTTGCAAATGCAGGACATTCGCCGTCAGGGCGAGGCCGTCGAAAGCGGCGCCTTGCCGAGCATCGCCATGGCCGACGCCATCGCCATCGGTCTGGTGAAACTGCGCAGCGAAACCACTCGGCTGATTGCCAACGCCGACGATCCGGGCGCGGTGATCAACAGCAAGATCAACGTTGAACAGCTCAAGAATGAAGTCGAGAAAGGCTTCGCGGATTATCTGGCACGTGCTCCGGCAGGCACCGAGCATGATTCGATAATGGCCCTGCAGGACGCCTACAAGGCGTTCATGCCGGGGCTGCAGGACCAGATGGTGCTGATCGAGCAGAACAAGCTGGACGAAGCACGCACGCTGGCCAATACCATGCTGGCGATGCAGGGCGACCTGATGGACATGCAGGTACAGCTGCTGCGCGAACTGAACAAGCAAAGTGCCGCTGCTGCCGTGGACGAAGCGAGCGCCCGTTACGAGCAGACGCGCATCATTGCGCTGAGTGCCATCGCCATCGCCCTTGCGCTCACCCTGCTGCTGGCCTGGCGTCTGAGCGTCAGCATCATCCGTCCGGTTCGCCACGCGCTGCACATCGCCAGCACCATCGCCGATGGCAACCTGACCCGTCACGAGATTCCGGACGGCAAGGATGAAACCGCACAACTGCTGACCACACTGGGCCGCATGCGTAACAACCTGCACAGCACCATCGACCAGATTTATGCCGCCGCCACGCAGCTGTCCCAATCGGTTCAGGAAATGGGCACCATTGCCGAAGCCAGCGCCCTCAACCTGCAATTGCAGAACAATGAAATCGAACAGGCGGCAGTGGCGGTCAACCAGATGAGTCAGGCTGCCGTCGAAGTGGCGGGCAATGCCAGCAACACGGTGAGCGAGTCCGAAGCCTCTACTCAGGCAGCAGCGCAAGGTCAGGTCAAACTGTCGGCGACCATCAGCTCGATCAAGGAACTGACCGCGAACGTGCTGGATTCATCGCATCAGGCCGAAGGGCTGGCCGAGCGTACGCAGAGCATCAGCAGCATCCTGGACGTGATCCGCGCCATCGCCAACCAGACCAACCTGCTGGCACTCAACGCGGCCATTGAAGCCGCACGTGCCGGCGAAGCCGGACGCGGGTTTGCCGTGGTCGCCGATGAAGTTCGCTCATTGGCGCAGCGCACCAGTGCCTCGACGGCAGAAATCGAAGGCCTGATCAACGGAGTCCAGCAAAGCACTCAACAGACAGCCAGCTCGCTGCGTCATACGGCATCACAGGCCAGCCTGACCCTGGAGCAGACCGCTGCGACGGGTGAAGCACTGAACGTGATCATCAGCTCGACGGGCACCATCAACGACCGCAATCTGCTGATTGCCAGTGCGGCAGAACAGCAGGCGCAGGTCGCCGGTGAAGTGGATCGCAACCTGAGCAGCATTCGCGACCTGTCATCGCAGACCGCGTCCGGCGCGCAGCAGACCACAGTCGCCAGCAACGCGTTGTCGATGCTGGCGACGGATCTGAATCTGATGGTGCAACGATTCGTGCTGTGAGCATCGGGCGCTGTGAGCCTTCCAGGCAGCACAGCGTCCGATCTGCACGCTTGATCAGTCCTGCGGACGCAGGCGGTACTGAGGCGGCAACTGCTCGAAGCCGCTGATGGTAGTGTCCAGACTCTTCCAGCGACCATCCTTGATGCCATAGATGCAACCATGCACCGACAGGCTCTGGCCGCGATGCCAGGCGTTCTGCACGATGCTGGTGTGAGCGACGTTGGCGACCTGCTGAATCACGTTCAACTCGCACATGCGGTCGACCCGCTCTTCTTCGGTCGGCAACTGAGCGAGCACGTTGCGATTCTCGTAATACAGATCACGAATCGTGCGCAGCCAGCCGTCGATCAGGCCGAACTGACGGTCCTGCATGGAAGCGCGAACGCCGCCGCAACCATAGTGACCGGTCACCAGAATGTGTTTGACCTTCAAGACATCGACGGCGTATTGAATCACCGACAGGCAGTTCAGGTCCGTGTGCAGCACAACGTTGGCCACGTTGCGGTGTACGAACAGATCGCCGGGCAACATGCCGACAATCTCGTTAGCGGGAACGCGCGCATCCGAGCAACCGATCCAAAGAAATTCCGGGGTCTGCTGGCGAGCCAGCTTGGCGAAGAAGTCAGGGTCCTCCTGTTTGATCGCCTCGGCCCAACGTGCATTGTTATCAATCAGGTCTTGTAGCTCGTTCATGCTTTGATGCCTCGTTTATGATGCTCAGCCTTGGACTGGCCTTTGACACCGGAAGTCACGTCCTTGTGCCACTACCTGATATCACCCTTGATGACAAACCGCGCTGATAAACCGTACTGATAAAAAAAGGAATCTTCAAAGTTGCGACCGGTCCACCTAACAAGACCACCTGCAATGAGGATTCGTCATGAACGATTCACGCCGTCCATTCGATGCCACCCAACCGGAACCCATCGACGATAACGAAGACCGCATGGGCTCCATGGAAGAACTGAACTTCAGGGATGATGAGACCGCCCGTATCGGTGATCTTATGCCTGAAGACGAACTGCAACATGAAATACCGGATGAGCGCGTGCGCGAAGCCGGCATGACCGGTGCGTCCACCGATGACCACCAGCCAACCGACGATGATCTCTCGCCTGAAACGCTGATTCATGAAGATGGCGCCCGCTCGGCCAGTGAGCGCGGTGAGGACAATCCTGCCGATCTTGACCTGACGGTAGTCGATGAAGATGACATCGGCGGTGGCGACGGTCTGGATGAAGAAGAGATGGCCATTGTCGACCCGCTGGATGGCAAGGCCGGACGCTGAAGCCGGGTTATTCCAGAAGCGTGCAGGCCATGACCACGGCATCTTCACGACCGCCGACTGCGGGGTAGTAATCACGCCGCCGGCCTATCTCGTTGAAACCGTAGTTTTCATACAGGCGATAGGCTGGTCGGTTGCTGTCACGCAGCTCAAGGAAGCACTCGCGCGCATTGAGCTGGTAGGCGCGCTTCATCAGGTGATCCAGCAACAGCAGCCCAAGGCCACGTCCCTGACTTTCCGGCTTCACGGTGATGTTGAGCAGATGGGCTTCGTCGATGATGACCTGGACCACGCCGTGCCCGACCTGCTGAGCGCCTTCGAACATCAGCCATATCTCGTATGACTTGAGTCCGTCCAGAAAGATGCCACGGGTCCAGGGATGGCTGAAGGCTGCGTACTCGATCTTCAGCACCGCATCCAGATCGGCCTCGGTCATGGGCCGGAAGCTTATTGCATCACTCATCAGTTGGTTTCCAGCGCGTCATCAGCCGACGCATGGCTTTCCAGACATCAGCCTTGCGTTCAGGCTCGTCCATCAATAATTCCAGCCCCGGCAGCGCCCACACAGTGCCCAGGCCGTCTACCTGCAAATCCTGATAGTAGGATTCGGCGTCGGCTTCGCCTGCGAATTTCATGGCGGGCAGGCCCACCAGCCACAGGCAGGTGCACGGTTCATCTTCGAGTCTTGCACCGACGAAACCCTGCACGAAGTCACGCGCGGCCTCCGGCCCCTGATCCATCTGGCCACGAACCAGCAGCGGCCAGCGCACAGGCTCACCAATGATCTGCGGACTGTCCGGCAGACCGGCGGCACGCAGCATGTCCTTGAGCAACAGATAGGAAGGGTCGCGACTCTGGAACGGCTGGCCGGTGGACAGCTCCACGAGCAGCATGCAACGCCCGGCGCGCAACAATTGCAGGGAGAAACGCGGCGGCGGCATGACCACAGCCTTGGGCGGTGCGGGTTCGGCGTCTTCAACGACCGCAGCGACGGTGCGCGTGCTGGCCAGCGAAGGTCGCGGCACTTCGATTTTCGGGCGTTCGGAGGCTCGCTCGGATGGCCGATCGATGGGCACCACATTGTCTGCAACCACAGGCGCAGGTGAGGAAACCGCTGGCAACTCGTTCTGCACCTCGACCGGCGGCAACGGCGCGAGCAGTTCCGGACGGGAAGGTGCAGCAAACGGCAGTTCAGTGCGCGGCAGCCAGTTGACCACCTGCATGGCGGTCAAATAAGCGCGGCGACGGGACTCATTGAGCAAGGGTCAGCCACCTGTGGATAGTTAGGCGCGCAATTCTAGCGTTGTTCGTCTTTTCGTGCTGAAGCATATCGCGCCAGGGTGAAATCTTGAGTGAATGATGCAGTACAATCGCCGCCTTTCATTCGCCAACAGTCGGCCTATCCATGATCGAACCCAAGCGCGTCCTGCGCGCCCTTGCCGAGCATTGGGCGCTACTCGAGCCCTTATGTGAACACTTCGACCAGGGCACCCTGAGCCTGAGCGAGCTGCGCCTGCAGCTTGCCGCTCAGCAACAGGACAGCACCCCGCAAGACATCACCAATCTGCTGGACGTGTGGATTCGTCTGGACATTCTGGTGCCTGTCGCCAAAAGCCCGAACCGTTTCGAGCTCAATGCGCAGATCCATGACTTTTTGTCCTATCTGCGCCGTGAGCACCGCCTGGGGCTGTGCCTGGAAATCGAAGCCTATCTGCGCCACCTCGAACGTCTGGCCGGTTACATTCAGGACGCCTTCGAGATTCGCGACGCTAATGATCTGGCCAGACAGCTTCGACTGCTGGACATGCGCGTGCGTGACGTGCTGAAAAAGCTCGCCAATGACGAGCAGGCGCTGGTAGCGGTCGCTGATCGGGCCAAGACCAGCGACCGGCAGATCCCGTTGCGTCAACGCTACGCAGAAGTGCTGGCAACCTGGGATGAATACGTCGAGCCGATGATTCAACTGGTCAATGCCGACGGGGCTTTCGAGCAAGGCGTGCGCAAGGTCGAGAATGTCCTGCTGCGTCTGTTGACCGAACAGCAGCGTCTGGGCCATCTGGTCGACGACGACATGCTGCTGCGCACCCATGCGCGCATTCTGGAAATGCAGACCAGCGCCCAACTCACCCTGCGCCATGCGCGTGAACTGTTGCTGCCGCTGCGCGAAGAAGCCCGTCGCCATAACGCTGTCACCCGTGGCGCAGCACTGGCGTTGTCAGCCATTCGCCGCAAAGGGCTGGACGCCGTGCCACAGGCTGCAATGCCAATGTTCACCCGTCCGCAGAGCACCTTTCTGGGCAGCGCGAGCCAGGTTGAAGCCTACGTCTACGCCTTGGCGCGCTTCGAGCCCAAACCCGCGCGATTCCCCAAGGCCAGCGGCACCCGCAAGGGCGAACCTGCCCGCGCGCCGCGTACGGTCAAGGAAATGCTCGAGCGCTGCGAAGACGCCCTGCCGATGCCGGATCTGATGAACTGGTTGCTGGAACAGGAGCCGAACGGCGAAACAGAAGAATTGCTGTATTGGTTTTCACGCCTCTCCCGCGACAAGCGCTTTGAGCGCGAACGCCTGGAGCGCCGCGAATATTACACACGGGAGCACCGCGTCAGCCTGCGCTCCTTTGCCCTGCTTGCCCCCGCGGACACGCAGCCAGAGAATTCCGAGAGCACTGTTCATGCATCTTGATCTATCCGAAATGTCCCAGCTCGCCCCGATCTTTCGCGAGTTGTTCAAGGGCTACCACGTCAGCCGCCGTGATCCGGAGCTGTACGCCCAACTTTCCAATTTCCAGGATCAGTACCGTGCGCTGTTCAAGGCGCTGGGGTTCGAACTGGTGTGCGATACCCGTGGTTTCTACTACTTCGTGCCGGACCTTGCCGCAGCGCAGGTGAACAAGACCGCCCAGCGTCTGGCGCTGTTCACCTTCATCCTCGTCGAGCATCTGGCCGATCAGGGCCGCGACCCGATGGCCGTGCTGGACGGCGGCAGTCTGGGCCGCGACGAATTGCCGTCGATGCTGGAAAAGTATCGCGATCTGTTTTTGCAGGCCGAGGTTCAGACCCAGGAAGAGCTGGAAGAGAAAATCATGCGCCGCATGACTCAGCTCGGCTTCGCCAGTGAAGAGGTCGGCATCTATCGATTCCTGCCGCCCATGCACCGCTTTCTCGACGTATGCCTCTCCGTGCAGCAGGACCGTGACCTGGCAGCCAGCCTGCACAGCGCCCTGCCCTTGCCGACGCCGGTACTCATCGACGACGACAGTGATGAAAAGCTGCTGGAAACCGATGATCCACTGGACCTCGCCGAATTCAGCGAAGAAACCGAAGAAGAGGCGTTGGCCCGTGCCATTGCCGATGAACAGGAGTTAGACGCATGAGCCAGGAACGCTTTGGCATTCGCCGTTTTGCCCTGTTGAATACCGCAGGTTACAGCCTGGGTCTGTTCCCGCTGGAGAATCCGCTGTCGGTGTACGGCGCGAACAACCTCGGCAAGAGTGCGTCGATCAACGCGCTGCAGTTCCCGATTCTGGCGCGCATGTCGGACATGAGCTTCGGCAAGTACAGCCTGGAACAATCCAGACGTTTCTACTTCGCTTCGGACACCAGCTACATTCTGGTGGAAGTCTCCCTGCCGCATGGCCCGCACGTCATCGGTGTGGTCGGTCGCGGCCCGGGCGGCGGATTCGGGCACCAGTTCTTCGCCTATGCCGGCGAGCTGGATCTGGGCCATTACCAGAAGAACGACACCTGCCTGCGTCAGAAAGAACTGTTCAGCAATCTGGAAAGCAAGGGTCTGAAGGCCTATGAGCTCAAGCCGGACGAACTGCGCCGCCTGCTGGTGGGCGGCCACACATCGATCCCGCTGGACCTGACACTGATTCCGCTGCGCTCGACCAGTGAGCAGAGCCTGAAGACCTTCCGGGCACTGTTCATCAACCTGCTGCACATGCGCGAGATCACTGCCGCCAAGCTCAAGCAACTGTTCCTCGATGCCTTCGAGCACAGCCTGCGCTCCGGCAGCGTCGACTACATTGCGGCGTGTGAAGAGGCCTTCCGTGACGTGCGTCGCATGGAACAGGATTACAACTCGCTGGTGCTGGCCGGTCCGCTGGTCGAAGCACTGGCCGCAGGCGTCAAGCAGCGCGACCTGTTGCGCGGCAAGCTGCATCGTCTTTCGCCGATCCTCGACTCCTTGCTGGGCACCTGGTCGGACTACTCGGGTGCACGCAAGGAGGAGCTGGTCATCCAGGCCGAGCACTACCGTGCCCAGCAGGATGAAATGCAGAACGAACAACGCTCCAGCACTCAGGAACTGATGCGCCTGGAACGTGAGATCAGCGGTATCCAGCGCTGGGTCGGTGAACTGTCGGTCCTGAAGAACCGCTTTGCGCTGGTCGACGACGTGAAAGTGCTGGAGCAACAACTGCTGGCCGCCAAGGACGCGCACGACGAACTGGCCGGCGCATTGGCCCAGTCCCGGCAGTTCAGCGCCGAGGATCTGGACGAGCGACTGCGCGATCTGGAAAAACGCCTCAAGTCACTCAAGCAGCAACTCGATCACGCAGACAACAACAGCTATGCCCGCTTGCGCGAAGAGTTCTCGCAACCGGATGTCGAGCGTCTGATGCGGCTGTTCAACAGCTCGCTGTTCAGTCTGCCGCTGGGCGAACAGGGTATTGCGCTGGACGATGGCGACGCGTGGGTCAAATCGCTGGAAACGATTCTGGATGGCTTCAAGGGTGATCAGTTCACCGTACCGGGTTTGACGATCAACCTGTCGAGCATTGAGC
>Ga0265798_10002092_pt1 | contig 29900 bp, 41 predicted proteins | sample P3T30metagenome_FD_192430 | JGI IMG/M metagenome (GOLD analysis project Ga0265798, IMG submission 192430) | Plant litter microbial communities from East Loma Ridge, Irvine, California - P3 T30 | ecosystem: Environmental > Terrestrial > Plant litter > Unclassified | place: USA: California...
TGTAAAACACTCATAATGAATTTCATTATGTGTTCACTCTTAAGGCTTGATATTTTTTTGCGCCTTGCGGCGCTGATATCAATCCTGCGAGTGCCCACACAGATTGTCTGATAAATTGTTAAAGAGCGTTGCGGTAAGCACCCGGAGGCGTTACTGCGAGGTGGCGTATATTACGCTTTCCCTCTTCAGAGTCAACCACTTTTCAGAAGTTTTTCTCCGGCGGTTCAGCGTGCTGAACCTCTCAACCCGGCGGCCGGTAAGCCGTTGTTCCGTGTCGATGGAGGCGCATTATAGGGATCCCGTTTCAGAGCACAAGGGTTTTTTCGATCTTTCCGTTTGGTTGCTGGATTTTCACTCTTTCCGCTGAGATCTCAGACGATCCGCACAAAAATGCTGCATAGTCGGGAAGAGTTATTGATCCTGGAAGCCTCGTCGCACTACCCTTCAGGGATCCTATTCAGACGAGAGGTAGCTATGTCAGGGAAACTACGGCCTTATAAAGAGTACAGTCCACAGACTGGTCTGCGCGTTATGGTGGATCCTTCAAGCGTAGTGGTGGGCGAAGTTGAATTGCAGGATGACGTCAGTATCTGGCCGCTGGTCGCTATCCGGGGTGATGTAAACAGAGTGGTGATTGGCAAACGCAGCAATATTCAGGATGGAAGCGTGCTGCATGTTACCCATAAGTCTGCTTATAACCCTGAAGGCTATCCGCTAATCATTGGGGAAGATGTCACCGTGGGCCATAAAGCTATGCTGCATGGTTGCACGATCGGCCATCGTGTTTTAGTGGGAATGGGATCAATTTTGCTTGATGGCGTGGTGGTGGAAGATGATGTGATGATAGGCGCTGGCAGCTTAGTGCCGCCGGGAAAACGCCTGGTTAGCGGCTATCTCTATCTTGGTAGCCCTGTCAGGCAGGCGCGTCCGCTGAGTGAGGATGAGATTGCGGGGCTTCTTTATTCTTCTGCCAACTATGTTCGCTGGAAAGATGACTATCTGGCGCAGGAGAGTCAGATCCAGCCCTGAGCGTGTTCAACTCCCTCTGTTGGAGGGAATTGAACGTCTGATTACCCCTGAAGTTCCGCCTTCATGACGGCAATAACGGGGGTGATATCGGGCAGCTTACCGTGCCAGAGAAAGAATGAGTGCGCGGCCTGCCCCACCAGCATTCCCAATCCATCAGCCATTTTCTGCGCGCCATGCTGCTCACACCAGCTCAGAAAAGGCGTGGCTGTTGCCTGGTAAAACATGTCGTAGCAGCGGACAGAAGGTGAGATCAATGAAGCGGGGATCGCCGGAACCTCTCCACCTATCCCGCTGGAAGTCGCATTAACGATCAGATCGAACTGTTCACCGGCAAGCCGATCCATTGCCTTAGCTTTAACGCCACCCGCATGCTGAAAAACATCGGCCAGCAGCTCAGCTTTGCCAAGCGTGCGGTTGGTGAGGGTCAGGGAGCAGCCGAAGGAGAGTAAAGGCAGGATGACTCCCCGGGCTGCCCCGCCAGCCCCTATCAACAAAATTCTGTCGCCCGGTTTAATAAGATCCAGGCGTTCTAAATCTGTCAGCAGCCCGATGCCGTCGGTGTTGTCGCCCAGCAGCCGCCCGTCCTCAAGTTTCTTAACCGTATTCACCGCGCCGGCCATGGAGGCTCTTTCAGTGAGTTCATCAGCCAGTGCGTAAGCTTCTTCTTTAAAAGGTAAAGTCACATTCGCACCCTTTCCCTGCTGAGCAAGGAACTCAGTTAAAGAAGCGGCAAATCCTTCTGTTGGCGCACAGATGCGTCCATAGGGATGAGGGATCCCCGTCTGCTCCGCAAAAAGTTGATGAATTCTGGGAGATTTGCTGTGGGCTATCGGATTACCAAACACGGCGAAAGTGTGCATCTTTTTTCCTTTATCCCTGACGAATCAGTTCGCCGGTGACAACATCGCGAATTTCTGACGGGTTCTGGCGTCCACCGGTCATTCCCGTGAGAACAGGAAACTGCGGGCCAAACTGTTGATGAACTTCCTCAGCCGTACGGCAAGGCTCCAGTCCCGTGAGGTTAGCACTGGTTGAAACCAGCGGTTTTCCAAACTCCCTGCACAGACTTTGCACGTCGGAATGATTGCTCACACGCACAGCAAGTGAATCAAAGCGGCCGGTCAGCCAGCGAGGCGTCTTCTCCCTCGCAGGTACCACCCAGGTCACCGGTCCAGGCCAGACCGCCAGCATTCTTTCTCTCTGCTCATCAGAAAGCGCGTCATCATCTATATAGGGAAGCAGTTGCGCATAATCAGCAGCGATCAAAATCAGCCCTTTTGCAACGGGTCGCTTCTTTAATGCCAGCAGCGTCGTCACGGCAGACTCGCTATCAGGATCGCAGCCCAGGCCAAAAACCGCTTCGGTAGGATAGGCAATAACGGCTCCCTGCTGGAGCTGTACCAGACAGGCGTCCAGTGTGCCGGAGAAAAACTCATTCTTCACTTCTGATTCCTGATGTCGCTGGCTTTCCACAGGCTTTACTGGCGCAATAACGCCTTAACCCGCGTGCCGTTTTTTTCTCTATTAAAAGAGGGAAATGACAAAACTCGCATTCACCCTCCACAGGGGTAAAGTTCACCGCAAACTGACAGTCCGGATAACGATCGCAAGCGTGGAAGGTTTTGCCATAGCGTGAGCGACGCTGTACCAGTTTCCCCTGTTGACACTGAGGGCAGGAGAGCGTCGTCAGATCGGGCTTATCAATTACCTCTGTGTGTTCACACTCCGGATAACGGCTACAGCCGATAAACATGCCAAAACGCCCCTGGCGTAAAACCAGTTCTGACTGACATTCCGGGCATAACTGCCCCTCAAGAACTTTGACAATGTGACCATCAGCCTGATTTTTCAATGGGCGAATGTAATCACACTCGGGGTAGTGCGAACAACCGAGAAAAGCGCCGTGTTTGCCGGAGCGAATAACCAATTCTGCCCCACACTGGGGGCAAGGTTCATTTTTTCGCACAGCGAAAAGCGCTGTTTTATTCATAACATTTCTTACACGAAGAGGATCTTCAGTGCACAATTCCTTCATTGACGTCGAAAAGAAGTTCTTCCATCTGTTGATAGGCGTTTTCACATCCGGGGATATTAAACAGCACCATCAGCACCACCCATTTGAGATCTTCCAGATCAAACTCGAGAGTATCCAGGGCCATAATACGTTCGATAACCATTTCGCGGGTTTCCAGATTCAGCACCTGAATTTGCTCCAGGAACAGAATAAAGCCCCGACAGTTGGCATCTAAACGCTGGCTCTCTTCCTCGGTGTAGATACGCATAGACAGCGGATCGGTAGCAAGCAGAATCGGTGCAACAAGCCCGTCCTGATAATCTGCAAGCTTTTCCAACCAGTTCAACGCATTATAAATATCTTCACGATGAAAACCGGCATCGGTTAGATCATCAGTCAATTTATCCTGGTCAACGCGCATTTCAGCTTCGTTGTGGATATACGTTTCAAATAAGTACATTAGTACGTCGAACATGGCTTGCCCTCCTCAATCGGACATAGCCGCCGGGTACAGCTGCGATCCACCCTGCTAACTCCAACTCAAGCAGCTTAGCTACGATGGCTGGCACAGGTTGGCCGGCACGTTCAGCGACGACGTCAACAGGTGTAACCTCATCTCCTACGTTAGCCAACACCTCAGCAAATGGCAATGGCGTATTGCCCTCCTCAGGTGAATATATTATTGAATTTTGAGCTACAGGTAACCATTTGAGGTCGCTTCTCAATTGCTCAAGGATAGAATCAGGATGCTCGGTCAATAACGCCCCCTGCTGAATAAGCCAGTGTGGCCCTGCACTCCCCGGATTCCCTAAGGCGCCAGGCAGGGCATAAACATCGCGGTTTTGCTCCAGAGCCAGCTTTGCGGTCACCAGGGAACCGCTGTTCATTGCCGCTTCTATCACCAATACGCCCAGGCTCAGGCCGCTAATAATTCTGTTGCGGCGCGGGAAATTTTGCGGCTGCGGCGCCATGGAAAGAGGATATTCAGAAATGAGCGCTCCCCCCGCCTCGACAATCTCTTTCGCCAGCCCTTTATGCTGGTGCGGATAAAGGTGACATAAGCCGCTGCCTAATACTGCCAACGTTTTTCCACCAGCTTCCAGTGCCGCACGATGGGCAATGCCATCAATGCCTAGTGCCAGGCCACTGGAGATGGTAAGGCCGCTCAGGGCTAAAACCTGTGAAAAGTAGGTTCCCCAGTTTCTGCTATAAAGTGAGCATTTACGGCTGCCTACAACGGCAATTTGCGGCGTTTTTAAAATTTCAGGGTTGCCGGCAATAAACAGCATGGGGGGAAAGGAAGAGATCTCCCGCAGTCGTTTCGGATAGTCCGCGCTGTCGCAGGTCAGAAGATGATGGTCGGGGCGCTCCAGCCAACGCAGCGTTTTCTCAAGCGTAACGGGATTGTAGTTAAGAAACGCCGCGCTTTGTTCCTCACTGAATCCTGCTTCAGCCAGCTCATGCTTACCTGCCATACCCAGGCGAATTAGCGAGGCTGCTACCTGGATACGCTGCGTCAAACTTATTCCCGAAACGCCAGAAAGGCGTAACCAAATCTCCGTTGGCCCCATTTCACCGTCCCTGCTGAATCTGCCCGGCTAACATAGCGGGAATGCTGTCAATCATCGCCCGAAATGTCTACAATAAGAGGGATAAATATCTAATCCCTTGAACACAGATCTGGAAAGTTATGTCAGTTTTGCAGGTATTACATTTTCCTGACGAGCGCCTGCGCATCGTTGCGAAACCCGTTAAAGAAGTAGATGCAACCATTCAGCGCATCGTTGATGATATGTTTGAAACGATGTATGCCGAAGAAGGCATCGGACTGGCGGCCACGCAGGTGGATATTCACCAGCGCATTATCGTGATTGATGTATCTGAAAATCGCGAAGAGCGCCTGGTGTTGATTAATCCGGAAATGCTGGAAAAAAGTGGTGAGGCGGGCATTGAAGAAGGCTGCCTTTCTATCCCTGAACAGCGCGCCCTGGTTCCCCGTGCCGAAAAAGTGAAAATTCGCGCCCTCGATCGGGACGGTAACAGTTTCGAGCTGGAGGCCGATGGTCTGCTCGCTATCTGTATTCAACATGAAATGGATCATCTGGTCGGTAAACTGTTTATTGATTACCTGTCGCCAATGAAGCGTCAGCGTATTCGCCTGAAACTGGAAAAGCTTTATCGTCAGAACGCCCGTGATTAACACGAGCCTGAATAAGGGAAGAGCGTGTCCGAAGCCTTGAATATAATCTTTGCCGGTACTCCAGACTTTGCAGCGCGTCATCTTGACGCGCTTTTGTCTTCTGGCCATAACGTGGTTGGCGTCTTTACTCAGCCGGACCGTCCTGCGGGCCGCGGGAATAAAGTTACGGCCAGCCCGGTAAAAGTGCTGGCCGAACAGCACAACCTGCCGGTATTTCAGCCCAAATCTTTGCGCCCTGAAGAAAACCAGCAGCTGGTTGCCGCCCTGAACGCCGATGTGATGGTGGTGGTCGCTTACGGCCTTATCCTTCCAGCCCCTGTGTTAGCGATGCCCCGGCTGGGATGTATTAACGTGCACGGTTCTCTGCTGCCCAGGTGGCGCGGGGCCGCCCCCATTCAGCGTGCATTATGGGCTGGTGATGACGAAACCGGCGTGACCATTATGCAAATGGATGTCGGGCTTGATACCGGTGATATGCTTTATAAGCTCGCCTGCGCTATCGAGCCAGACGATACCAGCGCAACGCTTTATAACAAGCTGGCTGTGCTGGGGCCAGAGGGGATGCTTGCCACCCTGTCTGCGCTGGCTGAAGGCCGCGCTCAGCCAGAGGTTCAGGATGAAACCCAGGTCAGCTATGCAGAGAAGTTGAGCAAAGAAGAAGCCCGCCTTGACTGGCAGCTTTCCGCTGCGCAGTTAGAGCGATGCATCCGGGCATTTAATCCGTGGCCCGTGAGCTATTTCACCGTTGACGATAACTCTGTAAAAGTCTGGAAAGCTACTGTTCTTCCCCATGTTAATAAACAGCCGGGCGAAATCGTTCAGGCTGATAAAAAGGGTATTCAGATTGCGACCCGTGATGGCGTTTTGAATATGGAAGAGTTGCAGCCTGCCGGTAAAAAACCGATGAAAGCTCAGGACCTGCTGAATTCCCGTCGGGAATGGTTCACGCCAGGCAATATCCTTGCCTGATGCTTCGCCCGGCACGCTGCCGGGCAGATTTTGATTTGCGATCCCTATGAAAAAAAATACCAACTTGCGCAGCGTTGCTGCCCAGACTATTGAGAAAGTGGTCGAGCAGGGTCATTCCCTGAGTACTGTGCTGCCCATTGCGCAAAAAACCCTTGCAGATAAAGATGCAGCGCTGTTGCAGGAGCTTTGCTATGGGGTATTACGTACCCTTCCGCAACTGGAGTGGATCATCGGTCAACTGATGGAACGCCCGATGACCGGCAAGCAGCGCACCATTCACTTTTTAGTTATGGTGGGACTTTATCAGCTGATTTATACCCGTATTCCCGCACATGCGGCTCTGGCCGAAACGGTGGAAGGGGCAATTTCCCTGAAGCGGCAGCAATTTAAAGGGCTGATAAACGGCGTGCTGCGCCAGTTCCAGCGTAAGCAGGAAGAGTTAACGCAGCAGATGAATATGGGCGATCAACAGTACCTGCATCCTAAATGGCTGCTGGAAAGGATCAGGCGTGCCTGGCCGGAACAGTGGGAAGCCATTGTTGCCGCGAATAATCAAAGACCTCCAATGTGGCTTCGTGTTAACCGTCAGCATCACACGCGTGATGCATGGCTTAGCCTGTTGCAGGATTCCGGAAAAATGGCAGAACCCGACCCGGTTCATGCTGATGCCTTAAGGCTTGAAGTCCCCTGCCCGGTGTCACAACTTCCCGGTTTTGATCAGGGCTGGGTTACTGTGCAGGATGCTTCAGCTCAGGGGTGCGTCGCTTTATTAGATCCTCAGAACGGAGAAGAGATACTCGATCTCTGCGCTGCCCCCGGCGGGAAAACCACGCATATCCTGGAAGCTGCTCCCCAGGCAAAAGTGCTGGCGGTGGATATTGATGCGCAGCGCCTGACAAGGATCGTTGAGAATCTCCAGCGACTGAATATGACCGCTGAAGTGAAAGTGGGTGATGGCTGCTTCCCGGAGAGCTGGTGTGGCGACCGTCAGTTTGACCGTATTCTGCTGGATGCGCCCTGTTCAGCCACTGGCGTTATTCGCCGTCATCCGGATATCAAATGGTTGCGGCGCGATCGTGACATAGCCGAGCTGGCCGCCCTCCAGCAAAAAATCCTGGAAGCGATCTGGCCTCATTTGAAATCAGGCGGTACGCTGCTTTATGCAACGTGCTCCATCTTGCCAGAAGAAAACCATTTGCAGGTTGCGGGCTTCCTTCAGCGTCATGAAGATGCCATTCTGGCTGAAACAGGTGAGCCTGAGCAGCCAGGGCTACAGGTGTTCCCGGCTATCGAAGGCGGTGACGGTTTCTTCTACGCTAAAATTTTAAAGCGATAATTGCCGCGGCCGGAAGAAACTTTCCGGCCACCCTGACTTCCCATGAAGCAGACTGAAGCACAATGAAAATAATCATTCTTGGCGCCGGTCAGGTCGGTGGCACGCTTGCCGAAAACCTGGTTGGTGAAAACAACGATATCACCGTGGTAGATACTGATTCGATCCGATTGCGTCAGCTTCAGGATAAATTCGACCTTCGTGTAGTCCAGGGGCACGGTTCGCACCCCAGGGTACTGCGGGAAGCGGGTGCCGAAGATGCTGATATGCTGGTTGCGGTGACCAATTCGGACGAAACCAATATGGTGGCCTGTCAGGTTGCCTATTCCCTTTTTAATACACCTAACCGTATAGCCCGTATTCGTGCGCCAGACTACATCCGCGACGCAGAGAAACTGTTTGTTCCTGAAGCGATCCCCATCGATCACCTGATCTCTCCGGAACAGCTGGTTATTGATAATATTTACCGTCTGATTGAGTATCCGGGCGCGCTGCAAGTGGTGCCCTTTGCTGAAGGAAAAGTCAGCCTGGCGGTAGTTAAAGCCTATTATGGCGGCCCGTTAGTGGGTAATGCTCTCGCCGTAATGCGGGAACACATGCCGCATATTGATACCCGCGTGGCCGCCATTTTCCGTCAGGATCGCCCTATCCGGCCTCAGGGTTCCACCATCGTGGAGGCGGGGGATGAGGTCTTCTTTATTGCGGCCAGCCAGCATATCCGCGCGGTAATGAGCGAATATCAACGTCTCGAAAGGCCCTATAAACGCATTATGATTGTCGGCGGTGGCAACATCGGGTCTGGCCTTGCGCAGCGGCTGGAAAAACACTACAGCGTTAAGTTGATTGAGCGCGATCAGCAACGTGCCGCCGAACTGGCAGAATTACTGCAAAATACCATCGTGTTTTATGGTGACGCTTCGGATCAGGAATTACTGGAAGAAGAGCATATCGATCAAATCGATCTGTTTATCGCCATCACCAATGATGATGAGGCCAATATCATGTCGGCCATGCTGGCCAAACGCATGGGGGCTAAAAAAGTCATGGTGCTTATTCAGCGCAAGGCTTATGTCGATCTCGTTCAGGGTAGCGTTATTGATATTGCCATCTCGCCACAACAGGCGACAATTTCTGCTCTGCTGGGACATGTTCGTAAAGCGGATATCGTGAGCGTTTCTTCGCTTCGCCGCGGCGTGGCTGAAGCTATTGAGGCCATTGCGCACGGTGATGAGACTACCTCACGCGTGGTGGGCCGGTTAATCGATGACATCAAGCTGCCGCCCGGAACGCTTATTGGTGCCGTTGTGCGCGGTGATGACGTGATGATAGCCAATGACAATCTGCGCATTGAGCAAGGCGATCATGTGGTGATGTTCCTGACCGATAAAAAATTTGTTCCGGACGTTGAGCGCCTTTTCCAGCCAAGCCCCTTCTTCCTCTGATCCAGTATGCCAGCAGGAGAGCTGGCTGCTTTTACTGATTATTCATTATTACAGTGATGATAATGGAAAAAGCCCGAGCGTTTGTTAGACTTAAGGATTGGCACAGGAAAGGAGATAACAATGAGTTTATTCAAAGAGTTTCGCGATTTTGCGATGCGCGGCAACGTTGTCGACCTTGCGGTCGGTGTCATTATTGGTGCTGCATTCGGTAAAATCGTTTCTGCTCTGGTGGCAAATATTATTATGCCACCGCTGGGGTTACTGATTGGTGGGGTTGATTTCAAGTCATTCGCCTGGGTATTAAAGCCAGCCGTTGGCGATACCCCGGCCGTTGTCATGCAGTATGGTATTTTTATCCAGACGGTTTTTGATTTCATCATCGTAGCGTTCGCCATCTTTATGGCGGTGAAGCTGATGAACAAACTGCACAAAAAGAAAGAAGTGGAAAAACCAGCGCCGAAGCCAAGTGCAGAAGAGACTCTGCTTACGGAAATCCGCGACTTGTTGAAAGAGCAAAAAACCGGGAATTAATTGCCCGGAGAGAGCTGAAATCAGTAGAGGTTTACAGACCTTCTGCCCTCGGGCGGGAGGTTTTTTTTATGCTACAACGTTGTCTTTGTTAACCGCTCCTCTCTCAGTAAATAGCGTGCCGTCTCTTCATCAGTAATTAATCCATTTATCCATCTTCCCTTTAGTACGGCTTCAATCGCCTGATGTTTAGCAGGCCCTCCCGCAAAGGCCAGCGTTGGCCTGGTCGGCCCTGATGGCAGGGCGATACTGGTTAAACGCTGCTGTAGTTCACTTTCTATCTGCACACCCTCTGCACCAATAATATGGCCTACTACCTCTGCCACAGCGCCTTTTTTCAGCAACCTCTCCAGCTCTTGCGGCAGAATAAACCCCTGATGCAGGAGTGGGCAGTTTGCTGCAATATCGCCAATCCCCAGAAAGGTCACATCCGCCATGCGGGCTTTTTCAGAGACCAGTTTATAAATCCTGTTATGGCACCACAGCGCACGATCGTGTGCGTCATCAGCATACATGGGGGCCGGCACAATAAAATATTTCCCGGCTGTTTTTTCCGCCATACACAGTGGCACATCATACCTTGTAGTTGTTCCCTCTGCCGTCATCACTCCAAGCAGGGAAACACAATGGTGCTGTGAACCGGCAAGCTCAGGCATTTTTTCAATCGCCATGCGCAGCGTCCGGCCTGAACCCAGCGCAACCGTCATTCCCTGCCTGGCAGAAAGCAGCCTGGCCATAACGATTGCCGCAGCAGAGGTAATCATCCTCTGGCACGATGCAGATGCCAGCCCCTTCGAAGGCACCACCTGACAAAAGTATAAATGGTGCTTCAAAGCCAGCGCAGAGGCTAATCTCTGGCATTCTGGCACCAGGTGCACAATATCGAAAGAGATCAGATTCTCTGCCAGAGCAGCGGCAATCAGACGCTGTACAACCTGTCGTGAGATGCCAAGAGCATCCGCTATCTGATGCTGCGTGTTGCCAGTGATGTAATACATCCACGCAGCCCGGGCCGCATAATGGGTTTTATCCCTGTTCTTCATCTTCTGCTCCAGCCTGGCCTCATCGGTTTATTCACCGGTTCAGGGGCGAATCACCTCACGCTACCGCAAATCAAGAAACTTTTTTAACGTTTAACACACAAATTAATCACATTTGTGAGCTAATGCTCTTTTAAGGGGCAATTATTCATTTAGGCTGCATGGACTTGCAAAAGCCCTTTTGATGGGCAAAAGACCATTTAGGGAGAGAGTTATGGCGATGCCTCAGACTTTTCAATGGCTGCATATCGGGGCCGGTTCCTTTCATCGTGCTCATCAGGCTTGCTACCTGCATCGTCTGCAACAGCAGCAGAGCAGCAGTGAGGTTGAGTGGAATATTGCCCTGGGCAACATCAGGGATGATGCGGAAACGCTGCTGGCTACCCTGGCCCGGCAAAAAGGGGAGTATGTACTCGAAACCGTTTCCCCCGCAGGAGAACGGGAGTATGAAAAAATTACCGTTATCAAAAAAATTGTTCCCTGGGACAACAAACTGACAGCCCTGGTGGCTGAAGGTGCTGCGCCCGAAACCAAAGTCATCTCCTTTACCGTAACCGAGGGGGGTTACTATCTTGATTCGCACAGAGTGCTGGATAAAAGTAACGACGATATTCAGCAGGATCTCAATGGGGAAGCCCGTACCATCTACGGTGCTATAGCGCATATCCTGGAGAGCAGAATGGAGCAGCAAGCTGGCCCGGTTACCCTGCTGTGCTGTGACAACGTGCGGCATAACGGCCAGCATTTTCATGATGGCCTGGTGCAGTTTCTCACCCTGCGTCAGCAAGATGTTTTACTGAAATGGCTGGCAGAAGCGGTGACAACCCCCAATACCATGGTCGACCGTATTACTCCACGCCCGTCGCCGGAAATTGCCGTCAGGGTAAAATCAGCGCTGGGCATTAACGATGCAGCGCCTGTTATGGCAGAGTCTTTTATCCAGTGGGTGATAGAAGATAAATTCGCGACCGATCGCCCCGCCCTGGAAAAAGTAAACGTCGCGTTGGTAAGCAACGTAGATGATTATGAAGAAGCTAAAACGCGCATTCTTAATGCCAGCCACAGCGCCATTGCCTGGGCAGGAACCTTGCAGGGGCTGACTTTTATTGATGAAAGCACCAACGTAGAAACGCTATATCAACTGGCCTGGGATTATGTCACTGAAGATGTTATTCCCTGCCTGATCCCTTCCCCGCTTGAGCTGGAAAGCTACCGGGATGTGGTTCTGGAGCGGTTCAGTAATCCCTATATTAAAGACACTAACCAGCGTGTCGCCGCTGATGGCCTTTCCAAAATCCCTGGTTTTATTACTCCCACGTTAATCACCCGCTATGAACAGGGTGCTGTACCCCGCGCGTGCGCAAAACTCCCTGCGCTCTTTTTCCTGTTTATGCGCCGCTGGCACCAGGGTTCGCTCCCCTACCGCTATGAGGATGGCATTCTCGACGCCGATCGCATTAACGGTTGGTATCAGAGTGAAGATCCCGTCAAAACTTTTGCCAGCGATCGGGCACTTTTCTCCACCCTTGCCGGGAAAGCGGATTTCATTGAGCTGATGCGTGAAAGTATTGAAAACGTTGAAAAAGAAGTGCTGGCTCCAAAGCATCAATAAGAAGATGACATTCTGCCCTGACCCGACAACCCAAGAGGATTAAAAATGAAAAAGCTTTTAGTGTGCATGCTGTTGGCTGGCGCGGCCACCTCATTATCCGCAAGCGCGGCCGAGCAACTTAAAATCGGTTTTGCCAACCGCACCCTTAACGGCGCCTTCTTCAATGGATTAACTGAATACATGAAAATCCATGCGAAAGAGAAAGGTTACGATCTGGTGACTACTGATGCGCGTGGTGACCTGAATAAACAGATAGCAGATGTTGAGGATATGCTTTCTCAGGGGATTAACTATCTGGTGCTTAATCCACAAGATCCCGAAGCGGGTCAGCGCATTGTGAAAATGGCAGAACGGGCCAAAGTACCGGTGGTGATCATTGACAGTGATATTTCTTTAAATGCCAAAGTCATTACCCGCGTACAGGCTAATAATGCCGAAAACAACAGGCAGTTAGGGGCCTTTGCAGTGAGCCAGTTTGGTGATAAGCCGATGAACTGCGTCCTGATCAGTGGGAATGCCGGTAACCTGGTGGGTCAGGCCCGTAGCGATAACTTCCTGAAAGGCGTGACGGAAGCGCAGGAGAAAAAATATGGCCATAAGCAGCTAACCGTTCTGAGCCAGGGTTGGGGTAACTGGGACCAGCAAGGGGGGCTGAAAGCCATGGAAGATATCATCGTTGCCCAGGGCAATAAAATTAACTGCGTCTACAGCGAGATGGATGATATGGCTCTGGGTGCCATCCGCGCATTGAAAGCGGCCAATAAACTGGATCAGGTGAAAGTCTATGCTCACGATGGCTATAAAAAAGGGCTGGAAGCCGTAGAGAAAGGCGAATTACAGGCTACCGCATCGAACAATCCGGATCTGCTTACCCGCGATACGTTAAATATCATTGAGCAATATCAGGGCGGCAAAAAAGAGTTTCCTCCTTATAGCTATATCCCGACGATTGTCATTACCAAAGATAACGTGGCTAAGTATTACAAAGCCGATGCGATTTTCTGACGTCCTGTTCCCCCTCTCCAGAGGGGGACAGGTATGAGGGCAAAACGTGAACCAGTATGCAATTGATGTTCAACAGGTAAAAAAGAGCTTTGGCGGAGTCCATGCTCTTAAAGCCATTAATTTGCAGGTGCGTACCGGCACTATACACGCCATCATCGGAGAAAATGGCGCAGGTAAATCAACCCTGATGAAAATATTGTCCGGCATCTATATCAAGGACAGCGGGAAAATATTTATTCATGGTGAAGAGAAAAACTTCACAACACCCGCACACAGTAAAGAGAGCCGGATTGGGATTATTTATCAGGAGCTGGCGCTCTCACCCGATTTGTCGGTTGCAGAAAATATCTTTCTGGACGATCTGGGCGGTGGGAAAGGGATTGTTCGCTGGAAAAAACTCAATCAGCGCGCTGCGCATATTCTTAGTGAGTTGGGCTTTGCTATCGATCCACGCAGGCGAACCGGTGATTTAAGCGTTGCTTATCAACAAATGGTAGAGATTGCGAAGTCGCTGGCGAAAGATGTGAATATTTTAATCCTTGATGAGCCTTCAGCGGTGCTTTCAGGCAAAGAGGTGGCGATCCTTTTTGAGCAGCTACGTAAGCTTAAATCACGCGGTGTGACCATTATCTATATCTCTCATCGTCTGGAAGAGTTAATGGCTATCGCAGATGAAATTACGGTGATTAAAGATGGTGAAACCGTAGTGACGTTAGATCCCGCTACCTGTAGCGAAGAAGATATTATCACCAACATGGTGGGAAGAAAGCTGGAAAGCCTTTATCCGGAAAAAGGATGGCCCGGAGAGAAAGTAATATTAGAGGTGAAAGATCTTTCCACACGATCGTTGTTAAAAAACGTCAATCTGACCCTACGTAAAGGTGAAGTGGTGGGCCTGGCTGGCCTGATTGGTTCAGGACGAACAGAGATTGCACGCTGTCTGTTTGGCATCGATAAGATGTCCACAGGTACGATATTAAAAGAAGGCAAAGTAATCGAGACAGGATCGCCCGCGCAGGCTATGAGCCATGGGATTGGGCTGGTTCCAGAAAGCCGTAAAGAACAGGGCGCCATTCTGGTTCGTCCAATTCGGGAAAACATGACGCTGACCAACCTCAGTATGATCAGCCGGATGTGGGGATTTATTCATCGTGTGCGGGAACAGGAGGTCAGTCAGTCCCTGCGTAAAAAACTCAATATCAAATTAGGATCGGTGGACGACACTATCGCCAGTCTTAGCGGTGGCAATCAACAAAAGGTGGTCATTGCTAAATGGTTAAATACTGACTGCAATATTCTTATTCTTGATGAACCTACTCGTGGTGTAGATGTGGGTGCAAAAGTTGAAATTTATAACATTATTCATCAACTGGCAGAACGTGGTTATTCCATCCTTGTTATCTCATCGGAACTGGTCGAGGTTATTAATTTGAGTCATCGCGTCTATGTAATGAGTGAGGGCCAGGTGACTAAAGAACTGACGGGCGATGAGATATCAGAACAAAATATTATGCGCTATGCGATCCCTAAAAGCAGCGTAGCCTGAGGAATTATCAGATGATGCAATCAATCACCAAAGAAAAAGAGAATGTCGGGTTCGACGCTAAAAAACGCCTTGGTCGTTTTTTATTAGATAACTCTACTGTGCTGGTCTTTATCTGTATGCTTATTGTGGCTGCTTTTCTCTCCGACCGTTTTTACAGCGCAGATAATATTACCAACGTTTTGCGCCAGAGTGTTCCTCTGGGGCTGGCTGCACTGGGTTTACTGTTTGTCATTCTGACGGGTGGCATTGACCTGTCTATCGGCTCAATCATGGCGTTTGTCTCCGTGGTGGTTGGCCTGATGATACCCGACATAGGTTTGTGGCCAGCAATAGTAGCAGGCGTAGGAATGGTAACCTTAATGGGCACCTTCTCAGGAATGCTGGTGACCTGGTTTAATATCGCCCCTTTTATTGCCACATTGGCGATGATGACGATCGCCCGTGGTCTGGCTCTGATAATTTCTAATGGTCAGCCGGTCTTTATCGATAATGATGCTTTTGTTAATTTCGGCACCGGATACCTGTTCGGTATACCTTTTCCGGTATATATACTGCTGGGCTTCGCAATTCTTTGTCAGTTAGTCTATAAAAACTCAGTTTTTGGCCGTCTGGTTATTTCCATCGGTTCAAATGAGATGGCGACACGCTTTGCCGGTATACGCGTCAATATTTATAAACTAGCCGTTTATGCTATCAGCGCGTTTGGCTGCGGGATTGCAGGCATTATTTCGGCCACGCGCACCGGCGTTGGCTCACCGGTTCTCTCCATAGGTTTTGAGCTGGATGTTATCGCTGCGGTGGTGGTAGGAGGAGCAAGTCTTGCCGGCGGACGCGGTAATGTGGTCAATACGCTTATCGGGGTGTTTATCCTGAGTATGATCTCTAACCTGATGAACCTGATGAATATTTCCGGTTATAACCAACAGGTGGTGAAGGGGGTAATTATTATTATTGCCGTGATGGTTGAAAGCATTAAATCGCGCGCTCGTGCCTGACCCGCGCCCTGTGAAATGACAGAAGGCCAGTGGTAAAGCTCTCTTTACCACTGGCCTCCCAGTTACCCTTCTTAGCATGTTTCGCTTTACGCCGGAAGCTGCCTTTACCCTTATGATTTGTTTCTATACGCACTTTAAAGAGCGGATCGTGCAGTAACGCTTCAATCGCGTTATCACGGATAACGCCCTTTTTATGTTGATAACCAGCCATGTTTTTTCCTTCGGTAAATGTTGGCAAAATAGAGATCCCGTTGCTGCAAAAATCAACCGGATGAAACCACTTCCCCCTTCTCCAGAGCTTCGAGAATAGAGCAGCAGACGCTGCTGTGTGCGGTTCCGCAACAGGCATCGTTCAATCTTTTCAGCGACCGCTGCATATTCTGCAATTCTGCGATCCTTCCCTCCACTTCACTCAGTCGGGACTGAACAATCGTTTTAGACTGCTGACAAGTGTGATGTTCAGGATCTACACGGATGGAAAGGAGTTCTCTGATGGCTTCCAGACTAAAACCAAGCTGTCTGCCATAGCGAATAAATTTCAGCCGCTGAAGATCGTTATTGCTGTAAAGCCGAAAGCCACCTTCCGTACGAATTTCATGATCCATCATTTGCTGCTTTTCGTAATAACGAATGGTGTCAGGGGTAACCTCTGCCAGCTTAGCCAGCTGTCCGATTTTGAACATTATTCATCTCCACTGAAGCGGTGATTAACCTGGTTTGCGTAGTCACCACGCAAGAATGTAGTACTCATACCAGCCTGCTGAAGCTTAACTTCAAGCAGTAAAAGACGCTTAACGTGCTGCTCGTAACGATGATCCTGCGGATCGATGCCCGCCAGGAGTTGATCGAGTTCAACAGCCTCCCGACGCATTTCAAGTTCCGGAGGAAGGTAGCCTGAGTTTTTCATCAAACGGTACGCTGCGCGAAGCTCCTGCGGCACATGGCTGTCATCGTCAAGCTGCAATTTTTTACCGCTACCGGAGAGATTATCCAGGTCGCCGTTTTTTTGTGCTTCAGCAATGTGTTGCTCTACTAAGCGATCGATTAGCCACATAATGACCTCACTGCCATGACTGAGAGTAAACAGAATAGCGCGGGAAAAAGGAGAGAGGAATTTCAGACATAAAAAAACCGGGCAAGCCCGGTTTTTTCCTTAGTGCAACAGATTACTTACTCTGCTACAGCTTCTGCTTGAGCTTCTGGACGATCAACCAGCTCGATGTAAGCCATCGGAGCGTTGTCACCAGCGCGGAAGCCACACTTCAAAATGCGAGTGTAACCACCGGCACGGCTCGCGAAACGCGGGCCCAGCTCGTTAAACAGTTTTGCCACGATCTCGTTATCACGAGTGCGGGCGAATGCCAGACGACGATTAGCTACGCTGTCGGTCTTGGCAAGAGTAATCAGCGGCTCAACTACACGACGCAGCTCTTTCGCTTTTGGCAGGGTCGTCTTGATAATCTCGTGACGAACCAAAGAGCCAGCCATGTTGCGGAACATAGCCTGGCGATGGCTGCTGTTGCGGTTCAGTTGACGACCACTCTTACGATGGCGCATGACCTTATCCTTCTCAGTGAAACCTTAACCTGTGATCGGTTTATTCATCAGCGATGCTAGCGGGTGGCCAGTTTTCCAGGCGCATGCCCAGTGACAGACCACGAGAAGCCAGCACATCTTTAATCTCGGTAAGAGATTTTTTGCCGAGGTTAGGCGTTTTAAGCAGCTCAACCTCGGTACGCTGTACCAGATCACCGATGTAGTGGATAGCTTCTGCCTTAAGGCAGTTAGCAGAGCGGACAGTCAATTCCAGATCGTCAACAGGGCGCAGCAAGATCGGATCGAATTCTGGTTTCTCTTCTTTCACTTCCGGCTGACGTACATCACGTAAGTCAACGAAAGCTTCAAGTTGTTCTGCCAGGATGGTAGCCGCACGGCGGATCGCTTCTTCAGGATCTATAGTGCCGTTGGTTTCCATTTCGATGACCAGCTTGTCCAGGTCGGTACGCTGTTCTACACGCGCTGCTTCAACATTGTAGGCAATACGCTCTACAGGGCTATAGCAGGCGTCGACCAACAGACGACCGATCGGGCGCTCATCTTCTTCCGAATGAATTCGGGCAGAAGCCGGCACATAACCACGACCACGCTGAATTTTGATACGCATGCTGATAGCGGCGTTCTCATCAGTCAGGTGGCAGATCACGTGCTGCGGCTTGACGATTTCGACATCACCATCATGGGTGATATCGGCTGCAGTCACAGGGCCAATGCCAGATTTACTCAAGGTAAGGATAACTTCATCTTTCCCCTGAACTCTTACCGCCAGCCCTTTCAGGTTGAGCAGGATTTCCAGGATATCTTCCTGTACGCCCTCTTTGGTGCTGTACTCATGTAGTACACCATCAATTTCAACCTCGGTCACCGCGCAACCCGGCATTGATGAAAGCAGAATACGGCGCAGTGCGTTACCAAGAGTATGGCCAAAGCCACGCTCTAAAGGCTCAAGGGTCACCTTGGCGTGCGTCGAACTCACTTGCTCGATATCTACCAGGCGCGGTTTTAGAAACTCTGTCACAGAACCCTGCATTGTGTCCTCTCTTTGGTACTAAGCTTTACTTGGAGTAAAGCTCGACGATCAGGTGTTCGTTAATGTCCGCAGACAGATCGGTACGTTCAGGAATACGTTTGAACACACCTTCCATCTTAGTCGCATCAACTTCCAGCCAGGTTGGCTTTTCACGCTGTTCAGCCAGCTCCAGAGCGGCTTTCACGCGAGACTGCTTTTTGGCTTTCTCACGGATGCTAACAACGTCATTCGGAGTTACCTGATAAGAAGCGATGCTGACAACGCGACCATTTACCATGATAGATTTGTGGCTAACCAGCTGACGTGCTTCTGCACGAGTGGCACCAAAGCCCATACGGTAAACAACGTTATCCAGACGACCTTCCAGCAGAGCTAACAGGTTTTCACCCGTGTTGCCTTTCAGACGTGCTGCTTCTTTATAATAGTTACGGAACTGACGCTCCAGCACGCCGTACATACGACGAACTTTCTGCTTTTCACGTAACTGTACGCCATAATCAGACAGACGCGGTTTACGCGCACCGTGCTGACCAGGAGCTTGTTCAATCTTACACTTGGTATCAATCGCGCGAACGCCTGACTTCAAAAAGAGGTCGGTACCTTCGCGACGGCTCAGCTTGAGCTTAGGACCCAAATATCTTGCCATTTTCTTTCTCCAACATTCCTAAAAAACGGGCGTTATACGCGACGTTTTTTCGGCGGACGACAACCGTTGTGAGGGATCGGAGTCACATCAGTAATATTCGTGATGCGGAAACCAGCAGCGTTCAGAGCACGAATCGTTGATTCGCGGCCTGGACCAGGACCCTTAACCATAACTTCCAGGTTCTTAATACCGTACTCTTTCACGGCGTCGGCACAGCGCTCGGCAGCAACCTGAGCTGCAAACGGAGTGGACTTACGAGAACCACGGAAACCGGAACCACCGGCTGTTGCCCAACCCAACGCATTACCCTGACGATCGGTAATAGTCACGATGGTGTTGTTAAAAGACGCATGGACATGAGCCACGCCATCAGAGACTTGCTTTCTTACACGCTTACGTGCACGAACTGGTGCCTTTGCCATTATTCAATCACCCCGATTATTTCTTGATCGGTTTACGCGGACCCTTGCGGGTACGTGCGTTGGTCTTGGTACGCTGACCGCGCACTGGAAGACCACGACGATGACGTAAACCACGATAGCAGCCAAGGTCCATAAGACGCTTGATGCTCAGGGTGACTTCACGACGCAGATCGCCTTCAACAACAAATTTTGCAACTGCATCACGCAGAATGTCGATTTGTTCTTCAGACAGCTCACTGATCTTAACATTTTCAGCGATTCCCGTATTTGCACAGATAGCCTGTGAACGGGTTTTGCCGATACCGAAGATTGCAGTTAATGCAATGACAGTATGTTTATGATCAGGAATGTTAATGCCTGCTATACGGGCCACTATGCACTCCTATTAAATTACTTATGCGTCCCATGCCGAAAAGCCCGTTTTCAGGATACTCAAATGGAAACGCACAGACATACAAAAGATTGGCTGGCTAATCTAGCCAGCTCAACCCGACTTTGCAAGAAAAATATTAGCCCTGACGCTGTTTATGCTTAGGCTCGGCGCTGCAAATCACACGTACGACACCATCACGACGGACGATTTTGCAGTTACGACATAATTTCTTGACGGAAGCACGAACTTTCATTTTTACTCTCCGTAACTTCTTAAGCGCCTGATTATCGGCCGTAGCCTTTCAGGTTTGCTTTCTTCAATGCAGACTCGTACTGACTGGACATCATCAGAGTTTGCACTTGAGCCATAAAGTCCATGATGACAACCACCACAATCAGCAGTGATGTACCACCGAAATAGAATGGGACTTTCATCGCATCACGCATGAACTCCGGGATCAGGCAGATGAAAGTAATGTAGAGCGCACCAACCAGAGTCAGGCGAGTCATTACTTTATCGATGTATCTAGCCGTCTGTTCTCCCGGACGAATTCCTGGTACAAATGCACCGGACTTCTTCAGGTTATCTGCTGTTTCACGCGGGTTAAATACCAGCGCAGTGTAGAAGAAACAGAAGAAGATGATTGCAGTCGCATAGAGTAACACATAAAGCGGTTGTCCGGGCTGCAAATACATCGAAATAGTCGTCAGCCAGTTCCAACCGGTACCGCCCCCGAACCAGGAAGCAATGGTTGCCGGGAACAGAATAATGCTGGAAGCAAAGATTGCTGGTATAACGCCAGCCATGTTCACTTTCAACGGTAAATGTGTGCTCTGTGCAGCATAGACACGACGGCCTTGCTGACGTTTCGCATAGTTCACCACAATGCGGCGTTGACCACGCTCAACGTAAACAACGAAGAAGGTCACTGCAAATACGAGAACTGCAACCAACAGCAACAGGAGGAAGTGCAGGTCGCCTTGCCTTGCTTGCTCGATAGTATGGCCAACGGCCGGCGGCAAACCCGCAACAATACCAGCGAAGATAATGATTGAGATGCCGTTACCGATACCTCGTTCAGTAATCTGTTCACCCAGCCACATCAGGAACATTGTTCCTGTGACCAGGCTGACAACAGCAGTAAAGTAGAAAGCAAAGCCTGGGTTTAACACCAGGCCCTGCATTCCAGGCATATTCGGCAGACCGGTAGCAATACCGATAGACTGAAATATACCCAATACTAACGTACCGTAACGGGTGTACTGGCTAATCTTACGACGGCCAGCCTCCCCTTCTTTCTTGATCTCTGCCAACGCCGGATGAACCACCGTTAACAGCTGGATAATAATAGAGGCCGAAATATACGGCATAATACCCAGAGCAAAAATAGAAGCACGGCTGAGAGCACCACCAGAGAACATGTTAAACATTTCAATGATGGTGCCACGCTGTTGCTCAAGCAGTTTGGCAAGTACAGTGGCATCAATACCAGGGATCGGAATAAAAGAACCAATACGGAAAACAATTAGCGCACCAATCACAAACAGAAGTCTGCGTTTTAGTTCGCCAAAACCGCCTTTGGCACTTTGAAAATCTAATCCTGGTTGCTTAGCCATCTGCTACTTATTCCTCAATTTTACCGCCAGCAGCTTCGATTGCAGCACGAGCGCCTTTAGTGACACGCAGACCGCGAACCGTTACCGGTGCAGAGACTTCGCCAGACAGGATAACTTTAGCGAATTCAATCTGAATACCGATAATGTTAGCTGCTTTCAGCGTGTTCAGGTCGACGATACCGCCTTCAACTTTCGCCAGGTCAGACAGACGCACTTCTGCGGTTACTGCTGCTTTGCGAGAGGTGAAACCGAATTTCGGCAGACGACGGTACAGAGGCATCTGACCACCTTCGAACCCGCGACGTACGCCACCGCCAGAACGAGAGTTCTGACCTTTGTGACCACGACCACCGGTCTTACCGAGGCCAGAACCAATACCACGACCTAAACGTTTAGGAGCGTGCTTAGACCCTTCGGCCGGAGACAGAGTATTTAAACGCATCTGTTACTCCTCCACTTTAACCATGTAGGAAATCGCGTTAACCATACCGCGTACAGCTGGCGTGTCTTCACGCTCTACGGTGTGGTTAATACGACGCAGACCCAGGCCAAGCAGCGTTGCCTTGTGTTTTGGCAAACGGCCGATCGAACTGCGGGTTTGAGTAATCTTAATAGTCTTCGCCATGGTCATTACCCCAGAATGTCTTCAACGGATTTGCCACGCTTGGCAGCGACCATTTCTGGGGAATTCATGTTGGCCAGGCCATCCAGCGTTGCACGAACCACGTTAATCGGGTTAGTGGAACCGTAGGCTTTAGCCAGAACGTTATGAACCCCAGCGACTTCCAGTACGGCGCGCATTGCACCGCCGGCGATGATACCGGTACCTTCAGAAGCCGGCTGCATGAACACGCGAGACCCAGTGTGCACGCCTTTAACAGGGTGCTGCAGGGTGCCGTTGTTCAGCGCGACGTTAATCATATTGCGACGAGCTTTTTCCATCGCTTTCTGGATCGCTGCTGGAACTTCACGCGCTTTTCCGTAACCAAAACCGATACGACCGTTACCGTCGCCAACCACTGTCAAAGCAGTGAAGGAGAAGATACGACCGCCTTTAACGGTTTTAGATACGCGATTTACCGCGATCAGCTTTTCCTGCAGTTCGCCAGCTTGTTTTTCGATGTGTGCCATCTTACACCTCTACCTTAGAACTGTAGGCCAGCTTCACGGGCAGCATCTGCCAGTGCCTGGACACGACCATGATATTGGAAACCAGAGCGGTCGAAAGAAACATTTGTAATGCCTTTTTCGATTGCGCGCTCAGCGACTGCTTTACCAACAGCTGCGGCGGCGTCTTTGTTTCCTGTGTACTTCAGTTGCTCACCGATTGCTTTTTCTACTGTAGAAGCAGCAACCAGGATTTCAGAACCGTTTGGAGCAATTACCTGTGCGTAAATATGACGCGGGGTACGATGTACCACCAGGCGAGTTGCACCCAGCTCTTTGAGCTTGCGGCGTGCGCGGGTCGCACGACGGATACGAGCAGATTTCTTATCCATAGTGTTACCTTACTTCTTCTTAGCCTCTTTGGTACGCACGACTTCGTCGGCGTAACGAACACCCTTGCCTTTATAAGGCTCAGGACGACGGTAGGCGCGCAGATCTGCTGCTACCTGACCAATCAGCTGTTTATCAGCGCCTTTCAGCACGATTTCAGTCTGAGTTGGACATTCAGCAGTGATTCCGGCAGGCAGCGCATGTTCAACAGGGTGAGAAAAGCCCAGGGCCAGACTCACAGCGTTGCCTTTAATGGCTGCACGATAACCTACACCAACCAGCTGCAACTTCTTAGAGAAGCCTTCGGTAACACCGATAACCATACTGTTCAACAATGCACGAGAAGTACCAGCCTGCGCCCAACCATCCGTGAAGCCTTCGCGCGGGGCGAAAGTCAGGGTGTTGTCAGCATGCTTCACTTCTACAGCAGCGTTAAGAGTACGAGTCAGCTCGCCGTTTTTACCTTTAATCGAAATAACCTGACCGTCGAGTTTTACCTCTACGCCGGCAGGAATCACGACAGGTGCTTTAGCAACACGAGACATAAATTCCTCCTTAAGCTACGTAGCAGATAATTTCGCCACCAAGACCAGCCTGGCGCGCTGCACGATCGGTCATAACACCTTTAGAGGTAGAAACAACAGCGATACCCAGTCCTGCCATAACTTTTGGCAGTTCGTCTTTGCGTTTGTAGATGCGCAGACCTGGACGACTAACACGCTGAATGCTTTCTACCACAGCCTTGCCCTGGAAATACTTAAGAGTCAGTTCCAGTTCTGGCTTGGTGTCGCCTTCGACTTTAAATTCTTCGATATATCCTTCTTCCTTCAGCAGCTTGGCAATAGCCAATTTCAGCTTGGAGGAAGGCATGGTCACCGCAACTTTGTTCGCGGCTTGACCGTTACGGATACGGGTCAGCATATCCGCGATCGGATCTTGCATGCTCATCTGTATTTACTCCCGTGATTCAATTGGTAATTACCAGCTAGCCTTTTTCAAGCCTGGTACTTCACCGCGCATGGCGGCTTCACGTAACTTGATGCGGCTCAACCCGAATTTGCCCACATAACCATGTGGACGGCCAGTTTGGCGGCAGCGCTTACGCTGACGAGACGGGCTGGAATCACGCGGCAGAGTTTGCAGCTTGAGAACAGCATTCCAACGTTCTTCGTCGGATGAGTTCACACTAGAAATGATAGCTTTCAGTTCCTCGCGTTTAGCGCGGTACTTGTCAGCCAGTTTCACGCGAACGACTTCGCGTGCTTTCATCGATTGCTTAGCCATCAGTAACCCTGCCTTACTTGCGGAACGGGAAGTTAAAAGCAGCCAACAGTGCGCGGCCTTCATCATCAGATTTCGCAGTAGTGGTAATGGTGATATCCAAACCACGAACGCGGTCGACTTTGTCATAGTCGATCTCTGGGAAGATGATCTGCTCACGAACGCCCATGCTGTAGTTACCACGACCATCGAAAGACTTAGCGGACAAGCCACGGAAGTCACGAATACGTGGAACAGCAATAGAAATCAGACGCTCAAAGAACTCCCACATGCGTTCACCACGCAGAGTCACTTTACAGCCGATCGGATAGCCCTGACGGATTTTGAAGCCTGCAACTGATTTGCGTGCTTTGGTGATAAACGGCTTTTGACCGGAGATTGCTGCTAAGTCAGCTGCTGCGTTATCCAGCAGTTTCTTATCAGCGATCGCTTCACCAACACCCATGTTCAGGGTGATCTTCTCGACCCGAGGGACTTGCATGACAGAAATGTAGTTAAACTCAGTCATGAGTTGTTTAACTACTTCGTCTTTGTAGTAATCATGCAGTTTCGCCATCGTACTACTCCAAATTACTTGATAGTTTCGCTGTTAGACTTGAAGAAACGGACTTTTTTGCCGTCTTCGAATCTAAAGCCTACACGGTCAGCCTTACCGGTGGCAGTGTTGTAAAGCGCAACGTTAGAAACCTGAATAGCAGCTTCTTTTTCAACGATGCCACCTGGTTGGTTCAGGGCCGGAACCGGCTTCTGATGTTTCTTAACCAGGTTGATACCTTCAACAATGACCTTGCCAGAAGACAGGACATTTTTAACTTTACCGCGCTTACCTTTATCTTTGCCGGTCAGCACGATAACTTCGTCATCGCGACGGATTTTAGCTGCCATTTTTCGCTCCTTAGAGTACTTCTGGTGCCAGAGAGATAATTTTCATGAACTTTTCAGTACGAAGTTCACGAGTTACCGGCCCAAAAATACGCGTACCGATTGGCTGCTCACTGTTATTATTTAAAATAACGCATGCATTGCCATCGAAGCGAATGACAGAACCGTCCGGGCGACGAACACCCTTCCTGGTGCGCACCACTACCGCTTTCAGCACATCACCTTTCTTAACCTTACCGCGAGGAATTGCTTCCTTGATGGTAATTTTGATGATATCGCCTACGCCTGCATAGCGACGGTGCGAGCCACCCAGAACCTTGATACACATTACGCGACGTGCACCGGAGTTGTCGGCGACGGTCAGCATAGTCTGTTCTTGGATCATTTCAGTGCTCCGCTTATGTCAACTACTACTTCGGGACCTTGAATCAGGTCGTATATAAAACCCCACAAATGAGGGCGCAGCATTATAACACCGCTTCCAAATTATGGATAGAGAAAAAAACACACTAATGGGGATACTTGATAAATCAGGCGAGCGCAGCATTCTACACATCCCCGCAGCCTGATTCAACCTTATATACCCTTCTGCCCTGAGGATAATGCTGTCAAAGCTCCCTGCGGCGGTAAAAGCGCGCCAGACAAAGGCTGTTCATCACCCTTCTCACTCAAAATCGCTGGGTAAGCAGGCCAGAAAAAAAAGCAAAAAAAATATCCGGGGTCGGAAGACACCGGATATTCCTTCAGAGATGCAACCGGCAGGAAACCTGCCGATGGCAATTTCGCTAACCTGTAGCGGGCTTGAGGCCCGATTACATGATAGCTTTCTCGATAACGCGAACCAGAGTCCAGGACTTAGTCTTGGACAGCGGACGGCATTCGCGGATTTCAACCACGTCGCCGATACCGCATTCGTTGTTCTCGTCATGTACGTGCAGTTTAGTCGTACGCTTGATGAATTTACCGTAGATAGGGTGTTTCACAAAACGTTCGATAGCAACGGTCATGGATTTCTCCATTTTGTCACTAGTCACACGACCTTGCAGAGTACGGATTTTATCGGTCATTACGCACCCGCCTTCTCAGTCAGTAAAGTCTTAACGCGTGCAACATCACGACGCACTTGCTTCAACAGATGAGACTGTTGCAGCTGGCCGGATGCCGCCTGCATGCGCAGGTTAAACTGCTCACGCAGCAGGTTTAGCAGCTCAGTGTTCAGCTCTTCAACGCTTTTTTCACGCAGCTCAGTTGCTTTCATTACATCACCGTCTTAGTTACAAAGGTGGTTTTGATAGGCAGTTTTGCTGCTGCCAGCTTGAATGCTTCACGGGCAAGCTCTTCCGGAACGCCGTCCATTTCATACAGGACTTTACCCGGCTGGATCAAGGCAACCCAATACTCCACGTTACCTTTACCTTTACCCATACGCACTTCCAGCGGCTTCTCGGTAATTGGTTTGTCCGGGAATACACGGATCCAAATTTTACCTTGACGCTTAACTGCACGGGTCATAGCACGACGTGCTGCTTCGATCTGACGAGCGGTCAGACGACCACGGCCAACAGCTTTCAAACCGAAAGTACCGAAGCTAACATCCGTGCCCTGCGCCAGACCACGGTTGCGGCCTTTATGCACTTTACGGAATTTTGTACGCTTTGGTTGTAACATCAGCGACTCTCCTTACTTACGGCTTTTACGCTGCTGCTTTTTAGGTTGAGCAGCCGGTTCCGGTTGTTCAACAGCAGCCATACCACCCAGGATCTCACCTTTGAAGATCCATACCTTAACGCCGATTACACCATAAGTGGTGTGCGCTTCAGAGGTGTTGTAGTCAATGTCAGCACGCAGGGTGTGCAACGGCACGCGGCCTTCACGGTACCATTCGGTACGCGCGATTTCAGCACCGCCCAGACGGCCACTAACTTCAACTTTGATCCCTTTAGCGCCCAGACGCATTGCGTTCTGTACAGCACGCTTCATAGCACGACGGAACATCACACGACGCTCCAGCTGTGAAGTGATGCTGTCAGCAACCAATTTAGCGTCCAGTTCCGGCTTACGGACTTCAGCGATATTGATCTGTGCAGGAACGCCAGCGATATCCGCTACGACCTTGCGCAGTTTTTCTACGTCTTCGCCTTTCTTACCGATAACGATACCAGGGCGAGCAGTGTGAATAGTCACACGGATGCTCTTAGCTGGACGCTCGATAACGATACGAGATACAGACGCTTTAGCCAGTTCTTTAGTCAGGAACTGACGTACTTTAAAGTCGCTGTCCAGGTTGTCAGCGAATTCTTTGGTATTGGCGAACCAGGTAGAGTTCCAGGGTTTAACAATACCCAGGCGAATACCATTAGGATGTACTTTCTGACCCATTGCTAGTCTCCAGAGTCTCAGCGATCGGACACAACCACAGTAATGTGGCTGGTGCGCTTCAGGATGCGATCTGCACGACCTTTTGCACGAGGCATAATGCGCTTCATGCTTGGGCCTTCGTCTACGAAGATCTTCGTAACTTTCAGATCATCAATGTCAGCGCCATCGTTGTGCTCGGCGTTAGCAATGGCAGATTCCAGAACCTTCTTGACCAGTACAGCCGCTTTCTTATTGGTGTAGGTCAAAATGTCCAGAGCCTGCGACACGTTCTTACCGCGTACAAGATCTGCTACCAGGCGAACCTTCTGAGCAGAAGAACGAGCGTGGCGATGTTTAGCGATAGTTTCCATCTCTTCCTCCTGTTAGCGTTTCTTGGCTTTCTTATCAGCCGTGTGGCCGCGATAAGTACGAGTCGGTGCAAATTCACCCAGTTTGTGGCCGACCATTTCGTCGGAAACAAAGACAGGAACGTGCTGACGACCATTATGGACAGCGATGGTCAAACCGATCATGTTAGGGAAGATCGTTGAACGACGGGACCAGGTGCGCAAAGGCTTCTTGTCTCCGCTTTCCACCGCTTTCTCTACCTTCTTCAGCAAGTGCAGGTCAATAAAAGGACCTTTCTTGAGAGAACGTGGCATGGCTTATCCTCTAAAATTATTTGCTACGGCGACGTACGATAAATTTATCAGTACGCTTGTTGCTGCGGGTCTTCTTACCTTTGGTCTGAACGCCCCACGGGGTTACCGGGTGCTTACCAAAGTTACGACCTTCACCACCACCGTGTGGGTGGTCGACTGGGTTCATCGCAGTACCGCGAACGGTAGGACGAACACCACGCCAACGAGCAGCACCGGCTTTACCCAGAACGCGAAGCATATGCTCAGCGTTACCGACTTCGCCCAGGGTTGCGCGGCAGTCGATTTCGACTTTACGCATTTCACCTGAACGCAGACGCAGGGTGACGTAGGAACCTTCACGCGCAACGATCTGCACGTAAGCACCAGCTGAGCGAGCAATCTGTCCGCCTTTGCCTGGTTTCATTTCTACGTTATGCACGGTAGAACCCACTGGGATGTTACGCATAGGCAGGGTGTTACCTGCTTTGATCGCAGCATCAACGCCAGACTGAATCTGGTCGCCAGCTTTCAGGCCTTTAGGGGCCAGGATGTAACGGCGCTCGCCATCTTTGTACAGAACCAGTGCGATGTTCGCAGAGCGGTTCGGATCGTACTCAAGACGTTCAACGGTTGCCGGGATACCATCTTTATTGCGTTTGAAGTCAATAATACGGTAAGCCTGCTTGTGACCACCACCGATATGACGGGTAGTGATGCGACCATTGTTATTACGGCCACCGGATTTGCTGTTTTTTTCTACCAGCGGGGCGAATGGTTTGCCCTTGTGCAGCTCCGCATTCACCACTTTAACTACATGGCGACGACCCGGAGATGTCGGTTTACACTTAACAACTGCCATTGTTCTTCTCCTCCGACTTACTCAGCGCCGCCGACGAAGTCCAGATTCTGGCCTTCTTTCAGGGTGACGTAAGCTTTTTTCCAGTCGTTACGACGACCAATACGCTGTCCGGAACGTTTAACTTTCCCTTTAACTACCAGGGTGTTAACGACCTCTACTTCCACTTCGAAAAGCTTCTGTACAGCGGCTTTGATTTCTGCTTTGGTCGCGTCTTTAGCAACTTTGAGAACGATGGTGTTGGTTTTTTCCATCGCAGCAGACGCTTTTTCAGATACGTGCGGCGCGCGCAGTACTTTCAGCAGACGTTCTTCACGGATCATGCCAGCATCTCCTCAACTTGCTTAACTGCGTCAGCAGTCATAACGACTTTGTCGAAGGCGATCAGGCTAACTGGGTCGATACCCGCTGCATCACGTACGTCAACCTTATACAGGTTGCGAGCGGCCAGGAACAGGTTCTCTTCCAGTTCGCCAGTGATGATCAGCACGTCTTCCAGAGCCATGTCTTTCAGTTTCTCTACCAGCAGCTTAGTTTTAGGCGCTTCAATAGAGAACTGCTCGACAACGATCAGACGATCTTGACGTACCAGTTCGGACAGGATGCTTTTCAGCGCGCCGCGGTACATCTTTTTGTTAACTTTTTGACTGTGGTCCTGCGGCTTTGCAGCGAAGGATACACCACCGGAACGCCAGATTGGGCTCTTTACAGAACCTGCACGCGCACGGCCGGTACCTTTCTGGCGCCACGGCTTTTTGCCGGAACCAGTAACTTCAGCACGGGTCTTCTGAGCACGGGTACCTTGACGGGCACCTGCTGCATAAGCAACAACAACCTGATGTACCAGCGCTTCGTTGAAATCACGACCGAAGGTAGTTTCGGAAACAGTCAGCGCGCTTTGCGCGTCTTTCAATACTAATTCCATTGCTATCCCCTTACGCCTTCACAGCTGGTTTAACGATCAGGTCGCTACCGGTAGCACCGGGAACTGCACCTTTAACCAGCAGCAGGTTGCGCTCAGCGTCAAC
>Ga0265798_10002093_pt1 | contig 29896 bp, 23 predicted proteins | sample P3T30metagenome_FD_192430 | JGI IMG/M metagenome (GOLD analysis project Ga0265798, IMG submission 192430) | Plant litter microbial communities from East Loma Ridge, Irvine, California - P3 T30 | ecosystem: Environmental > Terrestrial > Plant litter > Unclassified | place: USA: California...
CGACCAGCCCGGCCACCGCCGGGTCGCTGACGAAGCGGTAGTCGTGCAGCGACAGCAGGCCGTGCACCACGCGCGACTGGGCCAGGAAATACTGGCGTTGCAGGGCGACGATGTCGGCTTCAAGCCGGTCCAGCGCATCCGGGTCGCTCTTGCGGATATAGCGGTCGATCAGGCCGCGGTTGAAGGCGGCGATCGCCTGTTTCTCGTCGGCCACACCGGTCAGCAGGATCTTCTTGCACGGCAGGTCCTGCACCGCTTCGCAGAATTCGATGCCGTTCATCTGCGGCATCAAATAATCGATGACCAGCGTGGTCGGCGTCATGAAGCGGCGCGCGCGCTGGCTGATGCAGCTGAGCTGCTCGACGTGCAGCGCCACGCTGAAGGGCTGCGGCTCGCGCGTATAGGTGTCGACGCAGGGCGAGAGGAAGCCTTCGAGGTCGGTGCTGTCCTCGCTGTATTCGCGCAGCCAGGCGAGGGCGCTGGGCGCGTCGCTGAAGGTCGTGCTGGGCAAGGCGTTGCCGAGCTGGAAGCGCAGGCTGTGCAGGAAACTGGTGCTGTCGTCGACCAGGACGGTCATGGTCGGATGCTGGTAGATGGGCAGGGACATGGGCGGTCGTGGTGGTTCAGGACGCGGCGGCGCCGCGGTCCGGGAATTCGAGGGCGAAGACGGTGTAGCCCGAGGCGGGGCCCGATATGCGCGAGCGGCAGCGGATCCGGCCCTGCCAGGCATGGACGATGTCCTTGCACAAGGCCAGGCCGATGCCGGCGCCGGAACTCGGCGGCCAGGAATAAAAGCGGTCGAAGATGTGCGGCAGCTGGCCTGGGGCGATGCCGCAGCCGGAATCCATGATCAGGAGGCGCGGCCGGGCACGGGTGCCGTCGACGACGATGCGGACCTGGCCGCGGCCGGCGCGCTGCAGTGCCTTGAGGGCATTGCGCAGCAGGTTGAGCAGCACCACCACGCACAGCTCGTGCTTGCCGCTGAAATGGAAGTCGCCGCGCACCACCACGCCGACGGCCTCGCGCTGGGCGTCCCCGGCGAACGGGTAGCGCTCGATCACGGCCTTCACCACCTCCGCCATCGAGACCTGCTCGGTGGCCGCCAGCTGCTGGTTCATCGCCGCCGCCGACTGCAGGAACAGGTCGATCAACTGGTTCATGTGGCGCACCTCGAACTGGATGCGCGCCATGGCGTCGCTGACGGCGGCGCTGTCGGCCGCCTGCTCGGCTGACTGTTCGGCTGACTGGGCCGCCTCGATGCCGGCAGCGGCGGACGCGCCGGTATCCGGCTTGCGCCGCGCCGCGGCGAGCAGGCGCTCGATGCCGCGCACGTTGGCCGATACGCTGATCAGGGGCGTGCGCAGCTCGTGCGAGACCAGCGCCAGCGCCTGCGCCATGCCGGCCAGTTTTTCGCGCGCCAGCACCCGCCGTCCGACCTTGGTCACGGACACGACCAGGATGGTGAAGCCGTAGATCGGCGCCTGGTCCAGCACCGCCGGACTCGCGAGGAAGGCCGGGTCGCCGGCGTGGGCGAAGGCGAAGGCGGCCCCCAAGGTGCCGATGGTCCAGGACGCCACCGCCCACCACAATTCGAAATGAAACAGCACGACCAGCGCAACCAGCAGCGATTCGCCCCAGACTGCGCTGCCATGGTTCATCAGGAACATGAAGCTGAAGAAAAAGGGCAGCACGTAGGTCACGGCGACGAATTCATAGGCGCGCAACTGGCGCGCGCTGAACAGGCCCGGCAAGCGCGGGAGAAACATGCCAGGCACGCACAGCGCCACGCCGACCAGGCGTAATGCCAGGCTTTCGTACTGTTGCGGAAAAATGACAGTCCAGACCAGGTAATACAGGGGCATGCCGATGCAGCCGATCCACGCCAAGCCCTGCAGGCGCAGCGCCACCTGGTCCTGCGCCTGGTCTTGCCGCATCAGCCACTGCAGCGCGGCCGCGCGCAGACGCCGCAGGCGGTCGTCGATCGTGGAAGGCGTATCGAGCATGAAAGAGGGCCGGCGTCTCAAACCGGTTTAGTTATGGATCAGGTGCTGTCAAAATTGATTTTACGCAATTTTCACGAAACATTGACGAAAAATGAGCGAGATATATTGAGTTCGCTCAATTTTGCCCTACAACGGCAGAGCGTGAAACTGCGTAATTACAACCTGCTGATAACTTAACCTGCGAGGAAATCATGACCACAGCCATTCATATCGATCGCTTCAACGCCCAGCCCGCCGCTCGCCGCATGCCCGAGTTCGTCACGCGGCGCATGGACGAGCATTACGTGACGCGCGTCGAACAACTGCTGGGCGGCGAGCACATGCACGTCTGGGCGCCGCCCGCACCCGGCGCCGTGATGCTCGCCACCAACGACTACCTGTGCATCGCCAACGAACCGGGCCTGCTCGAGGCCCAGGTGCGCGCCCTGCAGGCGAGCCAGGGCCAGATGCTGATGTCCTCGGTGTTCCTGCAGGCCGGCAGCGCCCAGCACCGGCTGGAAGCCAAGCTGGCCGCCTTCATGCATGCGGAAGACGGCGTACTGGCCCAGTCCGGCTGGGCGGCCAACGTCGGTCTGCTCCAGAGCATCGCCGAGCCAGGCATTCCAGTCTACCTCGACATGATGGCGCACGCATCGCTTTGGGAGGGCGTGCAGTCGGCCCAGGCCCTGCCGGTGCCGTTTTTGCACAACAGTCCGGCCCATCTCGAGCGCCAGCTGGAAAAGCATGGCGGCGGCGTGATCGTGATCGACGCCCTGTACAGCACCAATGGCAGCGTGGCGCCGCTGCTCGAGGTGGTCGAACTGGCCGAGCGCAGCGGCAGCATCCTGATCGTCGACGAATCGCACTCGCTCGGCACCCACGGCCCGCAGGGCGCCGGCCTGGTGGTGGAACTCGGGTTGACCGAGCGCGTCCATTTCCGCACGGCCTCGCTGGCCAAAGCCTTTGCCGGGCGCGCCGGCTTCATCACCTGTTCCGAGCGTTTCAAGGGCTATTTCCTGTCGAGCTCGCGCCCGGCGATCTTCAGTTCCTGCCTGCTCAACCATGAACTGGCCTGGTTCGACGCCGCCGTCGACTTCATCCGCCATGCCGACGCCCGCCGCGAAGCGCTGCACCGCACCACGCGCGAGGTGAGGGAACGCCTGACCGACCTCGGCTATTGCATCGACGACGGCACCGAGCAGATCATCGCGCTGGAAGCCGGGGTGGAGCCGAAAACGCTGGTGCTGCGCAAGGCGCTGGAAGCGCGCGGCATCTACGGCGCCGTGTTTTGCGCGCCGGCCACGCCCAAGAATCGCTCCCTGGTGCGCCTGACGCTCAATTGCGGCATGGGGCGCCGGGAGATCGACAAGCTGGTGGACGCGTGCGCCGACATGCGCGGCGAGGTTGACCTGGAAAACTGGTCCTCGTCGAGCCGTCGCCGCCGCGTGCATTGATGCAGATGAGGCGTGCCGGGCAAGGACGGTCCGGTGCGCCGTTTTTACTTCCGGAATTTGCAACTAACCGACATGTGCAACTCGCACCCGACTAATCCAGCCATCAGGCCGGGCGGGGCGGATCTTGCATTTACTGCGGGCGATACATCCGGAACAATTGCTCCGGACCGATGGTGAAATAATCGGCCGGCCCGCCGCCACGCAGGATGTGGCCAGCCGCGGCCGTATCGTAGATACCCTCTTTTAATAGTGCGCGCTCGATGTGCACGCCGACCACCTCGCCCAGCACCAGCCAGGTCGGCACCGTTTCGCCGCTGGCACGCTGCAACTGGATGATCTGCGTGCGCCGGCATTCGAAGCAGACCGGGCTCTCGGCCACGCGCGGCACCCCGACCACGCGCGAGGCCACCGGGGTGAGACCGGCCAGCGCGAATTCGTCGACCTCGGGCGGCACCGCGGCGCAGCTCTGGTTCATCTGCTCGGCCAGCGGCCGGGTCGCCAGGTTCCAGCAGAATTCGCCGGTCTCTTCGATGTTGCGCAGCGAATCCTTGGCGCCGATGCTGGCGAAGCCGACGATGGGCGGAATGTAGTTGAAGGCGTTGAAAAAGCTGTAGGGCGCCAGGTTCAGGATGCCGTCGCCGCTCGTGGACGAGATCCAGCCGATCGGGCGCGGGCCGACGATGGCGTTGAAGGGATCGTGGGGCAGGCCGTGGCCATTGCGCGGTTCGTAAAAGTGGATGTGTTCGTTCATGGCGGAACGATACCGCATCTGCGCCGCGCCTGCTCAGGACGCGTCCGCCGCTGCGTGCCCGGCGTCGCCCGCCGCTTGCTTCTTGCGCATGCCGCGGTTCGCCGCCACCACGCCCACCCCCAGCAGTGCCAGGCTCAGCATCGCCCCGACCGAGGGTGCCGACAGCCAGCGCAGCGGCTGTTCCGGGGTCTCGGACGGCGATTCCTGCGGCGGATCGGACTCCGTCTGGGCCACGGACGAGGGCGTTTCAAGCGTGCCGGCCAGGAAGGGCAGCAAGGCCTGGACAAAGGCGGCGATATCCTGCGGCCCGCGGCTGGTCAGGCAGCGCGCGTCGCGCACCACGGGCTGGTTGAGCCAGACCGCGCCGGCGTTCACGACATCGTCGCGCACGCCCGGCCAGGAGGTCAGGGTGCGCTGGGTCGCCAGCCCGCACGAGACCAGCAGCAACGGCGCCTGCGACATCAGCGCGACCGGCTTGCCCAGCGCATGCATCTGGCGCAGGAATTCGCGCGCCGGCGCCGACTGGCGCAGCAGGTCCGGGCTGATGTAGCCGCCCGGCACCAGCAGGCCATCGTAGTCCTGCACGCGCGCGTCCAGTACCGTCTTGTCGACGCGCTGGAGTTCCCCCGACTGGTGTACGTGCATGCCGCGGATGCGGCCGGCGCGCAGCGCGACCACATCGACCGTGGCGCCGGCTTCCTTGAGCGCCGCGACCGGCTTTTCCAGTTCCGCCTGTTCGAAACCGTCCGCTGCCAGCACGGCAATCCGCTTGCCGGTCAATGCCTGGGGGGTACTTTCCATGACTGCCTCGCTCCATGACGTCACGGATGACAGAGTCGGCCGGAAGAAATTAGTTCCGCGCTACCCCGGCAAGGGCGGATTCGCCGCCGCCTTGACTTCCTTCAGCACAAAGGAGGTGTACACCTCCTTCACGCTCGGCAGGCCGTTGATGTAGTTCTCGGCAAACCCGCCGTAAGCCTCGAGGTCCTCGGCCACCACCACCAGCTGGTGGTCGTAGCGGCCCGAGATGCGAAAGCACGCCAGCACCTGCGGGATCGCCTGCACGGCGGCTTCGAAGGCGTTCAGGCTGTCCGCATCCTTCTTGTCGAGCGAGACCTGCACGATGGCGGTGACCTGGTAGCCCAGGCGCTGGGCGTCCAGGCGCGCATGGTAGCCGCTGATCAGGCCTTCCTCTTCGAGGCGCTTGACGCGGCGCCAGCAGGGCGAGGTGGTCAGCGACACGCGCTCGGCCAGTTCGGCGCTGGAGAGGCGGGCGTCGGCCTGCAGTTCTTCGAGGATGCGGCGGTCGATCCGGTCCAGTTTTACACGCGGTTTAGCCATGACGCCACATCCATTCCAACTTTCTCTTCATCAAGCAATGATCATTCCAAAAGCATAAATACTCTGGATTCAATATAGCAAAATTTTGCGATAGACAAAGACTATAATTTTTACAAGAAAGTCACAAAAACAACAATTGCGCTTCGGCGCATTGAGGGAACCATCGCGCCGGCTCATCCGCCAGGCGCGGCCGGGCACGTCATCGCGGACCCGGCGGCAGCACCCTGGGGAGACACAAAAGGACACGCCCGACCGGCGCGTCGGCTGCGCATTTGCACTGCTCCGCATCACCACGACGTCATTTCACGTTTTCGAGGAGTTGTCCCGCATGTCCGCATCCTTCCCCCGTATCAAACCTTCCGTGCTCGTGCTCGCCGCCGCCTTCGGCACCGCCTTGCTTCCCAACCTGGCCATGGCGCAGAGCGCCGACGGCACATCGAGCAGCACCCAGCGCGTCGTCGTCACCGGTTCCTCGATCGCGCGCATCGCCGGCGAGGGCGCGCTGCCGGTGCAGGTGCTCAAGCGCGAGGACATCGAACGCGTCGGCGCCACCTCCACCGAGGAGCTGGTCAAGCAACTCAGTTCGCTCTCCAGCGCAGGCAGCTCGACCACGGTCGCCAACGCCTCCGGCTACGGCGGCGGCAGCATCGCCACCGTGTCGCTGCGCGGCCTGGGCAGCGCGCGCACCCTGGTGCTGGTGAATGGCCGGCGCGTCGCGGTGTATGGCGGCGGCTCGGCCGGCAGCGCCGGGTCCTCGGTCGACGTCAACAGCATCCCGCTGGCCGCCATCGAGCGCGTCGAAGTGCTCAAGGACGGCGCCTCCGCCATCTACGGCTCGGACGCCATCGCCGGCGTCGTCAACTTCATATTGCGCCGCGACTTCACGGGTGTCGAGGCCAGCGCCAACTACGGCCAGACCGGCGACCACCTCGGCAACGACCGCAAGGCGACGCTGTTCGGCGGCGTCGGCCGCCTGGACGAGGAGGGCTGGAACCTGAGCGCCAGCGTGACCGTGCAGAAGACCGAGCCGATCATGGGCGCCGACCGGGCGTATGCGCGCCGCCTGAACGCCGCCGCCCAGAACGACGTGACGTCCTCGATCGCCTTCCCGGCCAACGTGGTGCTGAACAACCGCGGCACGCTGGGAAATCCGGCGCTGCCGAACTGCGGGCCGGTGTCGCTGGTGTCGCCGTTCTCCAGCACCCGCTGCACCTACGACAACAGCCCCTTCGCCTCGCTGCAGCCGGAATTCGAAAAGGCCAGCTTCATGGCGGCCGGCCGCCTGCGCCTGGCCGGGGATGCCGAAGCCTACTTCGAATCGGGCTACACGAAGAACAAGATCACCTCGACCACCCAGCAGGTGCCGCTCGCCTACAACGCCGTCACCACGGCCACCAACCCTTACGTGCCCGCATTCCAGGCCCTCATCGCCCAATACCCGGGCATGGCGGCGAAATACGGCAGCAACATCGGGCGCGGCGGCTTCATCCTGGTGCCGGGCAGCCCCTACTATCCGGCGGCGTTCGCCGCCGCCAATGGCCTCACCGGCCTGCCGCTGCTGCTGAACTACCGCGACGTCGCCAACGGCCAGCGCAACACGCTGGACGTGTCCGAGAACGCGCGCGTCGTCGCCGGCATCAAGGGCACGCTGGCCGGCTGGGACATGGACTCGGCCTTCCTGTACAGCCAGAGCAAGGTGCATGAAGACCTGCTGGCCGGCTACGCCCAGTATTCGAAGGTACTCCCGATCTTCAACAGCGGCGTGATCAACCCCTTCGGCGCGACGGTGGACCAGGGCGCGCTCGACGCCGTGCGCGCCGCCGAGTTCCGCGGCACCAGTTACTCGTCGAAGACCTCGACCACCTCGATCGACGTGAAAGGCTCGCGCGAGATCTGGACCCTGCCGGCAGGCGCGGTCGGCATGGCGCTGGGCGCGGAAGTGCGGCGCGAGGAATTCCAGTACGACCCCTCGGTCGCGATCCAGACCGGCGACATCGCCGGCCTGGGCGGGAATGCCTTCCCGGTCACCGGCGCGCGCAACGTCGGCTCGGTGTATGCGGAATTCAGCGTCCCGATCGTCAAGAACCTGGACCTCGACCTCGCGGCGCGCTACGACAACTACCAGGGCGTCGGCCACACGGCCAACCCGAAGGCGTCGATACGCTGGCAGCCGGTGCAGGCGCTGCTGCTGCGCGGCGCCGTCGGCAAGGGCTTCCGCGCGCCATCGCTGACCGACCTGTACACGCCGCAGGCCACCAGCATCACCGGCAACGGCGCGCGCGACTACGTGCGCTGCCCGAACCTGGCGACCGGCGCGCCGCGCGACTGCAACTTCCAGTTCACCACCATCACCGGCGGCAACCCGGCGCTGAAGCCCGAGAAGTCGATCTCGATCACCGCCGGCATCGTGTGGGAACCGGTCAGGAACGCGTCGATCGCGCTGGACGCCTTCCGCATCAACCTGAAGGACGCCATCGTGGTGGGCGGCCTGGGCTCGACCTACATCCTGTCGAACGCCGAGCGCACGCTGCAGTACGCGCAGTTCGTCAACCGCGGCGCGCTGGATGGTAACGCGGCCGGCGTCGGCCCGATCGAATCGATCGTGCAGACCAACTCGAATTTGTTCAAGACCCAGGTGGCGGGCGTCGACGTCGACGCCAATTACCGCCTGCGCCTGGCCAGCGGCAAGCGCTTCAGCTTGCGCTTGTCCGGCACCTACATGGGCAAGTACGACGTGCAGGGCGCCGACCGGAGCTATACCAGTTCGCTCGACCAGGCACTGAACGCCTCCGGCGGCGTGGTGCTGCGCTGGAAGCACAATGCGTCCGTCACCTGGGAGAACGGCCCCTACGCCGTCAGCCTGCTGCAGAACTACCAGAAGGGCTACACCGACGTCGTCGGCAACCTGGCGCCCGCCGGCTCGATGCCGCCGAAGGTCGACGCCTACCAGACGTTCGACTTGCAGCTGGCCTACGCCGGCATCAGGAATACCAGGCTGACGCTGGGCGTGAAGAACATGTTCGACCGCGACCCGCCCTACACCAACCTGACATCCAACTTCCTCGGCGGTTATGATGTCAGCTATGCCGACCCGCGTGGCCGCTTCATCTACGCGAGCGCTACTTATACTTATAAATAAGTCTTTCACCAAGCCTGACCAAGTAGAAGGAACCATCGATGCAATCTGTCTTGAAGCACACCACCCTCGCCACCGCCCTGGTCGCCGCCGTCGCGGCTTCCACCGTCCACGCCGCCGAACCCGACGTCAGGAAACGCCAGGCCGAGATCGACGCCGTCGTCAAGGAGATCTCGCCGCAGCGCATCCACGACTACGTGGAAAAGCTGGTCAGCTTCGGCACCCGCCACACCATGTCCGAGACCCAGTCCGACACGCGCGGCATCGGCGCGGCGCGGCGCTGGATCAAGAGTGAGCTGGAACGCTGCGGCGCGGCCGCCGGCGGGCGCCTGAAGGTCGAATTCGACAGCCACGTGCACCCGGTGATGGCGCGCCTGTCGACGCCGACCGAGATCGTCAACGTGGTCGCCACGCTGCCGGGCACGCAGGCCGAGTCGAAGGACCGCATCTACGTGGTCAGCGGCCACTACGACAGCCGCGTCACCGACGTGATGAACGCCAAGGACGACGCCCCGGGCGCCAACGACGACGGTTCCGGCACCGCGGCCGTGATGGAAATGGCATGCGTGATGGCGAAGCACAAGTTCGACGCGACCCTGGTCTTCATGACCGTGGCCGCGGAAGAGCAGGGCTTGCTGGGCGCCGAGAACTGGGCCAAGCTCGCCAAGCAGAACAACTGGAACGTGGCCGGCATGTTCGACAACGACATCATCGGCAACTCGCACAACGACGAAGGCAAGAAGGACGATTCGCAGGTGCGCCTGTTCGCCGAAGGCGTCCCGCCGGCCAAGGAGATGACCGACGCGAACCGCACGCTGGTCTCGACCGGCGGCGAGAACGACAGCGGGCCGCGCCAGCTGGCGCGCCACGTGAAGGAGGTCGGCGAGCGTTATGTGCCGAACTTCAAGGTCACCATCGTCAACCGGCGCGACCGCTACCTGCGCGGCGGCGACCACATCCCCTTCCTGGAACGCGGCTTCCCGGCGGTGCGCTTCACGGAATACGCGGAAGACTTCAGCCACCAGCACCAGGACCTGCGCACCGAGAGCGGCAAGAAGTACGGCGACACCATCGAATACATGGACTTCAACTACGCCGCCAAGGTGGCGCGCGTGAACACCGCGGCGCTGGCCTCGCTGGCGCTGGCCCCGGCCGCGCCGAAGGAAGTCAAGGTCATCACCAAGAACCTGACCAACAAGACCGAACTGGCCTGGGGCGCCAACAACGAGCCGGACCTGGCCGGCTACCGCGTGGTCTGGCGCGACACCACGGCGGCCGACTGGCAGGGCGCGAAATTCGTCGGCAACGTGACGAGCTTCACCAGCGACCTGTCGAAGGACAATGTGTTCTTTGGCGTGCAGGCGGTGGACAAGCAGGGTAACGTCAGCCCGGCGACCTACCCGCTGCCGGCGCGCTGAGCGGGCGTCCGGCCCGATCGACAAGGCCTGCCCGCACGGGTGGGCCTTTTTGTTTCGTGCGGCCGCGGCCGTGCAGTATCATGCCGCTTGCGTAAGATATGTGCTTTGGAGCTATTTATGAATTGCAACATGCGCCGTGACAAGCTGCTGTCACAGCATATCGAAGTGGCGCTGGTCTACAGGGACATGCTGGGCGTGGATGAGGCGATCGAATATCTGCAGCGCGAAAACGTCGCCGAGGACCTCATCGAGCGCGTGCTGCTGACCGAGCGGCGGCGGCTGCCGGCCGCGGCCCTCACATTCAACCCCGCAGCGCTGCCGTACCCCGGTTGCAGGCGGAAGAGCCACGTACATCATGCGATCGTCGAAGCGGCGCTGAAGATCGAATACCGGCTGGGTGTGGAATGGGCCCTGGCCTTGCTGCGGGATGAGCGCGTTCCCGAAAGCGTCGCCGCCAGGCTGGCCGCGCAGGGGCCGCGCCAGCTGCGCGCCAAGCGGCAATAAGGCCAGGTCCGGCGGTGGCCACGCCCTTCACTGTCTTGCGTCGAGCCACGCGAGGATGCGCGCGTTGATACGCGCCGGCTGTTCCAGGTGCAGCCAGTGGCTGGCGCCGTCGACGACTTCGAGCTGGCCCTGGTCGCACAAGGCCAGGCAAGCCCGGGCCACATGCCGCTCCAGGAAGGCATCGTCGCCGCCCCACAGGATCAGCGTGGGCGGCTTGACGCGGGCCGGCTCGCCGGGTCTGGGCCGGTCGCGCAGCGCGCGGTAGTAATTCAGCATCGCCGTCAAGCGGCCCGGCTGCGCCCAGGCCTCGGCATAGCGCTCGAGCGCGCCGGGCTCGAAGGCGCCCGGCTTGGCGCTGGCCCGCATCATGGATTTCAGGGATGCGAAATCGAAGCCGCCGAGCGTGGCCTCGGGCAGCCACGGCATCTGGAAGAAGGCGACATAGCTGCTGCGCAGCGCCTGCGTCGGATGCTTCAGCGCCTGCGCGCCCAGCACGTCGGGATGCGGGCCATCCATCAGCACCACGCGCTCCAGGCGCTGCGGATAGCGCGCCGCCACCCACCAGCCGATCACCGCGCCCCAGTCATGCCCGACCAGGTGGAAGCGCTCGGCGCCGAAGGCATCGGCGATGGCCACGACGTCGTTGGCCAGGAATTCGAGGGCATACGCGCCGACCGCTTGCGGCGCTTCGCTCAGGTTGTAGCCGCGCATGTCCGGCACGACGACGTGATAGCCGGCGTCGGCGAGCGGCGCGATCTGGTGGCGCCAGGCCCACCAGAATTCCGGAAAGCCGTGCAGCAGGATCACCAGCGGCTTGCCGGGGTCACCGGCTTCGACCAGGTGCAGGTCCAGGCCATTGATGGTTCGGGGGGTGTCGCGCCATCCCGGCTGCAGCAGTGGATTCGTGTCGGCCATGCTCGCGTCCTTTAGGTTGACGGGCATGGTAGCACCGGCGCGCCGCAGGCGATTTCAATCGGACGCGGCCGATTCAACACACGGTCGATGAGCGCTCGGGGGCCGGCTTCCAGGTCCCGGCGCCATCGCGCAGGACGACGAAGCGTTCGGTCTCGCCGCAATTCAGGCCGGCGTTCCGGGGGATCACCCCGCCGGTGATGGCGAATTCAAACTGCTCACCGTGCAACTCGAACTGGCGCACCCACAAGTAATGCGCGCCGGGCGGGAGTGTGTATTTGTCCTGCTGAGGCAGTTGTTCCAGGGCCGTGGTCCGGCGCAGGTGTTTGAACGCTTCCTGGGCGTCGCGCGATAGCTTGTCGTCCAGCACGACGATCGATGCATGGCCATGCTCGACCACGCCCAGGGCCGCCGCAGCGGCGGCATCCCAGTCCGCTTCCGTGACGGTCTGCGCTTGAGCGGCAGCGGCCGTCGCGGCGCACAAGGCGCCAGTGAGTACCACAAGTCCTGCAATCCTGCGCATCGCAAATCTCCTCGTGACATGAAAAAGGCAGCCCGCAGGCTGCCTTCCGGTTCGGACGCGGCGCCGCTTACCACCAAGCCCCATAAATAGCCGCCAGCAACACGCAAATCACCGCCGACCCCAGCGCAAACCCGCCATCCACGCGGAACAGCGAACGGTCGATGATCATCCGCTTGGCGGTGCCGTCCTTGCGCCCCATGGTGCTGATCAGCGCCATGCCGGCCACCACGATCACGAACACGATCAGCATGCGGTCCAGGAAGGGGATCTCGTACACGCCGGCGCCGTTGTCGACGGCGAAGCCGAGCGGGGCCAGGAAGGAGAGGTCCATCATCGCCGGCAGGAATTTCAGGAAGATCGAGAACACCAGGCCGCCGATGGTGGCGAACATCGCGGCGGCGGCGGTCGTGCGTTTCCAGAAGAAACCCAGCAGGAACATGGCCAGGATGCCCGGCGAGACGAAGCCGGTGTATTCCTGGATGTACTGGAAGCCACCTTTCTTGTCGATGCCCATCAGCGGGGCGATGACCACGGCCAGCGCCATCGCGACCACCACGCTCACGCGGCCGATCCAGACCATCTTCTGCTCCGAAGCGTCGACGTTGAAGCGCTTCTTGTAGATGTCGAGGGTGAAGATGGTGGCGATCGAGTTGGCTTTACCCGCCAGCGAAGCGACCACGGCCGCGGTCAGGGCGGCGAAGGCGACGCCCTTCAAGCCGCTCGGCAGCAGGGCCAGCAGGGTGGGGTAGGCGCGGTCCGGGTTCAGCTCGCCGCCGACGCGCATCGAATCGCCCAAGGTGCCCGACCGGTCCAGCGCGAATGCGGCAATGCCCGGCAGCACGATGATGACCGGCATCAGGAGCTTCAGGAAAGCCGCGAACAGCAGGCCTTTACGCGCGGTCGGCAGGTCGGCGCCCAGGGCGCGCTGGGTGATGTACTGGTTGCAGCCCCAGTAGTTCAGGTTGACGATCCACATGCCGCCGATCAGGGTCGACAGGCCCGGCAAGTCCATGTAGTTCGGGTTGCCTTTGGCCAGCACCATGTCGAAGTGGTCGCGTGCGCTGTGGAACAAATCGGTCGCACCCTTGATGGCGCCCTTGCCGCCGGACAGCGCCGCCACCAGGTCCAGCGCCAGCCAGGTGGTGACCAGGCCGCCGATGATCAGGCACAGCACCTGGATCACGTCGGTGTAGCCGATCACCTTCATGCCGCCCAGCGTGATCACCACCGCGAACACCGCCAGGAACACCATGCAGGCGAACAGGTTCAGGCCGGCGATGCTGGAGATGGCGATGGCGCCCAGGTACAGGATCGAGGTCAGGTTCACCACCACGTACAGGCCCAGCCAGAACAGCGCCATGGTCGTGGCCACCGCCTTGCCGTAGCGCTGCTCGAGGAACTGCGGCATCGTGTAGATGTGGTTCTTGAGGTACACCGGCATGAAGAAGATCGCCACGATGACCAGCGTGGCCGCGGCCATCAGTTCGTACACGGCGATCGCCATGCCGATGCGGTAGCCGGAGCCGCTCATGCCGATGAATTGCTCAGCCGAAATGTTCGATGCGATCAGCGAAGCGCCGATGGCCCACCAGGTCAGCGAGCCTTCGGCCAGGAAGTAGTCGTGCGAGGCGCGGCCGGAACCGGCCTTCTTGCGCCGGTAGACCCACAGGCCGTAGCCGGCGACGACCACGAAGTAGATGAGGAAGACGAAAGTGTCGAGTGTCGAAAAGGGCGTCATAGGGGCTCGGGATGTCTCTTTGCGGCCGGGTGCGTACACCGCGTCCGCTTGTTATGGATCAGGTAGTAAATTTACGCGCTGCTTGATGTAACTATAATCTTTCTGGTGGAAAACTGTAGTGTTTTTACATTCGATTGACGAAACCGGTGACGTTGCTGGTCGACACCGGCGTACCGCTCACCGAAGCCACCTTCACGTCCTCCAGCGTCACATCCTTCACCGGCAATTCCGCCTCGCCCTTGATCTGGCAGACGAATTTGGCCTCGCCGACGCGCACGTGGCTCACGTGCAGGCCCTCGATCGGCGTCAGGCGCCGCTCGATGGTCGGCACCAGGGTTTTCCACTGGTACAGCACGTCGGTCTCCACACTCAGCACGCCGCCGGCGATGCGCGTCGCGCTGACGTTCGACATATGAATATTTCTCACGAATCCACCCCTGCGTTCGTTGGTTTTTACATAAAGCAGGTTGTTGATCATGCTGCGGGCATTCGAGTCCGCATGGTCGAAGTGGCAGTTATCGACGAACACGTTCTCGACGCCGCCGGCGATCTCGCTGCCGATCGCCATCAGCTGGTGGCCGTTCTTCATGCGGCAGTTGCGCATCACGATATTTTTTGCAGGCACGCCGATGCGCCAGGCATCGAATTCGCGGCCCGACTTCACCGACACCGCGTCGTCGCCCTGGTCGAACACGACATCCTCGATCAGCACGTTCTGGCTCATTTCCGGGTCGATGCCGTCGTTGTTGTGGCCGTGGGCGCGGATGTCGGCGCGGCGGATCACCACGTCGCGGCACAGGTAGGGGTGGACGGTCCAGAACGGGCTGTCGACGATGTGGATGTCTTCGATCAGTACGTTGCGGCAGCGGTTGAAGTGGATGAAGTGCGGGCGCAGGTTGGCCTGGCCGCGCGTCATGTCGCGCTGGGCCAGCGGCACGTTCTTGACCGCCATGTCGTACAGCGCCACCAGCGCATCCATGTGCGGCTTCGGGCGCGCGTACCAGATCTTCCAGGTGTCGAGCCGGGCGCGCAGCGTCCCTCCGCCGCTGATGGCGATGTTCTCGCAATCGTAGGCGTAGACCAGCGGCGAATAGTTGTAGCACTCCAGCCCTTCCCAGGAGGTCGGGACGGCGGGCAGGTAGTCGGCCGGGTCCGGCGAAAACAGCAGGGTCGCGCCTTTGGCCAGGTGCAGGTTGACGTTGCTCTTGAAATGGATCTTGCCGGTCGGCCAGTTGCCGGGCGGGATCAGCACGGTGCCGCCGCCGGCGTCATGCGCAGCGGCGATCGCACGTACGATGGCGGCGCTGGTCTTCGGCGTTTCGTCCTGCGAGGCGCCATAGTCGGCGATATTGAAAGTGGGCATGCCGGAAAAATCGGGCACGCCGATGGCCGGCATCTCGAAGGGGGCGCTCACGCCCAGGGGTTGCCGGCGCACGGCTGGGGCGCTGGACGCCGTCGACGGCAGCGCCTGGCAAGCCGCCAGCAAGGGGGCCGCGGCGCCTGCCAGCACCAGCCTGCGCCGGGTCGGGGATGGTAAAGCCAAGCTGGTCTCCTGAATATTTATATGCCGGCAATATTCGGGCCATTGTAGGCCAGCTTGCAACGAAGAATCAGTGACGATACGAAACAATCAAAGTCTTGATCCGATTTGATTGCTTTTGCTTGCGTTGCCGAGGACAAAGATTTCCGACATCATGCTGTATCGGCAAGTTTGTCCGAGAACAAATAACAAGGACTGCGACCATGAGACACCCCGCCCTGAAGCGTCTGACCCTCGCCCTGTTCGTGCCGCTCGGCCTGGCCGCCTGCGCCGGCCCCAGTGGCAAGGGCAGCGTCAGCGTCAACGGCAATCCGATCGTGCACCCCGCTGCCGGCAGGCTCGAGGGCCGGATGGAAGCGGGCGTGCGCGCCTTCAAGGGCATTCCTTACGCCCAGGCGCCCGTCGGGCCATTGCGCTGGCAGGCACCGCAGGCGCCCGCGGGCTGGAACGGCACGCGCCAGGCCGCCGGTTTCGGTCCGCGCTGCATGCAGCTGCCGCTGTTCTCGGACATGGTGTTCCGCTCGAATGGCATGAGCGAAGATTGCCTCTACCTGAACGTGTGGGCACCAAGCCAGCCCACGGCCAACGCCCGCTTGCCGGTGCTGGTGTATTTCTATGGCGGCGGCCTGGTCGGCGGCGACGGCTCCGAGCCGCGCTACGACGGCGCCGCCATGGCGCGCCGGGGCATCGTCGCCATGACCGTCAACTACCGGCTGGGCGTGTTCGGCTTCCTGGCCCATCCTGGCTTGAGCGCCGAATCGCCCAATCAAGCGTCCGGCAACTATGGCTTCATGGACCAGGCGGCGGCGCTGCGCTGGGTGCGCGACAACATCGCGGCCTTTGGCGGCGACCCGAAGCGCGTGACCATCGCCGGCGAATCGGCCGGTTCCTTTTCCGTCAGCGCCCAGATGGCTTCGCCCTTGGCCAAGGACCTGATCGCGGGCGCCATCGGGGAGAGCGGGGCGCTGCTGGGCTTGACCCCGCTGCCGGCGCTGAAGGAGGCCGAAAGCCAGGGCGAACGCTACGCGCGCCAGGTGAATGCGCCGGACCTGGCCGCGCTGCGCGCGCTGCCGGCGCAGACCCTGCTGCAGGCCACCGCGGCCCAGGGCACGCCGCGCTTCGGCGCCGTGGTCGACGGCTATGTGTTCCCGGAACCGCCCGCCGCCATCTACGCGGCCGGACGCCAGGCCAAAGTGCCGCTGCTGGCCGGGTGGAACTCGGCCGAGGGCAGTGCCGAGAGCATCGTCGGCGGCGGCGGCATGAACGAGGAAGCCTTGTCGGCCGGCCTGCGCAAGCTGTACGGCGCCCAGGCCGGCGCCGCGCGCCAGGCCTATGCCGGCGGCGTCGAGCAGGCCGCGCGCGAGATCGCCAGCGACCGCTTCATCGGCTTCGGCACCTGGCGCTGGATCGATTTGCATGCAAAGACGGGCGGCCAGCCGGTGTACCGCTATTACTATACGCAGCCGCGTCCGGCCACCCGCGACGGCAAGCCGGCGGCAACCGGTGCCGGCCACTCGGTCGAGATCGAATACGCGCTGGGCAACCTGGACGGCAACCCGGTGTATGCCTGGACCGAGCAGGACCGGGCGGTGTCGCGCCAGCTGCAGGCCTATTTCGCCAACTTCATCAATTCGGGCAACCCGAACGGCGGCGGAATGCCGCTGTGGCCGGCGTTGGGTGCGCAGGGCGCCGGCGACGGCACCCCGCTGATGGTGCTGGGCGCGGCGTCGCGGGTCGAAGCGGCGCGCGACGGTGCGCACCACGCTTTCCACCAACAGCTTGCAAAAGCGGCCGAAAGTGCGCCGCCTGTCGCGTCAAGTCGATAAAATCGCTACATAATCTGGCCGTAGGGCAATGCTAGTATCGGCGATGTATTTGTCCAAACGAACCTGGCCGGACCCCGTGACCGGCATGATCCAGCGATAGCGACCGCCGCGAGCGGCGCCCATCCTGGCAAGCATGCAGTGATGCACAACCCGGCCATTGCTGAAGTCGTCAATCATGTCCAAGGTATTGCAGCGTTTTAGCAATTTCCGACCCAGGGGCCTTGCCGGCTACCTGGGCCTGGCCTTTACCGTCCTGTCGATCGCACTGACGGTGGTGGTGGTCGCGGTCGTCGAGCGCGAGGCCTCGCGGCACGTCGAACACAGCATCGGCCACGGCCTGGGCGAACTCGCCTCGCAGGCGTCCGACAAGCTCGACCGCGGCATGTTCGAACGCTACCGCGAGGTGCGCCTGATCGCCAAGCGCCTGTCGCTCGCCTATTCCAGCCTCGGCCCGGGCATCTGGCGCCAGATGCTGGACGACGTGCGCGCGACATTCGGCTACTACAGCTGGATCGGCCTGGCCGACCTGGATGGCAAGGTGATCGTGTCGGCCGGCGGCCTGCTGGAAGGCGCCGACGTCTCGGCGCGGCCCTGGTTCCGTGAGGCGCGCACGGGCGTCGGCCACGTCGGCGACGTGCACCAGGCACTGCTCCTGTCCAAGCTGCTGCCGCAGACCGGCGGCGAGCCGCTGCGCTTCGTCGACGTCGCCTTTCCCCTGCGCGACCGCGACGGCAATCAACGCGGCGTGCTGGGCGCCCACCTGTCCTGGCAATGGGCGCGCGACGTCGAGCGCTCGATCATCGAACCGCTGGAAAGCGAGCGGAACGTCGAAGCCCTGATCGTCAGCAAGACCGGCACGGTGCTGCTCGGCCCGCCGTCGCTGCAGGGCCGCAAGCTGGACCTGTCGAGCCTGCGCAAGGCCCGTATTGACGCCAAGACCGGCTATGTCATCGAAAAATGGCCGGACGGAAAAACCTACATGACGGGCTACGCCGCGTCCCACGGTTACGGCGATTATTCGGGCCTGGGCTGGACCGTGCTGGTGCGCCAGGATGTGGAGAATGCCTTCGTCCCGGTGGCGCGCCTGCGCGACTATGGCTTGTGGAGCGGCATCGCGCTGGCCCTGCTGTTCTCGCTGGCCGGCGTGGCCGCGGCGCGCTGGATCACCCGTCCGCTGATGCAGCTGAACGCGGAAGCGTCGCGCATCCGCCACGGCGAAGGTGCCGAACTGGTCCCGCGCGAGCATGGCTACAACGAGGTGCAGGCGCTGGCCGGTACCCTGAACGGCCTGGTGGTCGACCTGCAGCGCCGCCAGGGCCAGCTGGAAGAACTCAACCTGACGCTGGAACAGCGCGTGCAGGAGCGCACCCAGGCCCTGTCCGAAGCCCTCGGCATCGTGCGCCAGAGCGGCCAGCGCATCAACGCCATCCTGGAAAGTGCCCAGGATGCCTTCATCGGCCTTGACCTGCACGGCCGCGTGATCGACTGGAATACCCAGGCCGAGCAGATGTTCGGCTGGGCCCGCGACGAGGTGATCGGCCGTTCGCTGGGCGCGCTGGTGGTGCCGGAACGCTACCTGATCAGCTTCGACAAGGCGCTGCGCATGGTGCAGCAGACCGGCTACGTGAGCGTGCTCGAACGCCGCGTCGAGCGCATCGTGCACACCCGCGGCGGCGTCGAGATCCCGGTCGAGATGACCGCCAAGCTGGTGGTCAGTTCCGACACCGATTTCTTCGCCATCTTCCTGCGCGACATTTCGCAGCGCAAGAAGGTGGAACAGATGAAGAACGAACTGGTCGCCACCGTCTCGCACGAGCTGCGCACCCCGCTGACCTCGATGCGCGCCTCGCTCTCGCTGCTGGCCTCGGGCGCGGTCGACGGCGTGCCGGACGACGCCGGGGAACTGATCGAGATCGCGCACCGCCACTGCGAACGCCTGGTGCGCATGGTCAACGAGATGCTGGACGTGCAGAAGATCGAATCCGGCCAGGTCCAGCTGGTGCGCGCCGACCAGCCGCTGGCGCCTATCGTGCATGACGCCATCGCCGCGATGGAAGGCCATGCGCGCCAGGCCGGGGTGCATCTGGCCTGCCTGTCCCCGGATTCGGTCGACACGCTGCACGCCGAGGTCGACGGCGACCGCCTGACCCAGGTGATCACCAACCTGGTCTCGAACGCCATCAAGTTCTCGCCGCAGGGGGCCACCGTCGACGTCGTGCTCGGGCCCCACAACGGCGGCCTGCGCATTTCCGTGCTCGACCGCGGGCCCGGCATCCCGCAAGCCTTCCGCGGCCGCATCTTCCAGCGCTTCGCCCAGTCCGAGGACGAGGCCGCGCGCCGCCAGGGCTCGGGCCTGGGCCTGTCGATCAGCAAGAACATCGTCGAAGCCCACGGCGGCGGTATCACTTTTGCCGACCGCGAGCAGGGCGGCACCGTGTTCCACGTCGACTTGCCGCTGTCCGCGGCACCCGCCAAGCGCGCCGTGCCCGCCGGCGCGCTCTGATTTCCATCCGGGTCCGCTTGCGCGGGCCCGCTTCACCGCCCATTCTGGAGAAACCACCTGGATCGTCGTCCCGTCACCTGCCGACATCGTGCGCCGCAGGCGTCTTGTTGCCTCAATGCATCGTTTATTGCATTTTTTCCGAAATTTCGTGTTTCATATTTGCTGAATTGGCCGAGTTGGGTTATAGTTGTTGTACGGCAATTGATGCCGCCAATCAACAGACACAGGAGCCACCATGTTCGCATCGAAGTTTCGCAAAATCGTTCTGAGCGCAATCGTCATCGCCACCCTCCCGGGCTTCGCGAGCGCGGCGGTCTACAGCCAGAACAAGCAGGCGAGCTTCGACGTGACCATGAAGATCGTCGCCGACTGCTCGATCTCGGCCAGCGGCATCGACTTCGGCCAGAAGCCGGGCGTGCTGACCCAGTCGATCAACGCCAGCTCGACCATCAACGTCACCTGCACCAACACCACGCCGTACAACGTCGGCCTGAACGAGGGCACGGGCGCGGGTTCGACCGGCACCACCCGCTACATGGGCGGCAGCGGCACCAATACCAACACCGTCAAGTTCAACCTGTACCAGGCGCCGGGCTCGACCCCGTGGGGCAACACCCAGGGCACCGACACCATGGCCGGCACCGGCACCGGCGCCGCGCAGACTCTGACCGTGTACGGCGAGATCCCGGCCCAGTCCGCGCCGACCCCGGACAACTACAAATCGACGATCACCGCAACCGTGTATTTCTGATTGACCTACCGAGACCAATGACCCGACCGACCTGGCGCCAACTCTTCTCCCTGCTGCCGCTGCTGCTGGCAACCCTGCTGCCGGCAGCGGCCGCCAACCTGCAGATCTCGCCGGTCTCGATCCAGTTCCGGCCAGGGCAGGGCGCCGCCGGCATCACGCTGCAGAACTACGGCGACGCGCCGCTCTACGGCCAGGTCCGCGTCTACACCTGGGACCAGAAGGACGGCCAGGACGTCCTCGCCCCCGCCACCGACGTGGTGGCCAGCCCGCCGGTGATGGAAGTCGGCGCGCGCTCGAGCCAGACCATCCGCCTGGTGCGCCGCGGCAATGCCCAGAACGCCACCGAACAGACCTACCGCATCCTCATCGACGAGATCCCGCGCGGCGACGGCGCCGCCGGCGCCACCGGCGTGGCGATCCGCCTGCAATACTCCGTTCCCGTGTTCGCCATGCCGGCCGACGACAAGGCCGCCCCCAGCCTGGTCTGGACCGTCTTCCGCAAGGATGGCGCCTGGATGCTGCGCGTCAAGAACGAAGGCACGCTGCATGCCCAGATCGGCGCCACCAGCCTGAAAGGCCCGGACGGCAAGGACCACGACCTGAGCAAGGGCCTGCTCGGCTACGCGCTGGCCGGCAAGACGCGCGAATGGCGCCTGCCGGTGGACGCCGGCTTCGACCCGGGCAAGGCGGGCAGCCAGCTGGTGATCCGCGCCGCCGTCAACGCCCAGCCGCAGGCGGCCAGCGCCACCGTCGCCCGGGAGTGAATGCCCGGTGCTCGGCGGGCGTGATCCATGGATGATGCTGCGCGCCTGCGCGGCGGGGCTGCTGCTTGCCGGGGGCCCGTACGCCGCGGGCCCGTACGCGCACGCGGGCGCGCTCGACGTCCTGCCCGCCGCGCCCACGGCCGTGGAAGCCGCCGAACTCTATCTCGAAGTCAGCATCAACGGCGTCAAGACCGGCCTGGTCGCGCCCTTCCGCCAGACCCCGCAAGGCTTGCTCAGCAGCGTGCAGAATTTGCGCGACCTGGGCCTGGAAACCGAGCGCTTCGGCGTCGACGGCAGGGAAGAGTTCGTCCTCGACAGCGTGCCCGACCTCAAATACCACTATGACGCCGCCACCCAGAGCATCGACCTGCAACTTGGCGACACCCTGCGCCGCCCGCTGCAGCTGAGCGCGCGCAATGCGCGGCCGGGCGGGGCCGGCAGCGCCGATCCCGGCATCCTCCTCAACTACGATTTGTACGGCACCCTGGGCAGCCGGGGACGCCTGGCCTCGCTCAACGAAATCCGCTGGTTCGGTCCGCGCGGCGTGCTCACCAGCAGCGGCAACGCGGTCCTGCGCGGCGGCGGCCAGCGCGGCGACGGCCGCCGTTTCATCCGCTACGACACCACCTGGACCTGGTCCGATCCGGCCACGCTGCAGACCTGGCAGGTGGGCGACTTCGTCTCGCCCTCGCTCAACTGGAGCCGCTCGCTGCGCATGGCCGGCGTCGAATGGCGCCGCAACTTCGAGTTGCGTCCGGACCTGCTGACCTACCCGCTGGCCAGCATCGGCGCCTCGGCCGTGGTGCCCAGCAGCGTCAGCCTGTACGTGAACGGCATCCAGCAGTACAGCGCCGACGTGCCGGGCGGCCCCTTCGTGATCGACCAGGTGGCCGGCCTGAACGGCGCCGGCCAGGCCACCGTCGTCACCCGCGACGCGCTCGGGCGCGCGGTGGCGACCTCGCTGCCGCTGTATGTCGATACCCGCCTGCTGTCCAGCGGCCTCTCCGATTTCGCGGTGTCGGCCGGCCTGCTGCGGCGCGACTACGGCCTGCGCTCCTTCCATTACGCCGGCTCGCCCGCCTTGACCAGTTCGCTGCGCCACGGCGTGTCGGACGCGCTTACGGTGGAAGCCCATGCCGAGCTCGGGCGCGGCCTGGTCAACGGCGGCGCCGGCGCGCTGGTGCGCCTGGGCACGTCCGGCGGCGTGCTGTCCGGGGCCTTGGTCGCCAGTGGCGGCACGGCCGCGGGGGAAAGCGAAGGCAGGGCCAGCGAAGGCAGGGCCAGCGAAGGAAGGGCCAGTGCCAAGGGCGCCCAGGCCAGCTTCGGTTACCAGTACATCGCGCCGCGTTTCGCCATCGACCTGCAGAGCGTGCGTGCCACGCCCGGCTACGCCGACCTCGGCACCGCCGAGGGATCGCCGGTGATCCGCGTCAACGACCGCGCCAGCGTCAACGTCAGCCTGGAACACGCCGGCAGCGCCAGCCTGAGCCTGGTCCACTACCGCGCGCCGCTGTCGAACCCGGTGCGCCTGCTGGCGCTGGCCTGGTCGCGCAGCGTCGGCTATGGCGCCTTCCTGAACCTGTCGGCCTACCAGGACCTCGGCAAACCGGAAACGCGCGGCCTGAGCGCGACGCTCAGCGTGTCGCTGGGCAGCCGGGTCGCGCTGTCGGCGTCGAGCGGGCGCCAGGCCGGCGAGCGCACTGCGATGCTGAGCGCCTCGCGCACCTCGGATGTCGACGGCGGCTGGGGCTGGGGCGTGCAGAAGGGACGCAGCGGCGCGCTCGACGTGACCCAGGCCCAGGTCCAGTACCTCGGCAGCGCCGGCCAGCTGTCCGCCACAACGGTACAGGCGGGTGGGGCGCGCAGTACTTCGGTCGGCCTGTCCGGCAGCCTGGTGGCGATGGACGGCACGGTGGTCGCTGCGCGCCACGTCGGGCGCGGCTTCGCCATGGTCTCGACGGGTCTGGCGGACGTGCCGGTCTACCACGAGAACCGGGTGATCGGCCGCACCGGCGCCGACGGACGCCTCCTGGTGGCGGACCTGATGCCCTACTCGAACAACACGATTGCCATCGACACCAGCAATTTGCCGGCCGATACGCGCCTGGACCGTTCTTCCCTGAACGTGGTGCCGCAGTCGGGCGCCGGCGTGCTGGTGCCCTTCCGCGTCGAACGCTACCGCGCCGCCACCGTGATCGTGCAGGACGTCGAGGGCAAACCGCTCGCGGTCGGCACCCCGGCGCGCTTGCTGGGCGCCTCCGGCGATTCGGCCTCGACCGTGGTCGGCTATGATGGCGTGGTGTTCCTGGATGGGCTCGGCCAGGCCAACGACCTGGTGCTGGGCGAGGGCGCCAGCGCCTGCACGCTGCATTTCGAATATCAACCCGGCGCCGACGGCCAGTTGCCCGTGATCGGCCCCTTGCGCTGTTCCCCCCGGAAGGAAACCCAATGACCCGCCTGATCCACGTGCTCGTGCTGGCGCTGTGCCTGTTCGGCTTTTCCCACGCGGCCCGCGCCGACAATTGCGTGGCCAGCATGACCGACGTCGCCTTCGGCGCCGTCAGCCCGATCGCCGGCAGCGATTATTATGCGAACGGCACCGTGACCGTGACCTGCACCTGGACGCTCGGCAGCCTCGGCAATCTCCTGCTGCCGACGGCTAACCTCTGCGTCAACCTGGAGGGCGGCCCCGGCGGCACCATCCCGGCGCGGGTCATGAAGAATGGCAGCGCCTCCATGCCCTTCAACCTGTACCGCGATACCACGTATTCGGCGGCCTCGATCTGGGGCAGCACCTCGGGCGGCAGCGCCCAGCCTGTCACCGGGGCCATCGCCGGGGTGCTTGGCCTCGGCGTCCAGACCCTGACGGCGACAATCTACGGCAAGATCCCCGCCGCCTCGCTGGCGGGCGTGCCGATCTCGAACGGGACCGACACCGTGTACACGGCGGACTTCTCGGGCGCGGTGACCCTGCAGTATGCATTCGGCGGCCTGCTGGCGGCCGGCACCGGCTGCAAGACCGGTACCACGGTGCCGCTCTCGTTCAAGGCGACGGCGACCGTCAAGAACGATTGCATCATCAACACCAGCCCGCTGGCCTTCGCGGGCAACAACCGCGTGTTGTCGAGCGCCGTGCGTACCAGCGGCACCATGTCGGTGCTGTGCACGTCCGGCAGCCCCTATCAGATCTCGCTGAACGGCGGCAGCGTGGCGGGCAATCCGGGCGCGCGCAGGATGGCGAGCGCACTGACGCAGGACACGATCGGCTACGAGATCTCGAATGTGGTCGACGGACCGGTGTGGGGCGACGGCACGGGCGGCACCACGACGGTGACCGGTACCGGGACCGGGGCCGCGCAGACGCTGCGCCTGTATGGGCGAGTGCCGGCGCAGAAGACGCCGGCGCCGGGGGATTACAAGGATACGGTCACGGCGACCTTGATGTTCTGAAGCGAACGTTCAGAAATAGATCTGCCAACCCTGGCCATCGCTCGCCGCCACCGTCTGCGACGCTGCCGCGGCCTGCGCCTGGCTGCTCACCTGCACCGGCGCCTGGTAGGCGCAGGACACGTGTGGGGCGCCGGCGCCTTCGGCCTGCACGGTGCAGGCTTCCTGGACCACGAAACTGACCTGCAGCGCCGTGCTGGCGACGCGGCCGGCGGCGCTGGCGCTGCTGTTGAAGGCGAACACGGAAAGCAGCAGGGCGCCCAATACGATCTTTTTCATGTGATGCCCTTTCTCGATTCCGGTTCGTTAGCTAGTTATCGAATCATACTCGATAGTTTCCGAACGGTAACTCAAGGGGCAGGACGGGCCTGGCAGGCGGCGGCAGCGGATGCTTGCCGGTTTCGCCGGATTCGGCGCCGGCACGGACGTGAAGGAAAGCGCGGGATGGACGAAGTGCAAACGAAACCGCAGATCCGGTTTCGTTTTTTTCGGCTCGGCGCGGGCTTTGCATGATCTAGAGTTTTTCCTCTAATCGCCGCGCCGCCGCCTTATCAGGCCGCCAGCAGGGCAGCGGCGGCTTCGCCCAGGCTTTGCGGGCTGAAGGGCTTGATCATGTAGGAATCCGCGCCGGCTTCCAGGCCGGCCTCGACGTCGCTCTGCTGGCCGCAGGCGGACAGCAGCAGCACCTTGATGTGGGCGGTGGCGGGATCGGACTTGATGGCGCGGCAGACGTCCAGTCCGCTGTCGCCCTTGCCGAGCCAGACGTCGAGCGTGACCAGGTCCGGCTGCTCGGCGCGCACCTTTTCCAGGCCTTCGGCGGCGCTCGAGGCGAGCACGATGCGTCCCAGCGACTTCAGGCTCAGGCGGACCAGCAGGCGCAGATCGTCCTGGTCCTCGACGATCAGGATCTTTTTATCCATGGTCGGGTGCCGCAGGCAGCCACACCGTCACCGCGGTACCGGCACCCGGACGCGATTCGATGTCGGCATGGCCGCCGTGCAGTTCGATGATTTCTTTGAAGATTGTCATGCCCAGGCCCGTTCCTTGCACGTTGGGGGAGGCGCCCGCGCGGTAGAAGGCGTCGAAGATGCGCGCCTGCTGCTCGGGCGTCATGCCGATGCCGTGGTCGGCCACGCGGATCGCGATCATGAGTTTAGCATTGCGCTGCAGGGCGGCGGCGCTGACGTCGACGCTCGTATCTTCCCCGGAATACTTGATGCTGTTGCTGATGATGTTGGTCAGCGCCTGCTGCATCTTTTGCGGGTCGGCCGCCAGCGCCGGGAGGCCGGGCTCGAGCTCGAGGCGGATGCGGTGGTTCTGGCCCAGGCCGTTCAACCCGGCCAGGGTCTGCTCGAGCAGGTCGGCCACGCCGACCGGCCCGATCGCCAGGCCCTCGGTGCCGCCGGCCTCGATGCGCGCCAGGTCCAGCATCTGGTTGATCAGGTCCACCAGGCGGCTGGCCTGGCGGTGGATGATGTCGACCAGTTCGCGGCTGGTGGCCGCGTCGAAGTCGCGCTTGAGCAGCAGCTCGGAAAAGCCGAGGATGCTCGCCATCGGCGTGCGCAGCTCGTGGGTGGCGGTGGTGAAATGCTTGCGCCGGCGTTCCTCGGTGGCGCGGCTGCGCTGGGCGTCCTCGTGCTGGCGCGTGACGTCGCGCACGATGGCGGCGTAGTGGCGCCGGCCGTCCAGGCACATCGGCGCCACGTGCATTTCGACCGGGAAGGCCGAGCCGTCGATGCGGCGCCCGCCGCCTTCCTGCGGCGGCGCGCTGGCGCTGGCCTGCGGATCGAGCAGCAGGGCGGCGTCCTCGCCGAACAGGGCGGCGGCGTCACGCCCGACCAGGCCGCCCAGGTCGGCGCCGAACATGTGCTCGGCCGCCGGGTTGCTGGACAGCACCGTCCCGGCCTCGTCGAGCATCAGCACGCCTTCCGGGATATGGTCGAGCAGCATGCGGATCCAGGACTCGTTCTTGCGCCGCCTTTCCTGCGCGTGCCGCAGTTCGTGCGCCGCCACTTCGTTCGAGACCATGCTGGCCAGGTCGCGCAGCAGGGCGCGCTGCTCGTCGTCGAGCGTGCGCGGCACCTTGTCCAGCACGCAGACGGTGCCGATGCGGCTGCCGTCCGGCGCCGCCAGCGGGTAGCCGGCGTAGAAGCGGCCGCCCATCTCGGTCACGAAGGGATTGTCGGCAAAGCGCTCGTCCTCGCATGCGTCTTCGACCACCATGATGCCGTCCCTCAGGATGGCGTGGGCGCAGAACGAATGCTCGCGCGGCGTCTCTTCCAGCGTCACGCCGACGCGCGACTTGAACCACTGGCGGTCGGCGTCGACCAGGCTGACGAGCGCGATCGGCACACCGAACAGGCGCGCGGCCATGCGGGTGATGCGGTCGAAACGCTCGTCGGGCGCGGTATCGAGGATGTTCAGGTCGATCAGGATCCGGAGCCGATGCGCTTCGTCCGGGGACAGGGGCGATGCCAGCATAACTTTTCTACAGAAACAGTTGGTCGGCCGGTGCCGCCCGCAGGGTCAAGCCGCGAGCAGCACCTTTTCGACGGCGGTGCGCAGCCCCGGGAACGGGACCGGCTTCGAAAAAAACGGTATGTCGGCCGGCAGGCCCATCGAGGCGACGGTGGCCTTGTCCAGGCCGCTCACCACGATGATCGCCATGTCCGCATACGCCTGCTCGGTGCGCAGCGTCCGGATCATGCGGAAGCCGTCCATGCCTGGCATGCTGAGGTCGCTGATCAGGAGGTCCGGCTTGGCTTCACCGATCTTGATCAGCGCTTCGAAGCCGTTCTTCGCCTTCAGCATGTCGAACTCCAGGTCCCAGCCGGCCATTTCCAGCTCGTACAGGCGCAGCAGGGTGGCGTCGTCGTCGACCACCAGCAATTTCTTGCGCTCGCCATTCGCCGCCGCGGCGGGGGCCGCGGCCACCGGGGCGAGCGCTTCGCGCCGCTGGTCGACCAGCTTGCCCACCGACTGCATCGTGATGCGGCGGTGGCCGCCCGCGGTCTTCCAGGCTTGCAGGATACCGCTTTCGACCCATAGCTGGATCGTGCGGTGCGATACGCCGATGATGCTGGCGGCCTGCTTGGTCGAGCAGAACTCGGCCGCGGCGGTTTGTGTCTCCATCATATTGTGAGCGGCGGCAATTTTCATATTTATCGATTTTAACGTTTTGGTGCCAGCCGTCAAGTTTCTTTGTAGAATACTTAGTTGCGTGGATTCCACAATTGAATCGGGATGGTCTTCATTGCACCGTCACCGAGAAGCTCACGGTACCGCTGGCGCCCGGCTGCAGGCTGCCGGTGAAGTCCCATTGCAGTGCCCCGGTGGCGCCCGCCGCCGGCTGGGCGGCCAGCTTGCAGGCGCTGAAGCCGCTGCCCAGGGTGCCGCAGGCGCCGGCGCTGTAGACCGTGAAAGCCGGCGTGGTGTCCAGCACCTTCAGGCCGGTGAGCACGGTCTGGCCGGTGTTCTGGTAGGTGATGGTATAGGTGATGAGGCTGCCGGGCAGGGCGTCGGTCTTGTCGACGGCCTTGGTCAGCTTGAAGTCGTCGCAGGCCTGGCAGATGCCGGTCACGGTCACCTGCATCTGGCCCAGGCCGATGCCCAGCAGTTTCAGCAGCGGATCGACCACGCCGGTCAGCACCGGGGTCAGGACCGGGGACAGGGTGTTCACCACCAGGGTCTGCAGCACCGGCTGCAGCAGGCCGTTGAGCAGGTTGGTGACCGGCACCAGCACGATGTCGAGCAGGCCGCCGGTCAGGATGGTGGTGCGCAGCGACAGGTTGTTGGCCAGGCTGTTGGTGGCGCCGGTGACGAACGCGGCGCTGCTGGCCACGGTGCGCGTTTGCGGGAAGGTGCCGGACAGGGTCAGGCTGGAGGAAAACGGCGCCTGGCCGCGCACGATGGACTTCACCGACAAACCGACGTTGATGCCGTTCAACACCAGGTTGCCGATGTCGCCATAGCCGACGTCGGCGTCGCCGATGCGGCGGCTGCGGTTGAAGAACACGTTGTCGGCAATGCTGCCGAGGTAGACGTCGGCCACGCCCGGCGCCACCTGCAAGGTCACGGCCTTGGCGGCGGCGTCGACGGCCGCCAGGCTGCCTTCGCCGCGCGCCGATTCCACGTACACGTCGAGCTTGCCGATCGCGACCGACGCGCTGTTCACGCCCTGCACCTGCTTCAGGGTGTCGGTGGCCGGGCTCAGGCTGACCAGGTCGAGCTTGAGCTTCAGGCGGATCGCCGCCGTGTGGAACTGGGTGCCGGCGGCGCCGCAGACGTAGACCGGCGGCTCGATCACCTGGGCATACAGCTGCACGCTGTTGACCAGGCCGAGCATGCCCAGCGCGCCGCCAGAGATGCCGATCGGCTGCGGCGTGGTGAGCACGTTCTGGTAGTTGTACAGCTGGATCAGGCCGGTGAGCATGTCGAGCGGGTTCAGCACGGCGTTGCCCAACGCGTTGCCGTCCACGCCCACTTTGAGCAGGTCGCCCACGCGCACGCTGGCGCCGCTGCCGGCCAGCACCGCCTTCAGCGCGCCCAGCACGCCGGACAGGCTGGTCTTGCCTTCGGCCTGGGCCGCGGTCTGCAGCGCGGCCGTGACTTGCGCCAGCGTCACGTTGGTGGCCAGCGCCTGCGACGGGCTGGACAGGTTGGTCTGGGCCTGCAGCGCGTTCAGGAAGTCGAGCAGCTGCACGTCGTTCTGGGCCAGCGCGTTCCAGTCGGCCACACTCAGGTTCAGGCTGGCGCCCAGCAAGCCGCCCAGCAGCGGGTTGAGCAGCGCACTCTGGGTGGTGTCGACGCTGGCCAGGCGCGGGCCGGCGGTGATGCAGGCGCCGACGGTGCAGGCGGCGCCCGCCGGTTGCAGCGACAGCATGGTGAACAGCAGCAGCAGGGAGGCGAGCAGTCGGAGTCCGATAGGTTTCATGGGATGCTTTTCTCTCTATATATATTAGTGCGATGCCTGCGAACCCAGCAGGCCCTCGAGCGCGCGTTCGTCGAACTTCATGCGCAGGCGGACATACACGCCGCGTGCCGTTGCGTCGGCGCCGGCCAGGTCCGGCTCGCGGAAGCCCAGCAGGTTGTAGCCGGCCGAGACCCACATGTTCTTGCGCAGCTGGTAACCGGCTTCCAGGCCGGCGGCGAACTGGCGGCCGCGGGTGCCGCCGTCCAGCAGGGCCATCACGGTCGCGCCGACGTCCCAGTCGCGCTTGACTTCCTGGGTCACGCGCGCCGCCACCAGCTGGGCGAAGGAGCGGGTGTCCAGGCCGCCCGAGCGGTCCTGCGCCACCTTGGCGGCG
>Ga0265798_10002095_pt1 | contig 29867 bp, 31 predicted proteins | sample P3T30metagenome_FD_192430 | JGI IMG/M metagenome (GOLD analysis project Ga0265798, IMG submission 192430) | Plant litter microbial communities from East Loma Ridge, Irvine, California - P3 T30 | ecosystem: Environmental > Terrestrial > Plant litter > Unclassified | place: USA: California...
CGCACCTCGGCCATCATCGCCGAGCTAGCCTTCACCTGCAACACCTTCTACCTCGACAAGGCCTTCAAGAACCAGACCTACGCCTACCTCTTCTCCGCCCCGCCCGCCCTGCACGGCTTCGACGTCCCCTACACCTTCTACAACGCCAACGAAACCAGCACCAGCCCTATCAGGGGTGTGCCGAACCCGGCCATTGCCATTGCACTGCAGGAGTACATCACCAACTTCGCGATCAGGGGCACGCCGAACCAGAAGGGTGTTGTGCCTCATTTTGATCTATACGGGGCGAACGCTACGGTGCAGAACCTGAATGTTACGAGCATTGGACAGTTGAGGGATCCCGTGGCGAACGACAGGTGCAACTGGTGGCAAAAGGGCCTGTATGCTTAGTGTTGTTGATGTTGGATTGATTTGTAAATACATAATATTAGTTTTACTTTACACAATTAGCTATCTGACTTTCGGTCTGACGAGACGATATGCTGTGCGTCTAACCCCAACTCTAACCCTATGAAAGACTCCGAACCATCGATGGAAACAGGATTCATCGAACACGTGGTACTTTTATTTGAGTGAAACACTATTCAACAGCATGGTCGACGATTTACACATTCAATAGATGTCCAGAACTGAGGCTGCGAGGGTTCGTGTATATTCTTCGAAACAAGGTGCAAGGTGGAAGGTGGAAGCTTGGCTCAATCTTCAGCAGGCGAATTCGCCCAACGTACATGTAATCTACTTCAACTTTGATATCATCTCTGCCATGGGATAGATGTATTCTAGTGTTCAGTACGCGGCTCACATGGTTGGTCTTGTGGATTATCAAGCATGTATGAAGACGCCATGAAAGGACATGAACCGAATCGCCGTTGAGGTATGTTTGCTCCAAGTGATGCTGAATGATCCAAGTATGATATCAGTATGATAAATACTGGGTTGCTATGACATTGAGTTGAACTTCTTCTGAAATAAATGGCGATTATTGAGATGTTGGTTGCGCACGCTTCGCCATGGTGAATGTGATCGCGACCGCGGTATGGGAGAAACACGACATTGTAGTAAGTGTGCCATTGAGTTTAGTAGCATCCAGGTTACTTTCCATGTCTTCCTCCATCCCCGCAGTCTGTAGCAGGTCTGGATCGCCGTTGAGGTATCACACGGGACAACGTGCCGCTACAATCCTACGTCACGATGCGCGCACTCGTTAAGGAAGAAAGAGCTTCGAGCTCTTTCCTTGTAAACCACACTCTTCTCCTCTAATCAAACCTCACTACATCAAACCCACCTTCGATTCATCGATCAATTCAAACCAACACTCACAACCTAACCAAACCAAACACAACCGCAACCATGTTCCGCTCCATCGCCACCACCGCTGCCCGCAACGCCCGCCTCTTCTCCACCGCGCCTACTCTCCGCAAATCTGCCATCGACTCCGCAAAAGAGGTGTGTAAAATGATCTGCCTATGTTATCCTCTTCACTCACTAACCTTTCCTTCCCAAACCAGACCGCCAAGTCCGTCGACCAAACCATCTCTGCCAAAGCCGTCTCCGGCATTGAGAAGGGCGAGGAGCTGGCCCAGAAGGCCAAGGAGACCGCCGGCATGAGCGCCGCCGAGGCCGAGAGCAAAGCCAAGGAGGTTGCTGGTCAGGCACAAGGCAAGGCTGAGGAGATGAAAGGCAAGGCGCAGGGTACCGCAGCTGAGCTCGAAGGCCAGGCGAAGAGCACTGCTGCTCAGGCCGAAGGTCAGGCTAAGAGCACTGCAGCGAAGGCTGAGGGCAAGGCGAAGGCGAACGGCCTTTGAGTGGGGGATTGTTGAGGATTGAACTTTTGACGACTGTGGGATTATGATGGATTCTCTCAGTGTGTTTTTCTGTATTATAGCGATGGCATGTTCATGAGAGGTGTTGTAATTCAACCCAATGCAATGCCAAATAATGCACTGTGATGGTAGTCTTGTCGGGCGATGCTATGTGACGGCATTGGCTTGATCAGTGAGGACTCGGGTCTATGCTGTTCTCTGACTATACTTAGATCTTCTCTATTTCACCGGACGTCGTCGCCATGCTCTAGAACGTGATTGATGTCATGAATGGTACGATCAGAATCTGACACAAGACCCAACATGAGCGTCTTCGATTCGGATCTCTGTACGAAAGTCGACAGTGCAAAGATAAGAAATGTGATGTGATTGATGTCATGCCACCTTGGATCCATGTGTGTGGTGGATCAACATCAGAGACATTCAACCACAGTAACGGGTCGGCCACCACACGATGCCAGCTTGACCCAACCACCCACCCGATGCCGAAAGCTCTCCCCAGATCGGCAGAGCACAAGGCGGAAAGCATGGGAACGGGTTTGCCGCAAACGGTGCCGTGCGCCTGCGGAGAGCCCCGTTTATAGCCCACATCGTTCGATTCTCTACATGCCACATGCTGTCATCGGGTGCGAGTGGACGACACGAGCCACGAATACACTTGCTGATCGGCAACATCTACGCTCCGGCATTGGAGCCCAGTGCTGTCGACATTCGGAAAAGTGTCGAAATGATCGCCGTCTGGATAATCATACCTTCCGCCATCGGAGAACTCATCGCGGCTAAAGGATCAGTACAAATACCACGCCCGGTGCTGCTGCATTGGAATCCAACTTGTACCTCCAACCGACATCTCCTCAGACCTTCTCGACAGACATGATGCTTAACCAATTATCCTTCCTCGCTCTCATAGCGTCAACAACCGCCCTTCCCACTTCATACGGCAACGAACCTTTTACCAATGCCAGTCTGACCGTCAAAACCACATCAGGCCGTGTGCACGGCAAGGTCGATGTTGCACAGCCGGACGTACGACAGTTTCTAGGAATTCCATTCGCTCAGCCACCAATTGGGGATTTGCGATGGCTCGCTCCACAGCCTCTCGACCAACCTGAACAAGAAATCGAAGCGACAGAACTCGGACCTAGTTGCTTGCAGTTCCTCAACAATAACGTTAGCAATGTCTACACCCAGGAAGTCTCGGAGTACAACCTGCAAGGTCTTAACCGCACTGGAGATGTCAGCGAGGATTGCTTGAGGTTAAGTGTCTATGCACCAGCTGAGAAGAAGAAGCGCCGCAGCTGTGGCGGTGGAAAAAAGGGTCTGCCTGTATTCATCTACTTTTACGGCGGAGGTTTCAGTGAGTTTTGTATTTCCTCCCACTTTCATTCAGAACACGAACTAACACGTTCTAGCTACCGGAGGCATGGACGTTCCCTCCCAGATACCAACCCAGTGGATACAACGATCTCAAGACCACATCGTCATGACTTTCAACTACCGCGTCAACATCTTCGGCAGTCCCAATGCTCCAGGACTTGAGGATCAGAATCTTGGTTTGCTCGACCAGCGCGCTGCTGTGGAGTGGGCCAAGGACAACATCGCATCGTTCGGTGGCGATCCCGATCGTATGATTATCTGGGGTCAAAGTGCCGGATCTATCAGCGTCGACTACTACAGCTTTAACTACCCCGAGGACCCCATTGCATCCGGCATGTCTCTGGACTCTGGGACCGTCTTTTCTGACATCACCAGCAAAGACAAAGCGCAGACGAACTTTACTTTCGTCGCCGAGAACGTTGGATGCGGCGGCCTCAAGAATGATTCATCCAGCCTGCTGAGTTGCATGAGAGGTGTGGATGGCGTCAAGATCAACGACTTCATCGCCGGGTACACAAAGAGTGCGCAGAAGCCTGCCATCTCCTTCGGGCCTGTGGTCGATGAGAAGACCGTGTTCTCCAACTACACCGAACGCATGCTGCAAGGAAAGCAAGCCAAGATCCCCGCCATCATCGGCACAAACACCGAAGACGGCGTCCCCTTCGCCCCCTACAAACCCACCGGACCCGACCCAGCCCTTGCTGAAGCCGCCCTTCTGTCAACATTCTTCTGCCCGGCCACCGAATCTAGCCGTCTGCGCCAAGAGACCGGCCGCGCAACTTACCGCTACGAATATGCCGGCAACTGGACAAACCTCTCGCCCGAACCCTGGATGGGCGCTTTCCACAGCGCGGAGCTGCCGATGTTGTTCGGCACGCACCCGAACTTCCGTGGCGAGTCTACAGAGGCTGAGTACGCGACTAGCCATGTGATGCAGGATTCTTGGGTCGCGTTTGCGAAGGGTGGGCCACAAGGATTGGAGGGTACTGGGTGGGAGAAGTATGCAGTTGAAGAGGCGAATGTTAGGGAATTTGGGGCTGGTGGAGTTCCAGTTCAGGATGTTGGTCTTGCCGCGATGGTGGCGAAGTGTGACGGTGCTGGGGTTAAAGCGTAGGGCCTTTTGGTTCCTTTTGGTTCCTTGCTGTTTTAGCGAAGCGTAATGACTAATCGATGAACACTACCAATGGAGATGATATATTGATGTGAGAATTCCCAGGCGCTGCTACGTTTAATCTTGCTGAATGAAAGACAGGCATTGGGATTTCATCATTTCGAAGGAATGCGTTTTCATAATCCCCAATTCGATCTGGTGTGATGATACGAACAACTCCAGATTCAATCCTAATCGATTACAGCTAGGCGAGAACTCCACGGAGACAGTACATCCTGCTTCCTCTATTTCTGAAGAGCCTGGTTTGAGATACTAGTTGACATTGACTAACCTGTCTCATGTATCTGAGATTAGGGTTCAGTTGTGCATATATCTTGGTCTACACCTTTGTCAAAACAGGTCTACGTCATGGAACTTGCAGGTACCATCCATCCATTCAATAAATTGTGTCAACCTCTATCAACCTCAGGATTGACAGTCGCGAACATCTTTTTGAACAACAGGCAGCCAGTTGCAGACTTCAAATCCACAGTCAAAACTTGCTCCTAAATCTCACACAACTCGTCGACTGACTAAGGCCCTTGCGTCCTGCCCACTTTCCACTATGTCTTCAGACTCGCGAGCAGCACTTCTAAAAGCTTCCACTCCACCGTCAGACAAGCTGTTTAGCACGTTGGTATCTGGGAATCACATCTTGCACTACAACAAAGTGCTGGACGCATACGGCCACATCAGCGTCCGGAATCCACAGAATCCAGCAACCTTCTTCATCTCTCGGTCTCTAGCTCCAGCACTTGTTTCGTCTCGCGAAGACATCGAGGAATACTATGTCGAAGACGCCACGCCTGTCAACAAAGACTCTCCAAAGGGGTACGCTGAGCGATTTATCCACAGCGAGTTGTACAAAAGTTACAAGGACGTCAACAGCGTTATACACAGTCACTCCGAAGTAAGTGCCTCCACCTCGCTACAGTATCTAGTATGTGGTGCTGACCGCTTTCTATTAAGTCTGTAATCCCATTCTCCATCAGCAGTGTACCTTTACGTCCAGTTTACCACATGGCAGGCGTGGTCGGCTCTCAGATTCCCGTCTACGACATATCTTTGCACTACAAGTCTTCTGATGCCCACCATTCTCTGCTTGTAGACCAACCTCACCTGGGCGCTGCGCTCGCCGCAGGTTTCCATCCCGGAACGCTGGTCTCGAAGACCACAAGCCTGATCAAGAACTACATCACGTCTTCACAGCCTCAACCAACAGCATTTCCGTCTTCTCCGGTCGTACTTATGCGGGGCCACGGCTTTTCCTGCGTGGGCCACAGCATCGAAGAAGCAGTCTACCGCGCAATTTTTACTTGCTCCAATGCTCGAATCCAGACCACAGCATGCTTACTACAAGGGGGCTACAATGTTGGTCTGGTCGGAGAGCGATTTGGCGCGGGTGAGAAAGAGACAGGGCCGGCGAAGAGAGAAGATGTGAAGTTCTTGTCCGAGCGGGAGTGTAAGGATGCTTGGACTGTCAACCAGCAGCATGTTGAGAGACCGTGGGGCTTATGGTGTGCGGAGATTGCAGACTGCAGTCTGTATCGGAATGCGTATCTCGAACAGGACGAAGATTCAGAAGTGGATGCGGATTTGGAACAAGACGAAGCCGAACATGAGCGATGATTGGCGTATCAAGTTGACCTCTAAATTCCAGTGCCTTGAAGACTACCTACAACCATGATCTGAATGAACTTTTGCCCAAACTTAACTCACGCGCACTTGTTGGAACGAGACCAAGAGACGCAGAAATCGGTGCTCGAGTTTGGGCAAAGCTCCGAGAGCTGACTCAGCGGCTGACGCACGAAGACAGCTAGTCGGATGCACGATAAGTTACTCGTACATTAGACGACACCTACTAGTGTGAAGACACACCATGTCATTTGCGGCTGAATACATGCACACAATACGCAAGACGTACGCGAACCCCTCGGAGGGGTAAGTAGATTGCCTCAAATACTGAGCGTCTGCCATCGCTTCACTAAGCAACAAGATTCCTCAACGACATCGAAACGATGGCGCTTTTGCTGTTCATGGCAGTGGCGACACTCGCTTACATCGTGGCGCTGGCATGTTATCGAATCTACTTCCACCCCATCTCTCACATTCCAGGCCCGAGGCTCGCAGCGATCACCTATTGGTACCAGTCTTACTACGATCTATGGCCACATTCAGGCCGCTTCCTCTGGAAGACAGCCGAGCTGCATGAGCAGTATGGTCCCATAATCAGGATAGGGCCAAACGAGGTCCAAATCAATGATCCTGAGTACTATAATGAGATGTATCCCACAGGGAACAGGCACCGAGAGAAGTCAAGACTCTTCTTTTGGACTGAGGGCTGGACACCATTCGCGAGCAAATTGGGAGGTTTGCCAGGTGAGTTGTAGCGGCGCATGGTCGTGATACTCTTGGATTAGATGTTCTCAAGGCTGACACAAAGCAGTAAGCCAGACAAAACCCCACCAGGCTACCGTACGGTTGGACGTTGGGCGCTAATTCGCTCTCAGGATGGCCTTTTCGGCACTATATCCCATGACAGACACCGCATGCGCCGGACTGCACTGGCGCCTCACTTTTCCAAGTCGAAAATTAGAGAAGTCGAGCCGATCATAAGGAGCAAAGTTTCGCTGCTCAAGAGCAAGATGCTCGATCGCGCCGCAACGGGAGAAATCCTCAACCTTCAACGAGTATACGCTGCTCTCTCGCTGGACATCATCTCGCAGCATACACTTGGGGAGAGTTGGGAAGCACTTGAACGTCCAGATTTAGGCGGCGGAATCGTTGATGCAATAAACGGGCTTCTTGTGCTCCATCCGTGGGGTCGCGCATTTCCGTTCGCTCTCAGGCAAGCAGAGGGAATTATCTCCTGGTTCCTGTCGTTGCAAGACGACAACAAAGATTATGGCAGCTCACTTCCAGGTTATTTCCGATACCAAAAACACGCAGTCGCTCGAGTAGTAGCTCGTGCGAAAGAGCAAGAGAAGCCCAAGACATCCAAAGACACTCCGTTACTGGAAAAGGTCATCCGCGAGAGTAGCCTGCCCGAGTCCGAAAAGAGCGTTTACCGCATGGCCGCTGAGACGAACGTTTTGATCAGTGCAGGCACTGAAACGACAGCCAGAACCTTGGCCATCATGCACTACTACATTCTTTCTCGTCCAAATGTTCACTCCCGGCTCCTGGCGGAACTGCGATCTGTCATGCCCGCACCTGGAGCACCTGTTCCATCAACCGATGAGCTTGAGCGGCTGCCTTATCTGGTCGGAGTTGTCCTCGAATCCCTCCGCATATCAGACAGTGTGCCGTCACGCCTTCATCGAGTGGCTCCTAACGAAGATTTGAGGTATGGGGAGTGTGTGATTCCACGCGGCACCACGTTCGGTCAAAGCAGTTGGTTCATACACAACGACCCAAATTGCTTCCCCGAACCCCACTTGTTCAACCCAGACAGATGGTCAGGTCCGGATGCCGAGCGGCAGCGTCGTTACCTGATACCTTTTGGAAGAGGAACCCGAATGTGCATAGGCTTGAATTTGGCGTACGCCGAGTTATACGTTGCTACAGCAATGTTTGTTAGCGATCTTGACATGGAGCTTTTCGAGACCACCGATAGGGATGTCATGTGAGTCAGATTCTTCAAATCTCCAGTTTCTGCAGCGATGGAGTACTGACATTGATCTCAGCATGGACCACGAGCTCTTTACAGCGCAGTATCCGAAGGATAGCAAGGGTGTTCGGGCAAGAGTCAAGGGTGGTATGAAGGTGTAGATTGTTGACAAGGCTGTGGCTATTGGGCGATGTACCATCCTTGTTTCAAGTCTTGTCTCGGTGTTGTTGAGTTAGGAGTTAGGTAGACGTTGCCGTCTCTTTTACCTAGAATACTGGTGTCAATTAAGGAAGCAACAATCTCTCTCGAGTTCCTCGCCCCCATGTCCTTAACCATTCACCTCCTTGCCTCACCAAGGCAATTGAAGCCGGTCTTTACAGGCCCAGGGCAAGATACACACACTAGAGTAGTAGGATTCAGTAGCAAAACTCGAGTTACCAACCTCTTCCCTTCCATGTTATTTGAAGAAACGCCATTCGGAACCTCGATCTGTGCAATATTGGTGGAGTTGCACGACTCTCAACTTCCAGGAACGCTCGCCAGACCATTGCAGAGCATCCGTTAGCGCCGGATGTCCCGCAGCCAACCAGCCGAGAGTTCCCCCTTTCGGCTGCTCTCTCCTCCGCGCTTCCAATCAGACGCACGCAACATCAACGACAACAACAACAAAGATGGACAGCGAGGCCGACTGGGCAGCAAACGCCCTCTTCTCACCATCCAAAGCACGGATAGTTCAGGCTCAAGCGCGAGACTGGGGTTTCGTAGACACCTGGCTTTCCAAGCGATATGGCGGCAAAAGACTCCCAAACTTCGAGCGAAACGAGGAGACTCTGGAAGCCTTGTTGACGCTCGCCACGCTCAATGAAGGCGCTGATGAGCAGCGCTCCATCGTTGACAAAGTTGAACAATGTGCTCTGTCCGGCTTCGAAGCGCAGCGGTCAGGCATCAGCGAAGACGTCTACCAAGCCATAGTAAGGAATCTGGACCAGAGAGGCAACGAAAACCTAGAGACTTTGGCCAAGACCGCAGTCGTCCTCAGTGCGTCGCCGAGGACTAGTATCGCAGATCTGGCGACTTCATCTATCGATTTGCAGAACGAGCGGTTTGACCTATCTCAGCAACAAGCGCGGCTGGAAACCCAGAAAGAAGCACTGCAGCGTGAAGCGAACAGGCTCAAGTCTTCACTACGCGAAATCAAAGACGACGCCTTTCGACCCGCACCCGATCTCGTCGAGCAGACAGTTGAATGGACCAGAGGATCAAAGCACCTGAGAGCCAAAGTTGGCGAATACGACGACAGACTAAGCGCGCTTCGCTCGACCGGCCCACCACCTGTTACTATAGAGCAAGTTGCGCAGCAGTCCGAACAATTTCAATCTCAAAGACTGCAGCTTTTGGGACTTGAGGCGGAACTCAAAGCTTATCAGAGCCTTCCCACTAATGCTCGAGAGGCAAAAGCGATTCTAGAACAGTCTCGAGACGAGCTGCGGAAACTGTCACAACGACGTGACAGGCTGTTCGAAGAACTGGTATCATCCAGCTGAGACCGGCCAGCCGTCACGGTGCCGATTGTGGCTTCCGCGGGACTCATACGGTGCTGCAGCGCTGTTCGTTTGCTATTGCCGACATGATTCAAAGCATATCTACAATGACGAGCAAAAAGCCTCCATCTCCTTGGCAACACAATCCGGAGTTTCGACACAATGCCAATGGCCACAGCCATCAAACACCTTCAGATCCTTCTTAGACGAGCCCACACGCTCATGGATATACTTGACACCTTCGAGCGGCGCAGACTTGTCCTCGCTGCCAGCGATGAAGAGCGCAGGCGCTTTTATGGCAGCGAAGTCCAGCTCTTGGGCATCAACAATGGCCTGGCAGTGTGACGCGTATGCTTTCGGGTCCGACTGCATGATGAGCTCACGAATGAACGCGCGTGTCAAGCTGGAGGCCTGCGTACTTGTCGCCGCTGTTGGAATCGTGTTCGCAATAGGCTCCATGCCATCTATGCAGTCTGTCAGTGGCGAAGCAGAAGCTGACTTTATATGAGACGGACCTTTCAACACAGTCTCGATCCTTGAGCTGAACATCTCTGGTTTGACGGAACTAGGGTTCACAGGACCAACAGGCACGAAACCCACCACACGATCAGGGTACTTCGAGGCAATGATGCAAGTCATCGTTCCTCCCATCGAATGGCCAGATACCACAAACTTCTGGATGCCCAGCGAGTCCATGAGTTTGACCGCATCCTCCGCAAGCCCATCCAATGTGATCTTCTCGCCCTCTGACTTGCTCCGGCCAGCACCATAGCTGTCAAGCGCAATGCATCGGAATTTCGGGGCTAGCTGTGAGATCACTGGCATCCAGTAATTTTGAGAAGACCCCAGTCCGTGAATCATGAGGATGGAGAACTGGTCATTCTCGGCCTGGTGAAGCACGCCTGAATCGAAGTAGTGGATCTGGCGATCTTTGATAGTGGCGTATGGCATGTTGGCGGTATTAACAACGATTAACCCCTTGTAGATTCGAAGAACTGTTTACTGCTCGATAAATCGAGAGTGTCTCCGGCTGATGTCGTGACAGTCGTCGAACTCCGCCTCCACCCTCGGTAGACCTGATGTGGGTCCTTTTTGGTGACGTCGAGTCTTGGCGACTGCTTACGTTTCAAGCTGTACGTAGAACGACAGAGTTTGTACATGTGTGTGAACGACGGACATCGACCACCTCGTCGTGCAACCAAGGCTTGATCAACGTCGGGGCTACAAGTCGACTACCTTGAAGCCGCATCTAGTTCGTTCGGTGGTTGCATACCGTTTACAGGGCCACATCGGCGAAGATACCAACAAGCGCAGTAACCACCTCGAAGAACCGAACTGATTAGAGACATCAAGCGGTGTACTTGCTCGTGACGCCTGCTCTTTGGAATTCTGCTTCACCCAAGAGCTTGGCCTTTAGCTGCCAATCTGACAAATACACGCCTCCCAAGAGGCATCCCGTCGCTATGGCTCCATATTTTGGCTTTTGGATCTCCACGCCCCGCAAAACCCAAAAGAGCACCACCCCACCGGGACGAATGCACTAGGATCGATTGACATGTAATTGTTGCCAATCACAAGAGGAGTTTGTCCTTCCAGACAGACGGGCCAGAGTGATCGACGGGTACGGGAATCATGGGCTTCGAGGATCGCCATCGTTCGCCGTTCGTCCAGAAGCGGGGGATCGCATTTGACTGTTCCAGCTATCGGCTTTCTATATAGGAAGCTGTTCGAGTTACCCTATCCATTCTCAATACAAGTGTCAGGATACCACAGTACTGGACGTTAATCTGTTACTACTCATACCGAAACCATTAGCAGCCATCGTTCGCTCAACATGACTCTGCCCCTGCAAGACCAGACGACTGAGGCGGCGAGACGTGATAGTGGAACTACGAAAGCCGTGGCAGTGGATGGATCTGCTTCGAGCAAATACATCAAATGGTAAGTCAGATCGACCCAGCAATCAGTCTCCACGAGTCCAACCAAGATACAGGGACGCGTCAGGCGTGGAAGTCGAACAACCAAACGAGAAGGAGAAGATCCAAGCAGTGTCTGATCAATTCAACCGATTCCAGATGATGAGTAGGTCTCAATCTCAAGGCGGCCACACGGAGAGATTTGACTGACAGAAAGTCTAAAGACTTTAATGAGCACGCGCACTGCCTTCGCGGTACACATCTCAAGACTCAAGGAGTAAGTCACGTTGACATTGAATTACGTTAGAACATGACTGATCATAGCGGCAGTGCGTCCTCGGCAAATTCATTGTCCATGACAACCTCCCACCGCACCTCGCCCAGGGCATGTTCGCGAAACCCGGTACCTACGATTGCATTATGCGCTACTCTTCTCTCACTCCGAAGCTCGTGCCGGATAACATTCCCGCGCCGCGCGGCATTGGAATCAAGATCTTCGGAGTCGAAGGAGAGAAGATCTGGGGAGAGGACAAGAAAACCCAAGATTGGACCTTCAACAACTATCCGATCCTGGAGCTCCGTGATCCCAAGACCACGAACGAGATCGCCGACTGCCTGGAGAAGAACTGGGACAACATTCCGAAGTTCGCCGAAGAGCAGGCGAAGCGTGTTGATGCCGATGTAGCAACCTATGGCGGAGGACTGCCTCGCCAGCACAGTAAGTGGACGCGCATCTTTCTTTCAGTGCTACGACAAAGGCTAATGCCATCGTCCAGTGGTTGCCATGCCTCAATGGTCGCAGTCGGCTTACCGCCACGGTGACAACGTTGCCAAATACGGCGTCTTCCCTCTGGGCGAAGCACAGAAGAAGATCGAGAACGAAGCCATCAAAGAAGACGACCCGATCAACTGCATCTCACAGTTCAACAGAGTCTTCCACATGACCCACAAGGTGACCTACAAGTTCTGCGCCCAGATGCTCCAGAACTTGGACGAACAGCCTGTCGATGACATTGGTATTGAGTGGAAGGAAGACAAGTACCCTATGGAGCAGGTAGGAGAATCCATGCTCTTCGCACGTACCCTCTCACATTGCTAACCGAATTCACAGATTGCAACCCTCGAGTTCGAACCGCAAGATTCATGGCTGCCCGAGTTCCGCACGTGGTGGGACGACAGAATCACATGCAACTCGTGGCACGGCCTGAAGACTCACCAGCCACTTGGAAGCACAAACAGAATGAGGAGGGTAGTCTATGCCGAGTCGAGGAAGCTTCGCCTGCAAGTGAACGGCTACCGCAACTACATCGAACCTGCGAGCCTCGATGAAGTGCCGGCGCCGATTCCTGCGCCGCAACTCACATTGCCGCTGCAGAATGCTATCAAGACGGTTGAGCTTGATGGTTGAATTTCGAGCAAGATTGGTTCTCATAACGATGATGTTTGTTACAACTTTACAATCCAATGATGCTTTCTCCCCCTTCGCTGCATTCTCACGTTTCCCATCTCTCCGAAAGTAGTGTGACTTGAGACCTGCGGCCGACATGGTCTTCTCCGTTCCCCATAAGACGGCGCAGTGTTTATGGCTCCTTGAATAGTCGCTTTCGATGCCAAGCTCGGATATCAATGCCAATGCAGGACCGGACGCTTGAGGTGTGTGACTCGTGGCGAAAGTGCAATACGCCATTCGAAATAAAAATCAGCCTTCTCGCGATTGACGGCTGATCCTGCTATGACCCTTGAACATGGGCATAAGAACCAAGCCGCTTCAGAGCATCTCGAAGTGAAGGTATACATGGCCGGGGTTTGATGTCGAAGAATTCCCAAGCCATATTTGTGGAATTTACTGACGCGATTGGTAGTCGTGCGCGTTTAGAAAATGGACTGACAATGATTTTCATGTTCAGTGTTCATCGCTGAACATCGGCCGCGCCAGCGCCGCTGCCGACTCTGCTTCTCTCATCCTTGGAGAAGCAAGCGCCGCCCTGCTTCAACGCACCAACCAAGAGCTCTACACTGCTCTGACCCTTGAAGTCGCTGGTACCTCTGAGCTTGTCTAGATCGTCAGAGAATTCCATGGCAGCCTGGCGGAGGTAGAATGACTCGAAAGCCTGCTCGTTGTCGGGCTTGGGTGCCGGGGCCGAGAAAGTTGGAGTCTCCTCAGCTGGTGAAGGGCTGGTGCTGTCTCTGGCCTTGTTGGCCTGTTTCGATGCGGGCTTGGGGGCTTTTCTGGGCTCTGGGCTTGAGATCGAGCCTTCGCTGTCGGAAGATGCATCCGATTCCGAAGATGAAGAGACTGCTGGAATTAGCTGCGGCGTCGATGATTGATTTTTCCAAATACGTGTTTACCCTCAGTTCTAGCCTTCCTACTCCTCCTCGTCGATTTCTTTGGGGCTGTCTTTGGAAGCGCCATTTTAATTTGATGATGTGTTGGTAGTTGTAAGGTCTGTTGTTTGCCTTTGAAGTCCTTGAGAGGAAGGAGCCAGGGCTGCCTGAGGCCACACTTTTGGACCAGGCAACCACAACCTAACCACTCTAACTACATGTACATCATCTTTGATCTACAACAAATACTCCGACCTACAAACCTTACCCAAAGTGCGAGCTCCCTATCGCTTGTTGCACGCCCTTGATGATGTACTCATAGAAAGAAACCAAACATACTGTGACGAGATAGCAAACAACAGAACACGACGTTACAGCACACCAGATCGCCACTGGCTTACGACCACCCAAACAACTCTACCGACTCAAACATAATGCCGCTAGGTATAACGCGTCTCAACGAGCGCACTCAGCGCCCTAATGCCCTCATAAACTTCATCAAAGCTCCGGATCCAACATCGCTCGACTTTCTCAACCGCATCGCCGCTCAATGCTATCCCATCATGAAGCAACATCACATCTCCGTCATGTCACTGGAAGAGCACCCTCCCAATGCCGAGTTTCTTGGTCGCAACTTCAACGCCGGTGAAGTGATCCAGCTCGTATTGAAAGACCGCCAAGGGCGTTGGTTGGGGTTCAAGTTCGTGCAGATGGTGATGATGCACGAGTTGGCACACTGCAAACAGATGAATCATTCGAAGTTCTTCTGGCAGGTTCGAAATGGCTTTGCTGGAGAGATGGAAGGACTGTGGACGAAGAACTACATGGGTGAAGGTCTGTGGGGAAGAGGCAAGGATCTGGTGACTGGAGCGTTTGTGAGGGAGAGGGAGCTCGAACAGGGAGATGTTCCTGAGCATCTCTGCGGAGGTACTTTCAGGCGAAAGGGCAGGAAACGTAAACGCGGAGGCCAGACACAGGGTGGCGACGGAGGAGATGAGAAGCCGAAATTGACTTATGCCGAAAGACAGCAGAAGCGTATTGCGAAAAAGTTTGGAGTTCACGGAGAAGGAGCGGCACTGGGTGACGATGAACTGCTTCGTGGAGCTTACGAGTCGGCTTCAGGGAAGCGACATGCTGGCAAGCCTAGAGTGGCGAACAGCAAACGCGGACGTGAATTGCGAGCACAGGCGGCGCTGGCGAGATTTGGTGCGGCGAAAACGGACCCAGTCAAGAATGAGCCGGATGTCAAGGACGAGCTTGCCATCAAGCAGGAACCTGAAGATAGCGAGACGGACTCAGACTGGGATGATGCCGAATTTGGGGGCAATGAGGGCGGCAGTGAGACCGATATGATCAAAGTGTGCGGAGACGAAGGCGATGAAGAAGATGGACATAACGAGATGGACGAACTACGAAAAATGGGCCAGCAAGCACCACCAGCTGGCTGGAAAGCCCGTCCAAAAGTTCAGCAAAGTGCTACCACGTCGACGTCGAGCCACGGGCAAAACTTGCGGAAAGCAGATCACGTAGACTCCGAGACCGAGAGCGAGCAAGAAGATCTTGACGTCGAACCAACCTCCTTACAGGCCTCGCCTTCTGCGCCAGTCACCAACTCAGCCACAGCTTCAGCTCCAACCCAATCAACCGCAATCGTCGAATCCCAACAACCTGCCGCAGAGCGCGACATCCCAACGGTACAGCTAGGGACCTGTCCAATCTGCTCTCTAGCCAACGATCGTTCAAGCCCGACCTGTATGGCATGCTCCAACGTTCTGCAACCTTCTCTGATGCCCGATCATTGGCGTTGCAAAAGCGAGACCTGCAAAGACGGCGCTTATATCAATGCCGGCGATGCTGGGCTGTGCGGCATCTGCGGCGCGCAGAAACCCAAGTCTAGCGGAGGAGGAGCTGCCGGTGCGAGATCTGGCGGCGGTGGGGGACGGCCGGTTGGCGTGATTGAGGGCGACGTGCTGATATGGGATTGAGCGGCGTGGTCGTCTTCTCAGCCTTGCGGCAACCTTGAGGAGAATTGCGTTGTGGTGGATTACCATGCTCCATATGATGCTAAAGAGATCAGCTGCGACCACAGTAGCCAGCACAGATCTGAGCGATATCAATGCTACGAAGTAACTATCAAGAGACTTTCCTCCAATCCACGATCGTGGAGATGTTTAGTATTGCCGAATCAGACTCACTGAATACATCTTCTGCCTTGATTGTTTTAAGGATGGAGGCATCGTTTGCATCCTCCAACAGAGGTCTTGCGAGGAAAAAAGGTATCTTGACGACTTTGTGATAATACAAGATATACACATTTTGTACATGAGAATGCTGCTCCTGCAATGCTAAAATTGTACAATGGCTACTGCCCAAGCGTTCAGCCAACGTTTTCATCTTGCACCCGGCGTTCCAGATACTGACATCAATTGTCCATCCGTCCCTCAATTCGCCTGTGTGAAGCAATTGATCGGATTGAGACATCTTTCTGCCGCCTACAGGTTCTGCAGCAGATCACAGACCGCACGCTCCGGCCCTTCTCGAGTCAATCCTTGGTATCGACTGCGATCCAAATGGTAGTACTCCAGACTCCTTCGATGATTCATCACCCAGTGATCAAATGCCGACCTCCAGTCCTCATCTAGAAAGCCCTCTGCTTGAGGAAGTGCTCAATCTTTGGCCCGTGGTGACCCTTGATCATAATATGCCCAGTCGTCCTGTTGATCACAGCCTCCTTCTCCGCCAAACCGAGCAGCTCCTTCAGCTCGTCCCTCAAAACATCCGACTTCCCGTCCACCTTCTTGATCCGAGTGACGAGCTTGTTTCCGCCGGCTTTGCGTAGTGTGTAGATCGGCAAGTGGTTGCTCGGTGTCCGCGTGACAAAGTAGGGCAAATTGGGTGCGCAAAGGTGCGGCGCTAAAGGAGTGACGGGATCCGGGATGAGTTTCTGGACAACTGGCTTATCGTGCGATACGCCGCGGGTAGGGTAGTGGCGCTCGACTTTGGGGTGGTTGGTTCGGTGTGAGGCTCGCGACTCTTTGGGTCGGGGCAGCGATTTCATGGATTTCGGAGGGTATGATGCGGGAGCGGTGCGGGAGGCGACGAGGTTGCGGTCTGGTTAATATGATCAGTCGGGATGCAAAAGAGATGGGTTTAGGATGCCATATTGGACATACCCTCGCGTTTCTCGCGTGCTTCAAGGCAGGGTGTGCTGGTAGAGAAGCGCATGAACTGGCGCAGCGTCGCCGGGCGCGGGAGGCCCATTGGTCGAAGGAAGGACATGAAGGGCGTGGTGGCAGCCATGTTGAGCTGTATTGGATGGTTGGGCGACACACGTGATGGACGATGTAAGTGAATGAATCAATTGTCTCGTGATTAATTGCCGCCGCCTCCTGCCTGCTTGCTCTCGCGCGCTCCCAACTTCAACTCTCCGCGTTGCTCGCTCGCTGGAGCTTCCTTGGCACAATTTGGCCGCACTTTCCCGCAGCGAAAACGTCCAACTCATACCAGCGGGGCGCCAGCGACGACGACAGCGATCCCATATACACATAATCGCAGCCATGGCCGACACCAAGCCCGACGTCGCGAAGGAGCACTCGCTGCTGCCCAAGCTCATCCCTCACCTGGACCGCCACCTCGTCTTTCCCCTGCTCAACTTCCTCGAGGAGGAGACCCCGGAGGACCAGAGCATCGACGACATCACCCAGGCCAAATATGCCCTGCTCAAGGAGACCAACATGAGCGACTTCGTCGGCGACCTCTATGCCACCATCAACAACCTCCCCGAGAGGCCCGCCGAGTACGACACCAAGCGCGACGAGACCCTCGCCAAGCGCACCCAGTTCGAGCAGGACACCGAGAAGATCCTGGGCCTGCTGGGCGACAGCGAGGTCGTCAACAACCTGCGCGCCGACAAGGCTGCCAACTTGCAGTACCTTAAGGACACCCATGGCGTAACCTCGGAGATGGTCGACCAGCTGTACGAGTACGGCCAGTTCCAGTACTCGTGCGGTGACTACGGTAGTGCCGCAGATCTCCTCTACCAGTACCGCATTCTGTCCACCGACAACGACAAGACAAGCGCTGCCTCATGGGGCAAGCTCGCCTCCGACATCTTGACCACCAACTGGGAGTCCGCGCTCGAGGAGGTCTTGAAGATGAAGGAGAGCATCGAGACACGTCTGTTCAGCAACCCTCTCGCACAGCTGCAGCACCGCATCTGGTTGGCACACTGGGCACTCTTCCCCATGTTCAACTACGAGCCCGCGCGTGACCAGCTCACCGAGATGTTCTTCTCCCAGCCTTTTATCAACAGCATCCAAACCTCGGCTCCCTGGCTCCTTCGCTACCTGGCCGCCGCCATCATCACAAACCGTAGCCGTCCTGGAAAGAACGGTGGTGGCTTCCAATACGGCAACTACCAGAAGCAGCTCAAGGATCTCGTGCGCATCGTGCGCCAGGAGGACTACGAGTACAACGACCCCGTCACTGCTTTCATCAAGGCCCTGTACATCGACTTCGACTTTGAGGAGGCTCAGCGTCGCCTGACCGAGGCCGACGAGATCCTCAAGTCCGACTTCTTCCTTGTCTCTGCCTCCGAGCAATTCCTCGACGCTGCCCGCCACCTCATCTCTGAGTCATACTGCAAGATCCACCAGCGTATTGACATCAAGTAAGTTACTTATTCAGCTGTGGAAGCATCATCTCTTGGGCGATCACTAACATTGATTTTACAGGGACCTTTCCACCCGCCTCGGCCTTAGCCAGGACGAGGGTGAGAAGTGGATTGTCAACCTCATCCGCGACACCCGCGTCGACGCCAAGATCGACTACAAGGCCGGCACCGTCATCATGAACCATCCGCCCATGAGCGTCTACCAGCAAGTCATCGAGCGCACCAAGGGCGGCTTCTTCCGCACCCAGGTCCTCAGCGCAGCTGTAGCCAAGTAAAGCGGTAAAATACGAATTGAAATGAAAACGCCACGGTCGCAGCACGCAAACACGAGAAATCCGAATCAGGACGGCGAGAAGCAGCTCGTTGTGTAATGCAAAGCGAGAGGCGGTCGCGAGAGAGAAAGGAAGGCGGGCGATGCGGAGGTTTTTCCAACTTGATTTACGCTTTTATTTCTCCGGACAGGGCCCTGGGTCGGGTTGTTGGACTTGGGAGAAAAGCATAGCATAGGCGTTTGCGGCGCTGTTCTTTGACTGGGGAGGGAAGAGGACATCAAAAGCTTCGACGGAAAAAAGTGAGCGAAGGATGAAAAGTCTTGCTCGATTGTCCATTACTGAAACGTGTGACGATGATTAGAGATAGAGTGGCGAGTTGGCTGAGGGTGAGCCAAAACACAGGGATTCAAGACCCTTGAAATGTTACTGTCACGGAAATTGAATTCTCAATGATTCGTCGTGTGAGCAATTATAACTGCTTATGAACTAAACCCCAGGTCTTTCGTGTAATTATAGCAGCCACGGGCTGCTGGACCTGCGCATTAGTTACTGGAAATCGGCATAACGTGAAAAGTGCTCAACATACGAACCTGTAGCGCAACGCGCGAACCTCCTCTGGCCCACCAAGTCACTTCGACGCCCGCAAGCTACTGTCAGCGCTCGCAGCTAGTAAATATCGTCTCTCGCCTGCGCCTCGCCCATCATCTGAGACTGATGTATCAACTCCTCCCTCAGCCGACTACTGACATCCCCGTCATCGCGCTCTGCATCCTCGTCGTTCCCCTCGTCGTCCTCGTCGAGATGCATGGCTCCGCCGCCGCTGTGCGCTTGTTGCTGGGCTGCCAGGTGTGCTGCTAGGGACATGGGTTGCGCTTGCATCATGTGTTGCGGCGTTTCCCAGTGGTGCATGCCAACTGTGAGCTGCGGGTCGACGGGGAGGTCTGGGTAGTGGTGGTATTGTTGTTGCTGCATGTGGGCCATCGGGGCGTGATGTTGGTGCTGTTGCATCTGGTGCTGGGAGAGTTGGGATGAGGCGCCTGAATTGGCTTGATTGGAAGATTCGTCGGGTGATGAGCCGGTGGCAACGGTGCGGCGGTTATTGGTAGTCGTGCCGTTGTCGGTGTTCTCCTCGCCATCGCGCCCTGCGGATTTCCTGGAGTTGGGTGTGGTGGCTGTTGGTTTTGGGGCGTTGGTACCTTTACATTCCGCACAGTTGCGGATGGCGATAGAGACGGTCTCCTTGATTCGTACCCAGTGGTACTTGTCGGCAATGGAAGCGGTGGTCTTGTTGATGCCGCCATGGCCGTTGAGGTGGACCCTACGGGCAATGTCGTATTGCCTGTTGGGATCAGACACAACTTCCTTGCCTTTCAGCATGAGCTTGTCCTCCTCGTCCTCATCCGGCGTCGGGATGAGGCGGTAGTGGGTTGCTGCAGAACGGAGACGGGATTTCTCTGCGCGATCAGAGCCGTTCGGATAAGTGCCGGTCTTAAGGTAGTAGCGAATCTTGTCAAAGCGTTCTTCACTGACCATCTCGTCACCTTCGCCACCGAGGTCGCGGCCGAATATGATGGCATCGATCAGCTGGTCTGGGTACGACTTCAGGTTACCGCAGCCCTTGACACGTCCGATACGCTTGAAACCAAGTGCGTCCCAGATCCTCAAACTTGCCACGTTAGTTTCGTAGACCAGATTGAAGACCGAGTAGGAGTAGCCAAGCTTCGGTGCCCAGTCCAGGTACACTTCACCCATCAATCGACCAACACCGCGACCTCTTGCAGCGTCTGTGACGAGGAAGCCACCATTGCACACATGGCTGCTCCGTCCTGGGTAGTTGGGCTTGACGTAGAAGCTGCCGAGACACTCTTTGCTCCAGTCCACGCCACGAGCCTCCATCTCAGAGACTTCCTCCGGCGACTGAGCATCTCCCACCACCATGATAGCACCAAAGTTTGCGAACCAGTACGGCGCGAAGTTGGCAAGCGGCATCGGTTCCATCATCGGATACGTGTCGCCCTTCTCGATCTCCCGGCCGAGGAGCTCGCACAAGTAGGCGCTGAGCTTGGGCGGCACCTGTGTAGGTCCACTGAAGGGAACGATGGTCGCGGTTGTAATTCTGTCACGTAAGATGACCTGTTTGGGCGTGATATCTGGTGGCAGAGGGCCTCCAGGCACGGGGAAAGGAGCTTCGCCAGACACACGGTAGATGGCTGGCGCAGTCGGGTCATCCAGCATTGCGGGCATCTTGCTTGTAACAGTGTGGCAACAAAAGCCGTATCAGATCGGCTATGAGAGACATGGTTAGCGAAATTGCTTTATGTTGTTGAATTGGTCGCGGCGGGAAGTGGAAATATCGACGCCGTTTGCTGCAACTCGCACACGCAGAAGTAGCAAATACAGCAGTGTGCTGATATGAGTGTGCTGGCTCTCCCGTCGAAAGAAGCATATCGGGAAGTGAAGTGGACAAGTACTTACATGGCTTGATGTTCTTAGTGGTTGCAAGGTGCGAGATATGAGGTACTCGCCGGTCTGTGATGTACTGAGCGCACACGTGAGCTTGGTGGATGTACGAGAGCCACCAGAGAGAGAGAGAGCGGCAGGTTCCGCTGCCATGGCAGGGAAGGCGCGATGACGTCCCGACAACTTTAATCAACTTCGCCTTATATTCACGACTTTCACCCAGCCTTGCCATTATTGATTGGACTCCAGCCATTTTCTACATCTACATGGGTCAACATGTCTTTCAACACCCCGTGGTTTAATCAGCAGGACCCGGCTTTTTTCAATTCTCTGAACAAATCCAAGATTGTCCATGTTATCATAGCCGCAGATTCCGATGACTTCTCAGAAGAAGTCACCGAGGCATGGCTGGCCGAGGGCTTCAATGTTATTTACGTGCCTCTCGGGAACGGTGGAAAGGACTTCCTGGCGCGAATCAAGAACGCCGGCGATAACACTGGCGTTGGCGAGCAGTATGCAGTAGTAGGTAATGAACACCGGTCACAGCATTGCTTGTCAATCTTGCCTGATTCACTCCAAGGCTGACAGATTTCCCAGCCTTCGATGAAGCTGCTTCCTTGATGCTGGAATCGCATGTCAAGCCAAGTACGCCCCGTATCTGCGCCATCATAGCATACTACCCGACTGCTATTCCACCTGCAAATACCAAATTCCCGCCTTCAGTACGCATCCTGGTCCACCTGGCTGGCTTTGAAGTTGGCATTCGCCGGCGTCCTGAAATCCTCGGTATTCAGTCCACCAAGTTTAAGACTGTCCGCAAACGTGTGGATCCCGGTGTCGGATACGGCGGCTGCATCAAGATCGGCTTCAAGACTTACGCCTACCCAACCTGTGCACCCGGCTTCGCGGAGCCCGACGTAGACGAGTATGATGCGGTCAACGAGCGAGTAGCCTTCTCTCGCAGCCTGGAGGTTGTAAAACGCGCTTTCCGAATAGAAGAGGATCTGGGTACCGTCAGAGATGAAATCGTCGACCTGGTCGACGATGTGCAGACCGACAAAGTCTTGCAACGAACCATGCCATTCGGCCATGTGATCAACGGTCCCACACTGGTGGGTGGAGCGGGCACTGAAGCGCTGCGCTACTTCTACGACGATCTTTTCGAGCCACTGCCTGAAGGAGGCAAGACCACTTTGCTGTCAAGAACCACGTCCGCGGATCGTGTGGTCGATGAGCTCTACATGAATTTCACGCATTCGGTCGAGATGCCTTGGCTTCTGCCGTCGATTCCGCCAACGAACAGGAAGGTTGAAATCGTTGTGATCTCGATCGTCTGTCTGAGAGGAGGCAAGCTCGAGAGCGAGCATGTGTACTGGGATCAAGCAAGTGTGCTGTTCCAAGTCGGCTTGCTCAACCCCAAACTGGCGGTTCCAGAGGCCATGAAGAAGAAAGGAGTTAAGAAATTGCCCGTCGTGGGCGCTGAAGCGGCGAGAGCAATGAAGAGGGGAAGTTCAAGGCAGATGAACTTGTTCAATGGTGGTGGTGGAGGTGAGGCCAAGTGAGGATGCCGATTCTGTGACTTTAGGGGTCTGGCGTTCACTGCGCTATATGTTTGTGGTCATTTCGCTCTGCAGCGGTTGACTTGAAGCGCTTGTTATTGGATATTCAGTGGTATGTATGTAATGATATTTCAAAGTCATGGAACTCACGTCACATGCTCTTCGTTTCTCCGACACGAACATAGTCTCAGCATCAGCGGTATACCCATCAGTCACATCCGAGCCACGTGCTGATAGACGCTGTTCGTGCTGAATCACAACACTCACTTCTTCACTCTTTCATCAGCTTCCCTTCTCTCTTCCACTCTCTTAACCCAAACATCCACAACCACACTCATCCCACAACATCATCCGCCAACCAACACTGAAGCAATACCAAATCGAACCGCCAACACGGAGACTCAACCCACTCACCACCCCAAAATGGCGTCAAACAACCTCACCGACAACGACCACAAGCTCCTTGCCGCAGCCTGGCACTGTTTCGAAACCCAGCCAAAGGTAAGTCCTGACCAACTACTGCCACTATCCCACCTTTGAAATTCACCACACCAACCCGCCATGCCAGCTTACACACCAATTCGCTTGAACGAAATCCAATTGCACCTCACGATGGGCCCAAGGATTGAGCAAACCCAACTAACATCTCTCACAGGTCAACTTCCACAAACTCGCCGAGATCATGGGTTACAAGAACGCGCAGACTGCCTCGGCTTGCTTCGGGCCTGTCAAGAAGAAGCTGCTCGCTTCTACGTCCGGCACGCCAACGCCAACACCGAAGAAAGCTACTGGCAAGGGAAAGGGAAAGCGCGCTGCTGAGGACGCTGGCGATGATGACAAAGCGGAGGATGGAGTTCTGGCCAAGGCGCTGAAGAAGCAGAGGTCCAAGAAGGCGAAGGCTGAGGCTGAGGCTGAGGCTGAGGCTGCTGGAGAGGGAGAAGGAGAGGGAGACGCTGAGACTGAGGCGGTGATCAAGGGTGAGGTTGAGGAGGACTGATCCATTTCCTTCTTTCTTTCTTTCTTTCTTTCTTTCTGATTGATGGATGATGGATGATGGACTTGCGGGTGGACACTAGCAGATGAAGTTGATGCATTTCCTTCAGCATTCGGCCATTCTTGTTTCTGATGGGTTATGGCTTATTGGACCTGGGACTTCAAAGTTATCTTCCTGATGAATTGGATGGGGTGCATTTCGTGCTACTAGTCTCTAATGGGGAGATTGCACGAGACAAAACAGACAGACGAGGTACTGTACGATGCGACAGCATAATCCTTCAAAGCCTCACCGTTTTGAGTTCATAATTCTGTTTCTTTTGCTTGCATTATGAAGGACATCAGTCAATCTCCTGTCAACAGTCACTCACAAGCCTTGCCATGCTGAAGTCTCAGGTTTCTTTCGTCCTAGGTCTAAAGGGTATCGTTTTCGCATGAGTAATCAAATTTCTTCATCCCTTCTGAAACTGGATACGAAGATTATCAAAACAGAAGGCAAGGCTGCCAGCAGAGCAAAATGATCTGAAATGGATACATGGTACCTGCAACGGTTTGATGTAATCCGAACGTAGAGCCCGTGCGTGACTGACACATGAACCGATGGCAGGAACGGCAGAGCGTTTCTAACATCCACTCATGCAGAGGCGCAGACGGGTCGGAAGCTTCCAATCTGTCGGATCTTGTGCCTACGCGGCTATCAGACCTATACAGTACTGTACGCGGCTGGCTACACGTAGGAGTGAGGTAAGGAGTCTCACGTACATTTGTCCGACTCGCTAATCGCCAGCTCGCATCCAAGGTCCACCCAAATTGTGACCGGCACACTCGCCGATGACCAAGAAAAAACGAGCATCATCAGCATGCAATCGTGGAACGACTTTTCGGGTATTGTTTGAACGGTATGCCCACCACAACCTTTGCCACTGGCAGCGCTCCAATGGAAGCCTGGACTCCTGCAGGTGCCCGCCTTCGTGCCACAAATCCTACAAACCAAGTGAGAGCGCGAGTGACATGCCCAAGGCCGGCACTTTGGGGATAACCTCGTCGCCTGTCGTCACTCGGGTAAATCGGGGTCTGAAATCTGATGGCTGCTGCCGGTATGCTTTCACAAATCTGACGCTAGCCGTGAACCTCCGCAGTGAAAATACGTGACCTGAACCAAGAGTGAAGTGCGAAAAGCCCTGGGAGGCGAAAAGAATCAGTCTGGCATGCTGATTTATCTCCGGCGAGCTGTTACTGGTCGAAATCGAATCGGCCCACCCCAATAGTCCCTGCGATGCCATGCTTGCAGGGGTTTTGGCGCCAGGGTGTTTGGATCGGAAACGGATTTTTCTTTGGGGCCGATGTGTGTCACAGGCGTAAAGGTACCACCGAGTTCGGTTCGTTCTTGTTACGAATGCAAAGCCTGCAGGATGGCTGTTTCCGGGGTGCAGGCTCGCTTGCTGTGCTGTGCACAACGTGCGCCCGAGTGAGATCTCTATTCTCCGCACACGTGTTTGTTGCTCATTCCGCAGATCTCCGGCCATGCCTCTGCTTTGAAGACTTGTGACTGGGCCCCTTGGGCTGTGTTGGCTGTGTTTGAAGGGAGATCGGTACGCAAAAAGCAGGGTCGGCGGCTCGCATTGCAAATGCAAAGGATTTGGGTGCAGACTTCTGGGGCAAGTCACGCCTACACGGTTATGCAACTGCCAATACTGTGGGCTTTGGAGTGTTTCTCATCGGCGTTGCGGCCGCTGCTCCTGCTGTGCTACACTGCGAATTTCGAAGTCTGGTGGTCGATGTTGTCTCAAACGTCAAGCTGGAAAAATCACCACAAGTGTGGTGCACAGCACCTTGGTTTCCGCACCCTTCGTTTGAGCTCTGTCGTCACAGCCACTACGCTTACCGAAGTCGGCAACACAGAGAAAGATAAAGTTGCTCTGCACGTACACCGATCTCGACAACAGACAGGGCAAGGTCTTGGGGATCTCGTCGCGGAGTGGAGTGCGGTCTACGCCTGACGGACGCCTTTCGTCACCCCTCTACTTTATACTCGTCTATCCGGCATGGCATCGTATCGTCCCAACAGGCTGGTCGTGCTCGATCCCCCTAGCCTGGGCTATTGGACGGATAGCTCGAAATGGGATTTGGACGGGCGGCCCGGCAAGGCAGAATCGACAGCTGCCTCCTGTGTACTGTAGCGATTCAAGAAACCCCCGCAAACATGCACCCACGTTGGACTTGGACAGCGGCTATCTGCGTGCGAGCCGCGGCGGAAAGGCAGGGCAGAAGCCAAGCGATGATCTGGTCTGATGCTGGCGTAGCGGGGGCTTTGCGATTTACACAAACACAAACAACCGCCCATCTTCCTGGTCCCTGCCTAAAGCAAAAAGGTTGCGATACCTGCGACACCTGTAAGAGGCTGCTACCCTCGGGAGGTACAGAGGTACGCGATCTCGCTGCCGTCCTTCCATCTCAGGCTTTGGATCTGGTGCTACAATCCTCGCGGCCTAGCGCCAGATTTGCGAGAAACTCAATCTATCTCACGCACGGTCCCGATGATGTTTGCGATCCATAACACTTGCGAGCTGTCCACTCGGCAGGCGGCCACGTTCACGGGCATATTCTTCCTATTCTCCTTGAGGTAGGAGCTTCTTTTTCGCGAAATTCTCTGGATCTGTGGTGCAGAACGCAGAAGGTGGTGGGTATTACGCTCAAGCAGCGGCATCTTCACCCACAGCTTCACAGGTCAACTTCGACACTGCTGGACTCCGAGTATCACGTTGCATAACCGATACGGGACAGCACATGGCACTCTATTACTGGTGCAGTGCAAAGTCGCACGACGTGAGGGGTCACGACAGGATCTCGATGAGGCCCGATATGGCGTCGAGTGTAGCAGCTTGCTCGGTTAGGCAGTGGTGCGACGCAGGATCGCAGCACGGCACGTGGCCGGGGAGATGGCTGAGATGCTGGGGAAGGCATTGGAACAAAGTACAAAGGCAACTAATTGGAATCATCGCGGACTTGGTGCCGCGACTGCCTGCTTGTGCCTTTGTCTCCACGTCCCAAAGATATTGGTGGTTCTACCCCTTCTCGTGTTGGGTAGCGAGTGTGATTGGGAGGATGCTTGTACTCGTTGTTCCTATCATCAAGACAAACCGACACACTACTCGTCGCCGTGGTCGCATCCCAAAGCATCTCGTGTGCAGACAAAACGCTTCTTCGCAGCGATCGAAGCTGTGTTACAGATCTCGATGGCATGCATACAGGCCGTTGGCCTAGTCCGCGATAGGCAGGCAATAGATCTCACGGGTGATCTGGGCCCAGCGAGCAAAAGTATGGGCCTGAGCGGACGTGTCTCCCTCCGATCTGAGCAGCGCCAATCGTTTGCCTGCTCGCCCTGCGCGGCCTCCACCGATCGTCGACAGGCATGCGCAGACGGCAGGCAGATTCGCATCGCCTTTTCTCCCTTGCGCGGGAGGAGCTCGCTGCTGATGCCATCCAAACCGTAAGCCCCATGCAAATCCCCCCTCTCTTTCTCTGCCAGAACTACTAGTGAGGGAATCGGAGAAAGGCGCAGCCGCTGCGGTGTTAGCTCACGCCCGGTAGCTTAGTAGCAGCCAGCCTGCCTTTATCACTTGCCTTGTCCCGTGTTCCATTCCTCTCTTTCTCTCCTCCCGTTGCGCATCTCCAGCTCAAACACTCCAGCCCCTCTGATTGTTTGTTATTAGACAAATCAAAGACGTCCAGGAGGTAAACACCGCTCGTCTCAAAGCAACCACCCACGTGCTATCGCCCAGTCTCGCCTTTCGCCACTCCACTTTATCCTCACCAACACCCAGCTCAAGCTCAGCCCCGCTCGGAGAGCTGCTCCTCTGTTTCCGCGCCTTGCCGCCTCTCGCCTCCGTCTCTTTCCAGACCCGTACGACTACTTGTCTACAACACGCGAAGGGCCACTCGCCGGATTCTCTCTCGACTAACGCTGGAAACTTCGTTGTCGAACACCTACAACACCACAAACACACTTCCACCTCGACACCACCAACATGCCTCCGATTAGAAGCATGCCTGCCGCCAAGCCGGTCAAGACTGAACGTTCCCACGAGGAGAACCAGGAGAGGTCGGTCGATGCTTACCTACGCCCGTCCGTGATTGCATACTGACTTTTTGCAGAGCATACATCGCTGCCTCTCGTCGAAGTGACCGCAGTCTGGAAGCTCGCATTGAGTCTGCACGACGCGCTTCGGAGATTCACAAGCGACGTACAGGACGCTCCCTGCGTGTCACCGAACAGGATGTCATCAACGAGGAGATGTACGAAGAAGAAGACGACGATTTGCCTATGCAGTACCGCCGCTTGACCGCACATCTGCAAACTCAGAATGCCGACTTCGATCGTCGCCTCGCTGCATACCTCACCAACCACGTCGCCATGCGTAGTGCCCTCGGGCAGGCAGTTTCGGACGCATGGCAGAACAACCAATTCAACAACATCGGACAGTTCATGAACCCTGGAATGATGCAACAGCCCATACAGCAGCAACAGCCCGGCATGCAAAACACGATGCTTCCACCACAGATGCCTGCCCGGTCACCTTCGAGCTACAGGCAGACCCCTTACCCCGTCGCCAACGCACAAGGGATGCGTCCTTCTCACGGACGTTCGGTGTCTATCGCAACTCCTCAGGACTCATCACACAAGAGCCCTAAGGATGTCAAACTGGAGGAGAGGCGCATGTCTGTGCCTGTCAACGCTTTGCCACACACTCCTTTGTCTGGCACTGCCGCCCCATCAAGCACTCACAGCTCGCCAGCTCGTGCCGTCTCGAGGAGTGGCTCTTCTTCCAACCTCGCTAAACAGCAACAATACAGCCAACAGCAGTACAACCAGCCCTCCCAGGCCGATGCACTCCAAGGCTTCCAGCTGAGACTCCCGACGAACCACCGAAATCTTGACCCTCTCTCCACCGCTCTTCCTATGGAAAGCCAGCAGCTTCTTGCCACAAACCCCTACGACTTCACCTTCAACGACAACATGACCAGCATGAACCAGGGTTCAGCTAAGCAAGGCTACTCTTACAACCCCAACGGTCGACCAAAGAGCAAGTCTGGCTCACCTACTGAGTATCCGGCTCTGCCACAGATGACTATGGGTGGCATGGACTCAACATTGGCACCGTCGGCTTTCGACATGAATGCCACTTACGGGCCATCGCCCCATGACAGCGCTTTCTCGCCTGCAGGATACGCTTTCGGTGGCATGGGTTACAGCAATGACATCTTCTCGAGTGACTTGCTCAAGGAGCCGCTCAACGGTGACTTGAGCGGCACAGTCAGTCCTGGTGAGGGTGACTGGGCTGGTTTCCTATCCAACGACGCATGGGAGGAGCAGCCCGTTGCTTGACTGCATCCTCGACTTGTCTGGTTCTAGTCCAGGCATGATTTATTCAATAAACCGTTCGATGAGTCTTGTCTTCCGCTACAGGCTCATGGCACGCAGACGTGCAACCCGGAGTGCCTTGAGTCACATCCCATGCTACATCAGTCTCGCCATCATCGTCATCATCAGCAGTACGAGCACAACACCGCCGTACCTTGTACAATTACGCATTATCGTCGCCTCACACTGGTCACTACAGTCGTCATCTGCACACAAAATCGACATGCGACAGGACCCGAGGACGCCACTCTCGATTTTACAAAGTTCACGACATCTTTTCTTTGGCGTTCTCTCTGGTGGCGTGGGATCTTATCTCTCGCTTTTGGCAGTATACCCGTCCATGAGGATTCTTGGGCAATCTTCGTCTTTGTTTACTTTTCCACGACTTGATATAGTCGTATCTGCAGGACACACTTTGCCCGGTGAAACCCCAGAGTAAGGTGCCTCCTGACGGGGACGGGGTGCAATGCAGTGAAATGGCCGGGACCTTGGAGGAGAAGAAATTGAGAGTCATTTGGTCTATCTACCTAGAGTGGTATACTCTTTGATATTGGAGAGCAAATAGACGCCAGACGTCTAGAATATTAGTTAAATATAATTGCAGTCTAGCACTGAATCTTGCCGCGTTCTCTAATCGAGCAAAGCCGGTTTTACTTTCACCCTTTGTTTCCACGCCCTTCACAAGCATGCTTTCCACACCTGTTTGTGTGACTTTGCCAGGTGAGGTTACTTTTGAGTTTCGCTTGG